>ENA-UEPJ01004132-UEPJ01004132.1-human-gut-metagenome-genome-assembly--contig:-NODE-4132-length-11842-cov-5.477178_pt1 | contig 11842 bp, 10 predicted proteins | sample MGYA00242890_ERZ507896 | MGnify/ENA primary metagenome ERZ507896 (study PRJEB26167, sample SAMN06115508) | human gut metagenome | host: Homo sapiens | place: China:Qinghai | collected 2015-08-20... | reverse complement strand
ACGCCTCTTCACGAGGTGGGCATCACTTTCATGTATTGCCCATCTATTCCAAAAGTATTGCCGATGTATTGCTAAAAGGTGGAATACATCGGCAGTAGAAGTGGAGTAGATGGGAAGTTAATAAATGTACTCGAAACGGGATCAATACACACATCCAATTTTGCATTACATTGGATGCATCGAGGAATATGCCTAAAAAATTGCGCGAACAGACATTTTCACGACTGTCGCGTGCTAAAACAAGTATATATTTTTAATAAAATTTGCTTATATTGAAAAAATCATTATATTTGTTTATTATTAAATGGTTAATCAATAAAAAACGGTTCATCATGGAAGCAAACGAACTGATAAAATTATTACTGGGCAAGATGAAACGCTTGCGATTGGGTAATCTAGTATTCTTTTGGCGGCTGGGACAAATCGCGAAACGAAGGGTGAAAAAAATGACTCCCAAGGAAAAAAAAGCGTGGAAAAAGAAACACCCGCCCACCCCGGGACAGAAAAAAGCCAGAACGGAATTCGATACCAACCGGAAACTGGTGGCGCACATGAGCCGGCAGTTGCGCCCGCTGGGCGTGTGGCGGCGCCTCGTGGAAATCATGGAGCCCCCGGGCATGAACGCCGACAATTACCTTTTCCACGTGAACCACAAGTGCATGAAGCAAGGCAAGTTCTGCAAATTCCGCCCGCTAATGATAAGTAACGGCCCTCTCCTGCTTCCCGATAACATGAGCGGCAGCAGCGAGGGCGACACGATCACCCTCCGCTGGACACCCGACGAATCCGCCACCGACCGGCTCCACGTCGCCATCATCCGCGACGACGAACGCAACGGACTTATCATGATAAAAACAGGCTACGCGTGTCGCGGCGACGGAACCTTCGCCTTCAAACCGCGGGGCAACGGCGGCACCGTCCACGTCTACCCCTTCTTCGGCAGCGAGGGAAACGGGGACTTCTCGCCGAACGACTACTTTGCAATTGAAAATTGAAAGTTGAAAGTTGAAAATTGAAAATGAACTACCCGAAGACGGGGTGGTATTCCAGCTCCTCCTCTGTTTAGAGTCGCCTGCGGCGAGTTGCAGGTTACAAGTTGCATTTGCCGCGGCAAGTTGCAGGTTGCTTTTCTAGCGTGCAAGACTGTATTCCAGCTCTCCCTCTGTTTATAGAGGGAAACTGGCGAGTAAGCGAGAGTAGCGGGAAACTTGTTTCCACGTTACCGAGCGAGAGCCAGTTCGAGCGATAGCTCAATACCCCGAAGGAGGGAGGGAGTTTGTTGATTAGTGATTGACAAAGCATCGCTCGCACAGTTGGAATCATTCAATCTAAAATCTCTAAATCTAAAATTAATAAACTCCTCCGTCAGCTACGCTGCCAAGTGAGCCCGGAAGCCGGTCTCGAACCAGCTCCCGCTCGGCAAACCGAGAGCTTGCTCTCTTTCTGCCCTCGCTTAATCGCTGGTTTCCTCTATAAACAGAGGAGGAGCTGGAATACTACCCCGTCTTCGGGTAGTTCATTTTCAATTTTCAACTTTCAATTTTCAATTACTTTCAAGCGTCCGCCTCCAGCTTCTTGAAGCCCTTGCCCAGTATCTGGTTGGCATCGAAGATGGTCACGAAAGCGTTCGGGTCAATCTTGTAGATAGCCTGTTGCAAGGTAGCCATCTGGCGACGGTTGATCATGGTCATGATCATCTCCTTCTCGGCACGATTGTACATCCCTTGAATCGGCACGATTGAACCGCCGCGGTGCAGGTCATTCAATATATAGGCGCGGATTTCCTCCACTTTGTCGGAGATAATAAAGAAACTCTTCTCGTTGTCGAAGCCTTGCAGAATCATATCGATCGTCTTTCCCATCAGGAATATGGACAACCAAGAATACATCGGCACTTTCCAATCCTGAAACATGAGGAAACCGAAAACCACGATGCAGGAATCGACGGACATCTGCAACTGCCCCAGCGGGCGACGCGTCCACTTGTGCAGGATGTTCGACAGCACGTCGGTACCGCCGCTGGACGCACGGGTTTTCAGTATCATGCCCACGCCGATACCCATGACCACCCCACCGAAGATACAGGCGAGCAACACTTCATCACCCAATTTGAACGGGTCCAACGTGCCGCTCACCGGGATAGGTTCACCCATCAAAGTCAACAACAGGGCGGGAAGACTGTCGGAGAACACGGCAACCAGAATGAAGCAAATAAATGTCTTCACCCCGAAACCGGAACCCAATACCCGTAAACCGATTAAACTCAACGGTAAATTGAAGCAGAGCGCTGCCATACCTATCGGGAATCCCCACATGTGCTGCAACACTATCGTGATACCGTATATTCCTCCCGGAACAATCTTGTACGGTGCCATGAAACAACTATACCCCAGCGCTAACACGAAAGCCCCGCCGACCAACAAGGCGTATGTCTTGAACCACTCGCGGGTAAACGGCTTTTCTTTTAATAATATATTTACCATTGATTTTGATTTTAATTTCGGGCGCGAATATACCCCCCGGCGGGGGATGAAAACATGACATTTGTCATATCTTCGGGTAAAAATATAATTTAACACTTCAGAAGTTATAAAGTTCATAAGGTTTATAAAGTTATTGCCCCCTGCGGGGTACTATACTAACGGCAGCATGAGCTGCCGTTTTAATCTTGTTCAAAGGACACCCGTCACTTTATGAACTTTATAAACCTTATGAACCTTATAAACCGGGAAAACTTGTTTTCCCTTAATTTTGCATATCCCGAATTATTGATTATAATTGCACACTTTTTCCAATTTGTGAAATTAAAATGAGAACAAGCCTACGAATAACGAAAGATAAAATACTCAACGTGGCACAAAAATTGTTCATCGAGATGAGTTTCTACGGGACCACGATGAAAGATATCGCCAACGCCGCCAAGATTAGCAGGCGTACCTTGTACACGCATTTTAACAGCAAGGAAGAGATTTTTAACCACATCGTGGATCAAAGAATAGTATTGATAAACCAAAAACTGGAACAGGCAGTACGCACGGCCTTGCCCGCCGACAAACGGTTGAAGTTATATATAAAGGAACGGTTCAATTTAATCGCGGAACTCATGGGTGGAAGCCTGCCGATCAAGGAAACTTTTTTACACAACAACAGTAAAATCGATATCTTGAGAAAGAATATAGACAAACAGGAGATTGAACTTTTGTACGCCATCTTAAAGGACGGGGCGGATAAAGGGATATTCTCGATCAAACAACCCAGACGTCTGGCAAACTCGCTGCAATCCGTTTTTAAAAGCCTTGAATTTGGTTTTATCCGGGAATATGATCATCGACCAAACCCTCAAATTATCAACGAGTATATTAATATATTATTTCACGGGATTATCAAAAAGTAATCACAACACATTATAAAAATGGATCTATATATCAACGCCATAGCACATTACATACCGGAAGCGAGAGTTCCCAATTCCTATTTCAAGGACGTGAACGGTCTGGACGATGAATGGATATTCAGCAGAACGGGAATCAAAACCAGAAGCAAAGCGGGAGAAGGCGAAAACACGAATACCATGGCTCTTGAAGCCGTGGCAAGGCTGAAAGACAAGCTGCCTTTCGCCATCGAGGACACCGATCTGGTGGTGGCTGCCACGTATTCCCCGCATGACACCGTTGCCACGGCGGCTCACGCCATCCAGCGGGCGTACACGACGCGGGCGGCAAAATGCCTGAGTGTTTCCTCGGCTTGTTCGTCATTCATCAACGCCATCGAGATCGTGCAAGGGTATTTCGCCATGGGCAAGGCGACGAAAGCTATCGTGGTCGCCTCCGAGCATAACACGGAATACAGCAACGAGAGTTGTCCCCAGAGCGGTCACCTGTGGGGTGACGGTGCTATCGCCATCGCTATATCCGCTTCGCCGGAAGGTGAAAAAGCGGCGAAGATACTAGATATCTTCACGCGGGGACTGGGACATATCGGCAAGGCGGACACCGCCGTGTACCTGCGCCCGCGCCACGGGGGCATCGGCATGCCGGAGGGACGCGACGTGTTTATCAATGCCTGCCACTACATGATCGAGGGTTTGCAAGTAGTGACGGAAAGCAACGGCAAGACATTGGCAGACCTGAAATATATCGCCCCCCATCAGGCAAACAAACGAATCATGGCAACGATCGCCCGGCAAATCGACTTCCCGGAAGATCGTATCCTGTCGAACATCGGGGAAGTGGGCAACACGGGTTGTCCCAGTTGCGGCATCGCCCTCTCGCAAAACCTCGACCGGGTGGAGCGAGGCGACCTCGTGGGACTGACCGTTTTCGGCGGCGGGTACTCGTGCGGCGCGGTGTTGTTGGAATTTATTTGATTTATGATTTACGATTTCTTGATTTATGATTGAGTGATTCCCAAAACAATCATAAATCAAGAAATCATTGAATTACTCGTTCGACACGTCGTACCACATCCGGGCAAGCACGGTATCACGCTGTACGCCCAAACCGTATTCGTACATCACCCCCAGATTGTTAGAGGCTTCCCGTACACCCTTTACCGCCGCGGCGAGAAACCAACGCAAGGCTTTCGGCATGCTACATTTGCTTTCGTCTTTGAGATATATCACGCCCAAACAGAATTGGGCTTCGGCAAACCCGTGTTCGGCAGCCAAACGCAACCAAGATTCCGCTTTCTTGTAATCCTTTTCCACTCCCGTGCCGCGGAAGTACATCATGCCCAAGTTGACATACGCCTCCGGAATGCTGTCCTTCGCCGCGATCAGGAAATACTTCTCAGCATCGGCATATTTCCCTTTATTGTAATAGCGTGCGGCTCGATTAAAAGTTTTTGCCGCACCGGCATCCTTGAACAAGGGATACGCGTACCACCCTATCATAAACGCCAGAACGACGTAAACGACTTTCTTCAAGCATCTGATTGGATTCATGGCACGAGCTTTTCCACGTAAACCTGTCCCGCCTGATACTTTATGATCTTTACTTTCTCCCCTTTTTGTATAAACACTCCCGTGTTGGAAACGGCATCATAAATGTCGTTACCGATTTCCACCTTACCCGCCGGGCGCAAGTCCGTGAATGTTACGCCCTCTTTCCCGACTTCTTCCTTCACGGTCATATCCACGCCCACGAATCCCTCCTCTACCCGCTGTTCCGCGTGAAGGGCAAAGTTCAACCGACGGGAACCGAATAACTTGCGGCTTAACCAAATACTGCCGACGACGGAAATCAGAGAACAACTGATAACGAAGAACAGTGAACGGATGATTGCCCCCGCGAAATCGGGCAGAAATTCAAAGGTAAAGTTGTCAATGCCGGATAACGCCAAGGAACCCACGATGCAAAGAATGCCGAGTATTCCCGCCACGCCGAATCCCGGTATGACAAATATTTCCAGCAAGAGCAAGACAAGTCCCACGACGAACAAGATGATTTCCACGTAATTGGCAAACCCTTCCAAGTACAACGGCGCGAAGTAAAGCAAACATGCCGTGACGGCGGCAACCAGCGGGAAACCTACCCCGGGAGTCTGCAATTCAAAGTAAATGCCGCCGATGATAACCATGATCAGGAGTCCCTGTATAATCGGGCTGATCAGGAAACCGATCAACCGATCCATCGTCGTGGGGCGATATTCCCGCAACTCGTAATCCGTGACGCCCGCTTCCCGTATCACTTCCGGCACGCTCTCGGCGATTCCTTCACAATACCCGTGCTGCATCGCCTCGTGTGGCGTGAAAGTCAATATCTTGCCGCTGTCCGAAACACCTTCCACCGCCACACGCTCGTCCACCATCGCCTCGGCAATGCGCGGGTCGCGATGCCAGCGGACAACCGTCTTGCCGTTCTCCGTCACCGTATCTTTGCCGTGCGCCTGTGCCGTGGCGCGGATCATGGAACGCATGTACGACTGGTACTTGTCCGGCATAGCCTCTCCCGTCTGGTTGACCACAGTAGCCGCACCGATATTCGCCCCCTCCCGCATGTATATCTTGTCACAGGCGATGGAAATCAAAGCCCCGGCAGAAGCCGCGTTATTATCAATAAATACCCACACGGGTTTCGGGTAATTCAGGATCAGGCTGCGCAGGGAATCGGCGTATACCACCATTCCCCCGTAGGTATTCATGTGAATCAACACGTAATCGGCACGCTCCTCCGTGGCACGGTCGAACGATTTCTTAACCAGCCGCCAGATGCCCGGACCGATTTCGTCTTTTATATCCACCTTGTACACGATAGCCTTATTCCCCGTCGCGCTCGCGGAGAGAAGACAAAACAACAAACCGATGCAAAGCAACAATCTTTTCATTTCTCGACCTTTTTATTTAATGTTTCATTCACGACAACCGTCCCGGCGATTACCGATAATAAAGATACAAAACTACACGCCACTACCCGTATAAACGGGAGCATCAACGATAAGGTAAATACCGCCCCTATCGCGACGACCATTCCCGAATTGCGCCGCATATAGCGGACACTCTCCCGCACCCGGAAACGCTTCCTCTCCACGGCGTAATCCATGAAAGCGAAACCGTAGAAGTAGGCACTTACCCCGAACGTCAGCACCGGGGTGACCAACCCGACCAGCGGGATAAAAGAGAGGAAAAACAAGAGAACGGTCAATATAAATTGAAATATCATACAACGCAAGGAGATCACGATGCCCCGCCCGATTTCCCACATCAACTGCCCGAAACTGAACGGGTATTCCCGCCCGGAAAGACGCGCTTCCGTGCGCTCGGAAAGCCACGAGTAGACGGGCGACATCACGACCATCACCACGTACCCCCCGAAAGAAATAAACAGGATGTAGTACACGGCACGCACGAGCAACCGCACGATAAAACCTACCGTACCGGAAACCCAACTCAACCACGAAATGCCGGAAACCCAATCCATAACCTGCCGCTCCACCGTCTCGGAAAGTCCGCCCCCGATACAGGAAACAGCGTAATTCCCCGCCGCGAACAGCACGATAATTATCACGACCGGAAATAAAAGGAAATAACAGAAACGCCCGGAAAACAATAGTTTCACGGCTTCACCGTATGCCTTTATTCCTTTAGAAAATCCTTGGAAGAAGTTCATGTTCCGATTACCTTTAAAATTCGTGTAAATTTAAGGGATTTTTTTGATTTTTCCTAAGGGTGGAAGAGGGAGGGGGTATTCATTTTAGATTTTAGATTGAACTCCTCCGTCCGCTTCGCGTCCACCTCCTCTATAAACAGAGGAGGAGCTGGTGACATTTACCGAAGACGGTGAGTAATTCAGCTCTCCCTCTGTTTATAGAGGGAAACTGGCGAGTAAGCGAGGGTAACGGAGAAGCTTGCTTCTTTGTTACCGAGCGAGAGACAGTTCGAGACCGGTTTCCGGGCTCAATACCCCGGAGGGGGGAGGGAGTTCAAGATGACTTTTGCCACCCTCCTTTATAAACTTTACGAACCTCATAAACTTTACGAACTTTTTTGTACTTTCGCGAGAGAAACAATTAAAAATTAAAGTATATTATGCAAGCATTAACAGCAATTTCCCCTATCGACGGACGATACAGAGATAAAGTCGAAGGGTTGGCGAACTACTTTTCCGAGAGTGCCTTGATTCGTTACAGGGTGATGGTTGAAGTTGAATATTTTATCGCTCTCTGCGAGCTTCCATTGCCGCAATTAAAAGGATTCGATCATGCGCTGTTCGATAGCTTGAAAGATATTTACCTCGATTTCTCCGTGGAAGACGCACAAAAGGTGAAGGACATCGAGAAAGTCACGAACCACGACGTGAAAGCCGTGGAATACTTCATCAAAGAGAAATTCGATCAATTGAACCTGCACGAGTACAAAGAATTTATCCATTTCGGACTGACCTCACAGGATATAAACAATACCTCTGTGCCCTGCTCTTTCCGGGATGCTATCCATGACGTGTATTACCCGCTCATCGACGAACTGATAGCGAAACTGGAAGAACTTGCCGAAGAATGGAAAGACGTGCCCATGCTGGCAAAGACTCACGGGCAACCGGCATCACCCACCCGCTTGGGGAAAGAGATAAAGGTATTCGTGTATCGCCTGAGCAAACAACTGGAATTGTTGAAGAAAGTAGCCTGCTCCGGGAAATTCGGCGGGGCTACCGGAAACTTTAACGCCCATACCGTGGCTTACCCGGCGATCGACTGGACGGAGTTTGCCAATAACTTCCTGACGCGAAAGCTGAAAATAGAGCGGGAACAATACACCACGCAAATCTCGAACTACGACAACTTTGCCGCCGTGTTCGACAACCTGCGCCGTATCAACACGATAGTGGTTGATTTGGATCGTGATTTCTGGACGTATATCTCCATGACTTATTTCAAACAGAAAATCAAAGCGGGGGAAGTCGGTTCGTCCGCCATGCCCCACAAGGTGAACCCGATCGATTTCGAGAACTCGGAAGGCAATCTCGGTATGGCAAACGCTATACTGGATCACCTGAGCAATAAATTGCCGATATCCCGCCTGCAAAGAGATTTGACGGACTCTACCGTGTTGCGTAATATCGGGGTGCCTTTGGCTCACACGGTAATCGCGTTCAAATCAACACTGAAAGGATTGAATAAATTGATTATCAACAAACCGGCGATAGAGGCAGACTTGGAGGAAAACTGGGCTGTCGTGGCGGAAGCCATCCAGACCATCCTGCGGCGAGAGGCTTACCCGAACCCGTACGAGGCGTTGAAAGCACTCACCCGCACCAACAGTAAAGTGACACAACAATCCATTGCCGAATTTATCGATACATTGGACGTGTCCCCCGAGTTGAAGAAAGCATTAAAACAAATCACTCCCTCCAACTACACGGGGAGATTATAAACGGAATACATGCGCGATTTTATCCAGATACTGAAAAGATTTATTCCTCCTTACAAGGCAAGGTTAACCAAGAATATACTATATAATATATTGCACGCCATATTCGGTTCGATGTCATTCGTGATATTGATACCCGTTTTGGGCATCCTTTTCCGGACGGAATCCGACGTGAAGGAATTGCCTGAATTCGCGATGAATATGACCACGCTGAAAAATATCCTGTACTACTATGTCACGTTAGGACGGGATACGATCGGACCAGTCACCACGTTACTGGTCGCGGGAGGCTTCTTCGCGTTGGCGGCTCTCTTCAAAACCGGGTTTTCTTACATGGCTTCTTACGAGATTATCTTTATCAGGAACGGGGTTGTCCGGGATATTCGCCGCATGATTTACCGGAAGATTTTATCGCTCCCGCTCCCCTTCTTCTCGGAAGAACGCAAAGGGGATATCATTTCGCGCATGACGGGTGACGTGCAGGAAGTGGAAAACTCGATCATGAACTCGCTGGAAATGTTTTTCCAGAACCCTATATTGATATTGATTTACTTGAGCACGATGATTTTCATGAGTTGGCAATTGACCTTATTCGTACTGGTACTGTTGCCTGTCATGGGACTCCTGATCGGGAAAGTAGGTAAATCACTGAAGAAGAGGTCGAAAGAGGGACAGGATAAAATGGGAGAAATCCTGTCCAATATCGAGGAAACACTCTCCGGTTTACGTATTATCAAGGCTTTTAACGCGGAGAAAAAGGTAGATCGGTCGTTCTCTAACTTGAACGAGGACTACCGCCGGATCATGAACAAATTGATGCGTCGGCGTTCACTCGCTCACCCGATGAGTGAATTTCTCGGAACGATCGTCGTGGTTATCGTGGTTTGGTTCGGGGGGTACCTTATCTTGAGAGATTCCCCGATCATGGAGGCTCAGGATTTTATCGCGTACATCGCGCTATTCTACTCTATCATCAACCCGGCAAAACAATTCTCCACGGCATTGTACAGTATACAGAAAGGACAGGCAGCCATGGATCGTATCGACCAGATACTTAACGCCGAATCCACGATAAAAGAGCCGGAGAACCCGAAGCCGCTGAAAGATTTTAACCGGCAGATTGAATACAAACACGTGAACTTTGCTTACCGTCAGGATCATCTGGTACTGAAAGACGTGACCTTAACCATCCCGAAAGGCAAGACTATCGCACTCGTGGGGCAATCCGGTTCGGGCAAGAGCACGTTTGTCGATCTTCTCCCCCGTTTCTACGACGTCGTGAAAGGAGAAATAACGATTGACGGTATAAATATCAAAGATACCTCTACTCAAAACCTGCGGGCATTGATGGGGAACGTGAACCAAGACCCGATCCTGTTCAACGACACGATATTCAACAACATCGCGTTCGGCGTGGAAACCGCCACTCCGGAAGAAGTGGAAAGAGCCGCCAAGATTGCCAACGCCCACGACTTCATCATGCAGACGGAAAAAGGTTACCAGACTAATATCGGTGACCGCGGCGGGAAATTAAGCGGCGGACAACGGCAGCGTTTAAGCATCGCGCGTGCCGTACTGAAGAATCCCCCGATCATGATTCTTGACGAGGCAACCTCGGCTCTGGATACCGAATCGGAAAAACTCGTGCAGGAAGCATTGGATAACCTGATGAAGAATCGTACATCCATTGTCGTGGCCCACCGCCTGTCGACGATCCGGAATGCAGACCTGATCTGCGTGTTCCACGAAGGAGAAATCGTCGAGCAGGGACGCCACGAGGAATTATTGGCACAGAACGGTATATACACGAAATTGTATAACATGCAAAACTTTTAGTCATGGGAATAGAAGCCAAGGTACTCGGGCAGCAAGTTGCCTACCCCACGGATTATTGCCCGTTGATTCTCGTTCCGGTTCCCCGTAGTCTGAACCGGGTGATATACGATATTCATCTCCCGGAAGAACTTTTCCGGGGATATGACACATGGCATGCTTACGAGGCAGGATTCTTAACCCAAAAAGGACTTCCCGTGTGCGGGGTGCTAAAGATCGTGTATTCGGCGGGCAGCCCGAATATAGTGGAGAGCAAGTCCTTAAAACTTTACCTCAATTCGCTCAACATGACCCGCCTCGGGGAAAACGTGGCGGAAGGGATTGACTTGTTTACCCGAATCGTGAAATCCGACTTGGAGCAAATTCTGGATACACGGGTAGATATTTATTTCTTCCAACAGGAACCGGAAGAATTGTTTTTCGATTTTAACGGCTATGCCCTGCTGGAAAACGATAAAAACGCGGAAGACCTGTCATTCACGGAATACGACGAAACCCCGGCTCTTCTGGAAGAAAACACGCCCGGTGAAGGTGAAATAAAGGTTTGCAGCCATTTATTGCGCAGTAATTGCAAGATCACGAAGCAACCGGATTGGGGAAGCATCTATATTCGAATGAAAGGTTCCCGCCTGCCGAACAACGCTTCCCTGCTAAAATACATCGTTTCCCTGCGGAACGAGAACCATTTCCACGAGGAAATCTGCGAAATGACGTACAAACGCTTATGGGATAAATTCAACCCGGAAATACTCTCGATAACGTGTATTTACACCCGCCGGGGCGGTATAGATATTTGCCCGTCAAGGGCGAACAAAGTAGAGTACCTGCCCGAATACATCCATGATCCGGAGGTACTTACCCGTAAATTGATGAGACAGTAAAAAAGGGCTGGCTTAATGAGAATATAGCCAGCCCCGTGCAACCAGCTCTCATACCCGGATATTCTCGATAATATTCAGGTCTCTCAGCTCGTTTAATATTTCATGCGTAACTCCGGTAATTCGAACTCGTTTACCATGTGCCAATTTATACACGTACCACGGGGTGGTATTGTACTTCTTGGCCAAACTGAAGTAAACCAGCTTATTCTTTGATCTAAACACTTTTAATATAATCATACACATTTCATTTAAAATAACACGCTTA
>ENA-UEPJ01004130-UEPJ01004130.1-human-gut-metagenome-genome-assembly--contig:-NODE-4130-length-11844-cov-5.089148_pt1 | contig 11844 bp, 9 predicted proteins | sample MGYA00242890_ERZ507896 | MGnify/ENA primary metagenome ERZ507896 (study PRJEB26167, sample SAMN06115508) | human gut metagenome | host: Homo sapiens | place: China:Qinghai | collected 2015-08-20... | reverse complement strand
GTTGCCAACCCGAGTTATGAACAGGTCTGTTCAGGAAAAACCAATGCTGCGGAAACAGTAAAGGTGGTTTATGATCCGAAAACGGTAGATTTGAATTTACTGCTCGATCTATATTTCAAGACAATCGATCCTACCAGCCTCAACCAACAAGGTAATGACCGGGGAACGCAGTATAGAACCGGAATTTATTATGTAGATAAAGAAGATCTCCCTGTCATCAAGCAGGCGATTCAACTATTATCCGCGCAATATAAAACTCCTATCGTCCTAGAAGTAAAGCCATTGACAAATTTCTATCCGGCAGAGACTTACCACCAGGACTATCTGGATAAAAATCCGGGTGGATACTGCCATATCAATCCCGCTTTATTCGAAATGGCACGCAAAGCGAATGCGCCGAAAGCTAAAGCGTATCAAAAAGCGGATGATGCAACCCTTCGTAAGGAATTGTCGGCGGAACAATATGCCGTAACCCAAAAGAATGCCACTGAACCTGCTTTCCACAATAAATACTGGAATGAGCATCGTCCCGGCATTTATGTGGATATTACTACCGGAGAACCTCTGTTTGTCTCTACCGACAAGTTTGATTCAGGTTGCGGGTGGCCAAGCTTTTCCCAACCGATTCAAAAAGATCTAATCGCAGAAAAGAAAGATACTTCGCATGGCATGATACGTACGGAAGTACGCAGTAAAACCGGAGATGCTCATTTGGGACACGTATTCACAGATGGGCCGAAAGAGAAAGGTGGATTACGCTATTGCATCAATAGCGCTTCACTTCGTTTTATCCCGAAAGATAAAATGAAAGAGGAAGGTTATGGAGAATATCTACCACTCGTTAAATAGATATTGAAGAGTTACAAAAGCTAATCGTAACTGTTCATTAGAAAAACAGAACGGTGGATTATCCCATAAGGAAATCCACCGTTTTTAATGTAATTAAATTAAAAGAGAGAGAAGGAGTTTCACAACTCCGATTTATTTTTATCTGCTGGCAGTCAGCAGAGTTGCTTCATTAGTTGCCGGAGTAGATACATTCATAGCCCAGCTAGCAGCGGATTCTTCAATCCATTTATCATTCCATTTATAGTTCATATAAGCAACCGGCATATTAGCGTCGTTCAGTTCATAAACGCTCTTTTCAACAGATGCGTCGTAAGCTCTGTGAGAGTCATTCCAGCGTGCATATACCAAAGTGATTTCATTAGATGAATAAGTATAATCAATTTTAAAGTACGGTATCCATTTTTCAGTAGAAGCATCCCATTTGAAAGCTTCTTTGGAGGACATTCTCTTCTGATCGTCATAGGTAAAATCATATTTCATGTGGCGATAGAGAGAACCATCGAGTCTGTAAATCACTTTCGATACTACAAGATCATCTACTTTTTCTTCATTAGTAATGAAGTTATTACCCTGTGCCTTCACTGTTGTATTAGCGATTCCTGCAAATACCATAGCAACTAAAACGATCATTCTAAATAATACTGTAGTCTTCATAATTGTATATTTTTTATTTGTTCAACATTCTGTTTTTGTTCTTCTGTTTATTAGACGGATCAAGCGTCTCAAACGGTTGCAACCTTCTGAAGTTTTTTTCATTTTTCTTCGTTGTCCGCTTGCGACTATAGAGATGCAACGAGCGTGCCAAAACGATAACTAGCTAATAATCAAGGAAATCACAAAACAGAGCGGTGTACGAAAACGAACAGTTGTACGCTCAAAAGCGAACAACTAACCATTTTTTTTCGCATTTTCTTCTTTCTACTGATGAATATAACTCTAAAAATGGGAAAATACTCCGCTTGTTGCCCGAATTATTATCTACCTTTGCAGCGATTACCATATCAAGAAAAAGAAGATGGAAACGTCCAGCAAAAAAAGAATTATCATTCTATCGGCTACCGGTATCTTGCTTACCGGCCTTATTTGTCTCTTTGCATTCCGCAATGTCATTTTATGCCATATCGTTGACAAACGAGCTACACGTGCCGAACAAACATACGGTCTACAAATTCATTATCAGGAGTTACGAATGAAAGGCTGCAATGAAGTGGCTTTACAAGGACTTTCTATTGTTCCCAACCAACGGGATACCCTCCTGACATTACAATCCGTCAATGTAAAACTAAGTTTTTGGGAATTGCTAAAAGGAGAAATCGAAGTACGGAATGTGCTTATGAATGGCCTGGCAATCAACTTCATCAAGCGTGATAGCATAGCTAACTACGATTTCTTGTTCTTTAAACGGCAACAAGAAGCAGAACCCCAACCTGTCATAGAAAGTGACTATGCCAACCGCATTGACCGGATATTAAACCTCATTTACGGTTTCCTGCCTGAAAACGGGCAACTCAGGCAAATCAATATAACCGAACGTAAAGATAGTAATTTCGTTGCAGTCAACATTCCTTCTTTTATTATTGAGAACAATCATTTCCAATCAACCATTCAGATAAAAGAAGATACACTTCCTCAACAACTATGGCAAGCGACCGGCGAACTAAACAGAAGAGACTATACATTAAAAGCATCTCTCTTTGCCCCGGAAAAAAGAAAAATCTCACTACCTTATATTACCCGCCGTTTTGGAGCAGAAGTCACTTTCGACACCCTATCTTATAATATGACTAAAGATAAGCATGCATCCAATCAACTGCTCCTCAAAGGAAAAGCGAGAGTGAACGGACTTGACGTATTTCATAAAGCCCTCTCTCCTGAAGTAATTCATCTCGATCGTGGACAACTCTGTTACGAGATGAACATAAGCGGGCACTCACTCGAGCTGGATAGCACGACCATTGTTGATTTCAACAAACTCCAGTTTCATCCTTATTTGCGAGCCGGGAAAGAGAAAGGAAACTGGCATTTCACTGCTGCGGTCAACAAATCCTGGTTTCCGGCAGATGATCTGTTCAGCTCTCTCCCCAAAGGATTATTCAGCAATCTGGAAGGCATAAAAACAAGTGGCGAGTTGGCCTATCATTTTCTATTAGATATTGATTTTGCACAACTGGATAGTCTCAAACTGGAATCCGAACTGAAAGAGAAAGACTTTCGCATCACAAGCTATGGAGCCACTTCACTCTCCAAAATGTCCGGCGAGTTCATTTATACAGCTTATGAGAATGGAATACCGGTGCGGACTTTTCCTATTGGCCCCTCGTGCAAACACTTTACACCATTGGATAGCATTTCACCCATCCTAAGAATGTCCGTTATGCAAAGTGAAGATGGAGCATTCTTTTACCATCGCGGTTTCCTGCCCGACGCCCTACGGGAAGCATTGATTTACGACCTGCAAGTGAAACGCTTTGCACGTGGAGGAAGCACGATCACCATGCAACTCGTAAAGAATGTATTCCTGAACCGTAATAAAAACTTTGCACGTAAATTGGAAGAGGCATTGATTGTATGGCTAATAGAAAATGAAAGATTAACTTCTAAAGAACGCATGTACGAAGTATATCTGAACATTGTTGAATGGGGACCGCTCGTTTATGGCATTCAGGAAGCTTCTGCTTATTATTTCAATAAACGCCCTTCACAACTGAACACGGAAGAAAGTATTTTCCTGGCTTCCATTATCCCGAAGCCCAAGCATTTCCGCAGCTCTTTTGCTGAAGGCGGACAGTTAAAGGAGAATATGGAAGGCTATTATAAGTTGATTGCCAAGCGGCTTGCACAGAAAGGAGTAATAAGTGCAATCGAGGCGGATAGTATCCGCCCCGATATCCAAGTTACGGGCGCTGCCCGGAATAGTCTAGCCGGTGAAAACCCGGAATCTAGTTTTCCTTCCGCTGAGGAGTAATGAGATTGATATAAATAATAAAGGGATAGGTTATCTTCTTGAACTGCTGCTGTTTCTTTCAGAGGAACGGGAAGAGCTTCGAGTACTATTGCTTCTCGTACTTCCGGAAGAAGAGCGTCTTTCTGTTTGTCCACTAGAAACATTGCTCCGGGTAGAACTGCCGCCGCTTCGAGTAGAACTCGAGCTACCGCTACTCCGGGTAGAAGTGGTACTGCTGCTACGACTGGTAGTACTACCGCTACTGCGACCAGAATCACTGCGACTGGAACTACTACGATTAGAACTACTACGATTGGAATTACCGCGACTGGAACCGGAAGAGCTATTATTTCTCTCGGAACTGTTATTTCTATTATAGGAACCACTATCGTTTCGTCTACTTGAACTTTCTCTCGAACTGCTACTTGTTTTTCCACTTTCACGATTGGAGGAACTTGAACCTGTTGAGCTTCCGCTTGTTGGTCTGCGATTAGAGCTTGAAGAACCGGAACCCGTTTCCGGACGACGACCAGAATTACGATCACTTTCTACTCTATTCGTATTCCCATTTTTATCAGGAGCAACATTGTTACCTGGTCTTCTACTTCCGGACGGTGTAGATGGTCTGACAGAAGTCGAAGGGCGATCTCCTCCAGATTCCGGACGGGGACGTGTCGACGTACCAGGTCTTGTTGTCGTTCCGGGACGAGTAGAAGCATCAGGACGAGTAGAGGTACCTGGGCGAGACGTACCAGGACGCGTTGTCGATGAACCCGGACGGGAAGAATTACCCGGACGTGTCGGTGCATTATGCGGACGAGTGGAAGTATTCGGACGGAACCGGACAGAACCGAAATCCGAACGACGATAAGAGTGGAATACTCGCTGATCTCTCACCCGATGTGGTGCAGAATAATGGTTGAAATTAGTATATCTGCCCCGATAATAACTCACATGGTGAAAGTGTGGACGATAATGTGCTCCACAATAAGTACGGTAATGGTAAGGCACACCAAAATAAAACAAACTACGATTCGGGTAATTTACATAAACCCTGAAGCTCCATTTCCCTCCGGTAACATAGATTGGCCGATAAAAATACTCGGCACCGAGGAACCGGCGATACTGTGCATCACTCAATACCCAGCGAAGATCGTCGTTACGGATATCCAGCGCTTCATAATAATCATCCAATGCCCATTCGTAACCACGTGCTACGTAATCCATGATATTACGGACAGAATAAATAAAGTCGTAATTAATTTCATACGCATCATTATATTGCTGTGTACTCAAGCTCAATTCATATGCCATCTTATCGGTAAGAAAACGCGTCTCCTTACGTACCTTGCTAGTGCTCATTCCAGCCATTACGGTCATATTGGCAGTCAGACCGACAGCAAAGAGTAAAAACAGTATTCGTTTCATAATTCAATCTCCTATCATTTATTATTCTGATGATATTCCTCAATAAACTTACGCATCTCATCTTTATATGCATTAGAAAATAAAATATCGATCACCTTATTAAAATTTCTTTTATCCCTTACATAAGGATACAGCTTCTTCATCATCTCCACCTGGTCAGGAGTATACGAAATCTCCGTCACTATTTTCACACATTGATTTGAAGTGACATCATACGTTCTCAACATCCGATCGACAAGCTTCTTCTGGTCTTCATTCATAACCGTTATTTTGAGCTTATTGATAAATTCATCAAACTCCGAATCAGTCATTAAACGAGCTTCTTCCACCTGTTCATGATTAGGAAAGACTTCAACGGTAGTGTTCACTGCAGGCGGCACTACAACGGAATGCATCGGTGCAGGTCTGCCATAACCTTTGAACGTATCCATACTAACCACCTCTCTATTTACAAACTGAACGATTATCGTCACAGGTTCCGAAGTAAGTACAGGCGTACCGTTATCACGATGGAATTCCCATTCTTCCATATCACCGTCAAAACGCCGGAAATCAGGTTTTCCTAAAACGGACTCTACCTGAGATTGAGTCATTCCCTGATATATACCCATCATCTGTTTGGTAGATACATAGCTGGTAAAACAGCCACTGACCAATATTCCCAATGCCAAACACAGCATAATATGTATCTTTTTCATAACCGTATCGTTTTTAGTTAATAGTATCAACGTTTACCGTACCCTATCATAAAATCCTTCATCTTTTCCTTGCTGGAGCTAAATGTCAGGGTATTAATCACCGTAAAGAAAGCTTCCTTATCTACAATCCGGGGATACATGATCTTCATAATCTCCATCCGGTCATCATCGAATGTATACAGTTTGGTCAGTTGGAGACATTGGGCAGATGTGAAATCAGAACCAGCCAATGCAGCATTGAGTAACTTCATACGGTCATCTTTAAAAGGCTCATTCTTCATTTCTTTATAAAACGTTTGGAAGAGCTGATCGTTCATCACCCTGTTGTAACCATATCCCGGACGATGTTCTCCCTGGTCTGGACGGCCGGGTCTTTCCGGACGTATGTTATCACGTCCGTCTACCCATATTTCTTTCACTCCTCTCCCATCAAAATAAACGAGATCTTTATATAATTTTTCTCCTTTCCATACTCGCTCTCCCGCACGGGTAAAGCGGGTGGCATATACTTCAACAGTATAATGTCCGGGATTCAAATTGGCTATAAAGCAGGTAGTAGTAGGCAAACTGATTTGGTTTCCTCCCAAGTAAACAAGTATCGGAGTATTTCCGCCGTCGATACGGATTCCGTTAACAGACTGCGCTTGTAAGGAGAGGGCAGCGAACAGGATGCAGAAACTTATTATAATCTTACGCATAACTTATCTCGTTTTTAGTATTTATATCTTTAATCTGATACCACAAAAATAGGGTGAGGAAACTCCCCACCCCAATGATTCTCTCTATTCGTATGTAGGGAAATCCCTATTCTGTTTAGGAATCCGCCAAGGCAATGCCATCCTCATGCAAGGTAATCAGACGTTTCTTATACAAGTCGCCCACTCCTTTCTTAAAGGTTTTCTTGCTAACACCAAACGTGTCATAAATATCTTCCGCAGGACTTTTATCATTCAAGTTGATCCGTCCTCCATGCGCTTTGATATAGTCGAGCAGCGTTTTCGAAAAATCGTCAATCTTTTCAAAACCGGGTTTCTGAAGAATCAGGTCTACCTTACCATCTTCACGCACCTGTTTCACAAAAGCTTTCATCTCCATTCCTGTTTCCAACGGACAGAATATTTCATTTTCATACAGCAAACCGCTATACTTATTATCTATAATCGCTTTAAAGCCCAAATCCGTTTTCTGCCAGATAAGGATATTCACTTCTGCTTCCGGAGTATATTCCGGCTTTTCTTTCGACAGATAACGTTCCACCTTTGCTGAAGCCACAATACGATAACTCTCTTCATCCAAATGCGCATGGACCACATATTTCCGCCCAACCTGCATTTTCATCTTCTGCTCACTGAACGGAACGAACAGGTCTTTCATCAATCCCCAGTTCAGGAAAGCTCCGTATTGATTCACCCAGGAGACTTCCAGACAGGCAAACTGACCTACCTGCACCAACGGAGTCAGCGTCGTAGCAATCAGTCTTTCATCCATATCCAGATAAAGAAACACGTTCAAAAAATCTCCTATCTTACAGTCTTCGGGCACATAGCGGGTAGGCAACAAAATCTCACCTTCTTCCCCACCATCGAGATATACGCCGAAATCTACTTCTTTCACGACTTCAAGCTGATTGAACTTTCCTAATTCGATGCTCATATTCTTATCTATTTATTGTAATAAGACACAAAGATAATCTATTTTGAATAGATCTCTCAAACAGTCAGCCATAACTTTTCGTTATCGGGCAAAACTATTTGCAATGAACAATCTGCTTTCTAATATGTTAACTTTGTAGCGACAAAAAGAAAAAGTAAATTATTCACCTTTAAACATATAAACTTATGGAATTTCTAACCAACGAGAAACTTACGATTGTAGGAGCTGCCGGAATGATCGGCTCCAATATGGCACAAACAGCCATGATGATGAGACTCACTCCGAATATTTGCCTGTATGATCCATTTGCCCCGGCTCTGGAAGGAGTAGCTGAAGAATTGTATCACTGCGGTTTTGAAGGTGTCAACCTTACATTTACTTCCGATATCAAAGAAGCGCTGACAGGAGCTTCTTACATTGTCTCTTCCGGTGGAGCTGCCCGTAAAGCAGGTATGACCCGCGAAGATTTGCTGAAGGGAAATGCAGAAATTGCCGCTCAATTCGGTAAAGATGTTCATCAATATTGCCCGAACGTAAAACATATCGTTGTGATCTTTAATCCTGCAGACATCACCGGATTGATTACTTTGTTGTATTCAGGTTTGAAACCCTCTCAAGTTTCTACACTGGCTGCCCTGGACAGCACGCGTCTGCAAAACGAACTGGTGAAATTCTTCCATATCCCGGCTTCCGACATTCAGAATTGCCGTACGTATGGTGGTCATGGCGAACAAATGGCTGTATTCGCATCTACAACCAAAATAAAAGGAGAACCTTTGACCGATTTCATCGGCACTACCCGTCTTCCATTGGCAGATTGGGAAGCACTGAAAGTACGTGTCATCCAGGGTGGTAAGCATATTATCGACCTGCGCGGTCGTTCTTCTTTCCAAAGTCCGGCTTATCTTTCTATCGAAATGATTGCCGCTGCTATGGGTGGACAACCTTTCCGCTGGCCTGCCGGAACGTATGTCTCCAATGGAAAATTCGATCATATCATGATGGCAATGGAAACTTCAATCACCAAAAACGGTGTCACTTATAAGGAAGTAGCCGGAACTCCTGCCGAACAGGCTGAACTGGAAAAGAGCTACGAACACTTGTGCAAACTCCGTGATGAAGTTATTGAAATGGGAATCATACCTGCCATCAAAGACTGGCATTCATTGAATCCAAACATCGATTAAACAAGCATATTGATAAAAAGCCGGAACTCTACCGATATTTCTATTGGTCTGAGTTCCGGCTTTTTCTATTTATTCATTCTTTGAATGAGAAGTACATTCCGGACAAATCCCCTTGAGAACATAATTAATGCTATGTAACGTGAATCCTTTAGGCAAATCAATAACCGGAATATGTGTACCTTCCAGACAAAAAGTCCGATGACATTTCTCACAATAGAAATGCGAGTGTAAATCCTGCACCACGCAGTTACAGGAGTTGTCGCAAACGGCATACTTCAACGAACCGCTTCCATCATCTATGCTATGTATCAGGTGATGAGACAGAAAGAGAGCTATTGTCCGGGATATGGTCGATTTGTCTACCGTATCCAGGAGAGTTTCCAGATCCAGTAACGATACGGCCCGTCCAACTTCCAACATATTTTTCAATATGAGAAGCCTTATTGCTGTCGGTTTGATATCCCGTCTTTCCAGCTTATCCAAATAAACATTCTCTTCCATATTCTTTTTATTTTATCATCTTCTGTATTCTTACTGCATTCATAATGGCAAGCAATGCAACGCCGACATCCGCAAAGACAGCTTCCCAAAGTGTAGCCAGTCCGCCGGCTCCCAAGATAAGTACCAGCAGTTTCACTCCAAATGCCAGCGACACGTTCTGCCAGATAATCCGGCGAGTCAGCTTTCCTACTTTAATGGCTTCGGCCACTTTCGACGGTTGATCTGTTTGTATCACGACATCAGCTGTTTCAATCGCCGCATCACTGCCCAATCCACCCATAGCAATACCGACATGGCTCAACGCAAGCACAGGAGCGTCGTTCATCCCGTCACCGACAAAGGCAATCTGATTTGCTTCATTCTTCCGCAATTCCTCCAGATGTTTCACTTTACCGTCAGGAAGCAGATCGCCATAAGCCTTTGATATACCGAGCTTCTCTGCAAAGTTAGTAACAATACTCTGTTTATCACCGGATAATATCTGAATGTTTTCAATGTTTAATGCTTTTAAGTTATCAATCGCCGTCTTCGCGTCATCCTTCAATGCGTCCGCCAACAAGAGATAACCCGCATAACTGCCTCCAATAGCACAACCTACAATCGTATCGGTAACACTCTGCAATTCTGCCGGATATTTTATGCTAAACTTAGACAGTAACCGACTATTTCCAACGAGCCCCGAAGTCCCGTCTATTATTGCCTCCAAACCGAGACCTGCAAATTCTTTAGTATTGGTGACAACCGCAAGCCCTATATCCTGCAGTTTTGCATAGTTCACAATCGCTTTAGCGATCGGATGTGTACTGTCACTTTCTACTGAAGCAATCATCCTCACCAGTTCCTTCTCCGAAATCCCGGATACACACTTACAATCCTGCACCTCAAATGTTCCTTTGGTCAGCGTTCCCGTTTTATCGAATACGACTGTATTGATTTTAGTGACTGCATCCAGATAATTGCCGCCTTTAAACAGAATCCCCAATCGGGAAGCTGCTCCGATACCACCGAAATAACCTAATGGAATACTTACTACCAGCGCACATGGACACGAAATTACCAGAAAAACCAAAGCTCTGTATAACCAATCATTAAATGTAAACACGAATTGAGGGTCTATCAATGAATAGCCAAACGGGAGCAGCACAATCAATACCGCCAGTGCTATGACAATAGGAGTATAGATACGGGCAAACTTACGGATAAACAATTCTGCCGGTGCTTTCCGTTCCGAAGCATTCTGAACGAGTTCCAATATCCGTGCAAGCGCACTTTTATCGAAAGGTCTTTCTACTTTAATCCTGATTACTTTATCCGTCACAATCATCCCCGCAAGGACTTCCTCTCCTTTGCTGATGTCACGGGGAACACTTTCTCCCGTCAACGCGGCTGTATTAAAAGCAGCGATTTCATTCAACATCACTCCGTCCAAAGGAACTCTCCCACCCGCCTTTATTTCAATGACCTCTCCTACTTTCACATTTTGAGGACTTTCTACCACAAGATTATCCTCCCTAAGCACCAAGGCTTTCTCAGGTCTCACATCCAGCAAAGCACCGATATTACGTTTCGCCCTGTCTACCGCTTTATTCTGAAACAACTCTCCTATCGTATAAAACAGCATTACAGCGACTCCTTCCGGATACTCACCAATATAAAAGGCTCCCAGCGTAGCAACAATCATCAGTGTAAACTCGCTGAAGTAGTCTTTTTCCCTGATACCCTCCCAAGCCTCTTTCATCACTGGTATTCCTACCGGAAGATAAGCCAGGATATACCATATTAAAGCAACATACTCTCCAAGGAAAAAGGCAAAATTCAGGGCATTCATTATAATACCTCCTATCAGAAGTATAAATGAAAGCCCTACTTTCCAGTATTCGTGAACTATCGAAGTACTGGCATTCTTTTTATTTTCTGTCGTGCATGAATGTGCACCGCAACAACAATGTCCCATATTCATTCGTTTTTTATCTGTTGCAAAGGTAACGAATGATTCGTGCAACAAAGTTGCAAAGTCCGTTTTAGAACATATAACCCAATGATATCATCAGGTTCCTGTTTTTCATACCCAAATCTTTCTGCACGTCAATCAACCCGAAATCATAACTCAAAGCAACCTGATATTTTTTGTTGAACTCAACACCGGCTTTCAATCCGAGGCCGAAGTCGAATCGTTTGAACCCGTCATCGCCAAATATATCTTCAGATACAGATTTACCTTCCAGGCCTCCTACACTTTCCATACCTTCTATATCAGCCCAATCACCAATCGCATTGCCTATGCTCAATTTTGCTTTTCCAAACAGACCGACAGCCAAATAAGGACCTACGCTACCAAACAGCGCAAAATCTTCATTTACAGCATATTTATAACCAACATGCACCGGTATCTCCAAATAATACGGATTAAATTTAACGGTTGCAATTGATCCTCCATCAATTTTAGCACCTTTCAACGTCAGTAACGCAGCAAAATCCATGTATGCCCCACTTGCTTCCTGCGATAACCCCAGCTCAGCTTTGACACCTGCATGAGAGTGATACTGAATCGTAATATCCTTGATTTTCTTGATACCAGCCACCA
>ENA-UEPJ01004127-UEPJ01004127.1-human-gut-metagenome-genome-assembly--contig:-NODE-4127-length-11849-cov-9.188328_pt1 | contig 11849 bp, 10 predicted proteins | sample MGYA00242890_ERZ507896 | MGnify/ENA primary metagenome ERZ507896 (study PRJEB26167, sample SAMN06115508) | human gut metagenome | host: Homo sapiens | place: China:Qinghai | collected 2015-08-20... | reverse complement strand
ATCAAAGTCCGAAATCGTGGTGCCGTCCTCAACCCGGCCCATACGCTCGGCAGCGCCCGAAAAATAGACCAGTGCTTCGGTCAGCGTGGTCTTGCCGCTGCCGGCATGGCCGGCAATCAGAATATTGCGGATGTTGTTGCTTGCGTATTTCATATCGGTTTTTCCCTCATTTCCGCCGCACGGAGCGTTCTCTCCGTTTTTGTGGCATATTTTACAAAGATAATACCACATCTGAAATGATTTTTAAATATATCGTTTCAAAATTTAGCAAAAACGCCTGCCAAACTTCCGGGCACTGTTTTGTGCAAGTTGACATCGGGGCGTAAAATGGGCAGTCAGAAAAAACAGAACTCCCGGCATCGCGTATAGGTGCGGAGCCGGGAGTTTTCGTTGCAAATATGCGGGTTTTGTGGTATGCTGTAAGTGCCGCTTCGGCGGTAAGGGCGTTGACCCAAAACGCAAGGCGGCTCTGTGTCCTCACTGGTTCTGCAAATTCACCCCAGAGTGAAGCAGGTGTCAGGAGGGCAGCTTTTTGAAGTGATTTCTCCTGATGCTTTCGGCGGAAGGAGGGATGTTAGATGTCGATCTCTGAGATTCTGATGCTTCTGACGCTTATCGTCACCATCGTACATGTGACCTTTGAAATCACATGGAAACTCGAGCAGAGAGAAAAACACCATGACAACGACAAAAAGAAAAAGTGACCGCCAGCGCTTCCCCAAGCCACGGTCACTTGATCTTTTGGTCATTTGATCCATGAGGAGCGGAGCCGTTTTGCCGGGCAGCGCTCTTTCTATTCGTAGTATAGTCTATTTTTCCGGGTTTGTCAAGCCGCAGACCCGCATAAAGGGGCAGGAGGTTTTACGCGATGAAACGCGAGGATTATATCAACTGGGACGAATATTTTATGGGCATTGCGCTGCTTACCGCCATGCGCTCCAAAGACCCCAACAGTCAGGTGGGTGCGTGCATCGTAAGCCCGGAAAATAAGATCCTTTCTCTGGGCTACAACGGGATGCCCATGGGCTGCAGCGATGACGAGATGCCTTGGGAGCGGGAGGGTGTACCTCTGCAGACCAAGTATATGTACGTCTGCCATGCCGAGCTGAACGCCATCCTCAACAGCGCCCACAACAACCTGAAGGGTGCCCGGGTGTATGTGACCCTGTTCCCCTGCAACGAGTGCACCAAGGCCATCATCCAGTCCGGCATTGCCGAGGTGGTGTACTACGGCGACAAGTACCACGACAGCGATTCCAGCATTGCGGCGCGGTTCATGTTCGAGCACGCCGGTGTCCGGCTGACCCCCTATAAGCCCACCGGACGCCGGGCAGAGCTGGAACTGTAAGCTCCCTCTTGACCTTCCTGATGCAACGTACTATAATAGGATCATAACTTGAATAAATATTCAAGAGTTCTTGCATAGAGAGGGAAATATACAATGGAACTGAAAAATCGCAGCTTTTTGAAGCTATTGGACTACACCCCTGCCGAGATCGGGCAGCTGCTGGAGCTGGCTGCTGACCTGAAGGCCAAAAAGAAGGCCGGTATCCGGCACGACCAGCTGCGGGGCAAGAACATCGCCCTGATCTTTGAAAAGACCTCCACCCGCACCCGCTGCAGCTTTGAGGTAGCCGCCCACGATCTGGGCATGGAAGTGACCTATCTGGACCCCTCCGGCAGTCAGATCGGCAAAAAGGAATCCATCGCCGATACCGCCCGGGTGCTGGGACGGATGTTTGACGGCATCGAGTACCGGGGCTACGGCCAGCAGATCGTGGAAGATCTGGCGCACTACGCCGGTGTTCCGGTGTGGAACGGCCTGACCAACGAGTTCCACCCCACCCAGATCTTAGCCGATTTCCTTACCATTCAGGAGCATTTCGGCCACTTGAAGGGCATCCACTTCGTTTACTTCGGCGATGCCCGCTACAACATGGGCAACAGCCTGATGGTGGGCTGCGCCAAGATGGGTCTGCACTTTACCGCCTGTGCACCCAAAAAGTATCAGCCCGACCCCGCGCTGGTGGAACAGTGTCAGGCCATTGCCGCCCAGACCGGGGCGATCCTCTCCTTTGAGGAGGACCCCGTCAAGGCCGCAAAGGGCGCGGACGTACTGTACACCGATGTGTGGGTGTCCATGGGTGAACCGGTAGAGGTTTGGGCGGAGCGCATCCACGATCTGGCTCCCTATCAGATCAATCAGGATCTGATGAATATTGCAGGCCCGGATGCAGTATTTATGCACTGCCTGCCCGCCTACCACGACCACAAGACCACCGTGGGCAAGGAGATGGGCGAGCGCTTTGGCCGCGACGCCATGGAGGTGACCGACGAGGTATTCGAAGGCCCCCAGAGCATCGTGTTTGACGAGGCCGAGAACCGGATGCACACCATCAAGGCGGTCATGGCGGCCACCTTGGGGTATCAGGAATAAAGAGATAAGCCCGGAAGGCTCGCAGACCTTCCGGGCTTATTCTTTTCAAAAGTAATTCGCAATCATTCCGAAACTGCATTCTGCAGTTTCAGCACGCCTGCCTGCGTCAGGCGCTTACGCAGCAGCGCACCCACGATGCAGGAAACCACGATCTTGCCCAAGTCCAGCGCAATGAAGGGGTAGACACAGACGGTCAGCGCGTAGCCCAGCTCGCACTGCATCTGGAACACGAACCATGCCGTGCCCAGCACATAGCAGGCGGCATCGCCCAGCACCAGACCCACAGCGGAGATCACCGGGTTGCCCTTGCTCTTTTCAATGAACATCCCGCCGATGAAAGCCAGCAGCAGATAACCCACCAGATAACCGCCGGTAGGGCCTGCCAGCTTGGCAAGGCCGGCACCATAGCCGGAGAACACCGGAATACCGATGGCGCCCAGTGCCAGATAGAGGACCACGCTCAGGGTGCCGAACTTCGGCCCCAGCAGCCATGCGGTCAGGCAGATGACAAAGTTTGCCAGCGAGATGGGCACGGCTCCGATGGGCACGGTCAGCGGGCCCAGCACGCACAGCACGGCAGCCATCACAGCGGTAACGGCCATCTGGTAGGTAGTCAGTTTTTTGTCTTTCATAGTCAGTTTTCCCCTCTGTTTTTTCGTTATGCAAGGCATCTGTACCCGAGTATACCGCACCGGTGCGCCGCAGGTCAACGGAAAAGTTTGCAAGGGGTTTACAATCTGAACTTTGATTGTAATACTGTGGAAAGTATGTTAAAATAAAAATGACCGCCCCAGTCTACCAAACTAGCGGTCAATCTTTTTGACTAATGCGGGATGGAAAGCTGACCTTTGCAGTCAGCGCCCCTTCTGTTTATAGTATATATCATAATCGCATCATCGTGTTTTGTCAAGGAGGTCCCCATGGGTGGAGGTCATGTATCGCGGCCGGATTTCGGGATGCCGCAGCCGGATGCGGCGTACCCGCTGACCGAGTTCTATCTGCTGGCGCAGCAGGCGCTGGAAAAAAGCGGCAGCTTTATGCTGCCCGCCCTCTACGCAGGGCTGCACGCCCCTGCCCGGCGCATCTACCGGGAGGAAGCCGCCGGGTATCTGCAGCTTGCGGCTGCCCCGGCAGAGGGCTTGGCCCGGCTGCTCTCCCCTGCCCGGATGCAGCTTTTATACAGCAGCCTACAAGTGCAGCCGGACGGCACCCCCGCCGCCCTTCTGCTGACCGAGGAGTGCACCCGCCTGACCGTGGCGGTGCAGCTGCTGCCGCCCTTTGTGTGGGAGGACCCGCTGCCGCCGCTGCCGGATGTACCGGCGGCGCTCACCCTGCAATTGACCATGCAGGACGTGATGGCGATTGACACCGCCCCTGCCGCACTGGCGCAGAAACTGGTGCACAGCACCGATGGCAAATGCTGGCTGCACCACCCCAAGGCTGAGACCTTTCTCTCCGAGCGGCTGGCGCTGCTGCAAAGGGTCTATAAATAAGGAAGGGCTCCCCTCTTTTACTTTTTGCGATTCCGTGGTATACTGACCGGTAAACCGGCAGGATATCCAACTCCCGTCGGAGAACGTGGACGCGTCATGCGGTCGGTGCGTCCGGCACACAAAAAATGGAAGGAACCGGGTTTTGTTCTGCAATAATCGGGGATGCTGAGCCGTATATTGAGTGAACGTCCCCGTGAGAACCACAAACATTCCATCGAGAAGCCCGCTTCCGGGCATCCAAGGAGAGTTTATAACAATGGGACAGCTGACCAGAAACGAAGTTTTTACCTTGGCGGTGCAGCGTTACAGCGACACCGTCTACCGCACTGCGGTGCATAATTGCCGCTGCACAGCCGATGCTGAGGATGTGGTGCAGGATGTGTTTGAAAAGCTGCTGCACTACAACGGCATCTTTGAGAGTGAGGAGCATCTCAAAGCATGGCTGCTGCGGGTGGCCATCAACCGCTGCCGGGACCTGACCCGCGCCGCCCACCAAAAGGACACCGAGCTGGACGAGAACCTGCCCGCCCCCGATGTCCTTGCGGAGGACGGCAGTGTGCTGGATGCCATCCGCACGCTGCCGGAAAACTATCGCAATGCCATCTATCTGCATTACTACGAAGGATACACTGCGGCAGAGATCGGGCGGATGATGGCGGTGCCCACAAACACGGTACTAAGCTGGCTGCGGCGCGCACGGGCACAGTTACATACGATGCTGAAGGAGGAGATCGAAGATGAGGTGGTATGAATATAAGATGGAGGTCGATGACCTGACTGCCCCGGACGATCTGAAGGCAAAACTGCTGGCCATGACCGACACCCTGACTGCGGAGGAAAAGGCAGAGCCCATGATGGCCGCCCCTGCCCCGCAGACCGCTGCACCCGCAGCACCCCTGAACACCGAAACCAAGAAGAAAAAGCCCATCCACTTCCCGGTAAAGCAGCTGGGCACGCTGGCCGCCTGTCTGGCTGTGTGTGTGCTGGGTTACAGCACCCTGCATCTGGGCATCGGGATGGGCAGCGCCAAAAGCAGCGCGCCCGCCCTGTACGCAGCCGAGGGCGCTGCCAACAGCTCCGCTGCTTCCATGGCATCGGACAGCTTTGCTGTCCAGCACGCCGCACTGGACAGCGCCCCCGAGGTAGTAAATTACAGTCTGGAGACAGACGACCGCTCTCTGGAAACGGAGTACAGCGGCACCGGCAGCACCGAAGCTGCTGCCCCTGCGGTGGACAGTGCCAAGATCATCTACACTGCCAACCTGACACTGGAAAGCAAGGACTACGAAGCAGCCCGCAGTGCGCTGGACAGCGCTCTTGCCGAAGCGGGCGGCTATCTGGAATCCAGCAGCGAGTATTCCAGCACCGGCTCCAGCCGCTCGGTCAACCTGACCTACCGGGTACCGCAGGCCAACTACCAGAGCTTTCTGGAAGCTGTGGCCGCTGCCGGTAATGTGACCTACCGCAGCCAGCAGGCCGATGACGTGACCACTCAGTATATGGACGTGTTCGCGCGGCTTTCTAACCTGCAGGCACAGCGCACCCGCTTACAGCAATTGCAGGCAAAGGCCGAAAATCTTTCCGACCTGCTGCAGATCGAGGACTCCCTCACCGAGGTGCAGTCCCAGATCGAAAGCTGGCAGAGCCAGCTGGACTGGTACAGCGACCAGGTGCAGCAGTGCACCGTGTATATCGACCTGAACGAGGTGCAGACCTACACCCCTGCGGACGAGGGCTTTTTCTCCCGCATCGGCACCGCCTTTACCGCCGGCTGGGGCAACTTTGTGAACGGCTTGCAGCAGCTGGTGGTGGCACTGGCCTGTGTCTGGCCGCTGGCAGTGCTGGCGTGCGCCGCCGTTGCCGTGGCGCTTGCATGGCGCAGAAAGCGCAGCAAAAAGCAAAAGTAAAAGTTTTTTCGAAAAAGGGTTGACATTCTGCCTGCCCTGTGGTATTATACTTGAGCAGTCAGCGAGAGCCGCTGAAAAGCGAAAAGTAAATATCGCGGGGTGGAGCAGTCTGGTAGCTCGTCGGGCTCATAACCCGAAGGTCGTTGGTTCAAATCCGGCCCCCGCAACCACCAAACAGGTTGAATTTTGTAAATTCAACCTGTTTTTTTGTTCTCATCTTATGCCAAAAGGGATACCGGAGCATCCGCAGATGTTCCGGTATCCCTTTTATGCTGTGATTCAGGTGCTCAGCCCTGCTGTATTGGAATCGTTTTTACGGCTCGATCACATTGAAGGTCTTTTCAAACTTGGACGCATACGCCAGCAGACGCTTCAGGGCAGTGGCATCGCCGCTTACCTGCACCTGACCGGCCTGCTGCCCCTGCATCAGGGCAAGGAGCTGCAGCCGCTTGCAGGTGACCGTGGCCTGCGCGTCCGGGCGGTTCTCTCCCGAATAGGACAGCAGAATACCGTTTTTTCGGGTCACATAGAACTTTTCGTTCACATCCGTCACGATCAGGTTCAGCGTTACATCGTCGTTCTGGGCGGCGTTGGCGTCGGTCAGGATGGAAATGTAATCCAGCAGCATATCCACGGTCATCTCCTTCATGGCGGAGCCCAGACCATTGGCGGTGCGTGCCAGACCGGACAGGTTGCCCTTGCGCAGCTCGGCAGCGCCCATCAGGTAGGCGTTGCGCCATGCGCCGGACTCTGCCTGATAGCCCAGCTGCTCCAGCGCATCGGCGCACAGGTTGCGCGCTTTCTGGTTGGACGGGTCTGCAAAGACCAACTCCTTGGTGATCTGCGCCACCCACTGATAATCGCCCTTTTCAAAATCCTTCCGTGCCTTGCGCAGAACGGCATCCGTGCTGCCCAGATATTCTACCAGCTTCTTGGCAGTATCGCTGGGCGGGAGCGGATTCAGGTTGACCGGGTTTGCATCGTACCAACCCAGATACTTCTGGTAGACCGCCTTGGCGTTGTGCGCCAGTGTGCCGTAATACGGCCGGGTGTACCAGACCTTTTCCAGCTTTTCGGGCAGGGTGAGCATGGCGGCGACCTCAGTGGAGGTATAGCCCTGATTCATGTAATGCAGGGTCTGGTCGTGGATAAACTTATAGATGGCTGCCGTATTCAGCAGATAATCATGGATCTCCTCGCCCCAGTGCGGCCAGTTGTGGCTCTGGAACACCACATCGGTCTTGTCGCAGAAGCGCTGGTCTGCCTCGATGATGTACTTTGCCCAATCGTTGGCATCGCGCACCTCTGCGCCGCGCAGGGTGTACAGATTATGCAGCGTGCCGGTGCAGTTTTCCGCCATCCATAGGGCACGGTATTTCGGGAAATAGGCGTTCATCTCGGCAGGGGCTTCGGTGCCGGGAGTCAGCTGGAATTCGATCTCCAGCCCGTCGATGGTCAGCTTCGGAACATCTTCCCCGATCTCGTAAGTAGGAGCGATGAGGGCCACCGTTCCGGTGGACTGTCCCATGCCGATGCCCACGCTCAGCGCACCCTTTTCGCCCTTGTCAAGCACCGTGCCGTACTGGAACTGTGCGCGCCGTGCCATGGCGATGCCTGCATAGACATTTTCGCTGATGGCGTGCTTCAGAAAGCCCGCCGGCGCAAGCACAAGGGTCTTGCCGGAAGCCAGCTGCTTTTTAAGTGAGAGCTTTGCATCCGCTACCTGCTCCCGGGTAATAATGCCCTCCACGCCGCCGAAGTGATCCACATGAGAGTGGCTGTACAGCACCGCCTTGATGTCCAGCGGGCCGAAGCGGTTCTCCATCAGCTCCTTGGCAGCCTTCATGTTTTCCTTGCACATCAGCACATCAAACACGATCCAGCCGTGGTCGGTGCGGATAAAGGTCGTATTGGCCATATCAAAGCCGCGCACCTGATAAATGCCATCGCACACTTCAAACAGACCAGCTTTAGCGTTGAGTTGGGTATTCCGCCACAGGCTGGGGTTTACAGTGTCTGGAGCATCCCGGTTCAAATCGCCGTAGCTCTGCAGATCCCATGCAGATCTGTTATCATCACCGTCGATGATCCTGCCTTCCGCGTTGTCCAGCCAGCCGCGCTCGGCGTTGGCAAACTCCCGCCGGTCAGAAAAATCCAGCTTTTCATACCATTCGGCGTTGGCCTCTGCTGTGATGGTCGTTGCGCCTTCGGTCTCGCCCGGCTGGGTGGGATCCTTGAAAATGTCTGTGATAAAATTCAGGCCGTTTTCTGTGGTATTTTCCGCAGCATGGGCAGACAGAGATGCGCCGCACGCCAGCATTGCAGCAGCCGAAGCGGAAATAAAATTCCGACGGGTCATTTTCATAGCAGGTTCCTCCTTATTACGGATCAGTTTGTGCGGACGACCGGCGGCTGCCAGTCTGTCAGTGCGGCGGCATCCGGTTTATAGATACGAAGGAAGAGGTGGAAATCTCCCTCTCCTACCGGCAGCCAGTTGGTCGTGTCCGCCGGTGCCTCTTTGGAAAGGGTGATATCGATCGAGCCGTCCGGATTGCGGTGCAGACCGGAGCGGTCGTTGACGCAGTAGCGGTCAATGGGGTTTTCAATGAGGAAATCGTTCTCTCCGTAGGCGGTTACGGACCAAAAACCTTTCTCTAATGTCGGAGGAAACGAATCGAAATGCAGTGTGTAGGTCTTTTTACCGGTCAGGACTGCGCCGGTGCTGTCCACATCGGTTTTGGGGTAGATGGCAACATCGGTGGTGTTGGCACCCAGACCCCGCAGCGCCACCATGGTACGGTAGGTATATGCTGTGCCAAAGTTGCCGATGGGGTCGCCGAAATAGGTCCACTGACCCATCTGGCGCGTATAGCCCTTCGATTCGCTCAGCAGCTTTTTCTTCAGCTGGAGCAGCATCAGCTTCCAGCGCAGCCCACTGAACAGACCCAGCGCCTTGTCATCGAACTTCTCACCGGGGCCGATGTGCAGTGCTGCAAGCTCCCGGAGTACCGGCGCGTCTGCCGCAGCGGGCGGGTTGGTTTCCATCAGCTGGTTGGCGGTATCAAAAAATTCCTTTGCGTCCATGGCAAGAACGTGCTTTACCGGCACAAAGTCATTGGCAGGGTCATAGCTGCCTGCGGGGGCGGTCCATCCACCCGCCTGATAGGCGGAAAGCGGCATCAGCTGCATCTTATCCTGAATAGCCCGGACGTTGGGCAGGTCCTCCTGTCCGGAAAGCACGATGCGGGCAATGGTCCAGACCATCGTGGTAGGCACATCAATGCGCTGCACCCCTTCCGGCAGTTCGCCCTGCCAGTCTGCACGGGTAATGGCGTAAAGCCCCGGCGTTTCCAGCACGGCGGCGGTGTTTGTCCACGCATCCAGCACCTGTACATTAAAAAAGCGGTCGGTCTGCGGCACGCCGTAGATCATTGGTTCTGCGCCGACATCCAGAAACGCCTGCGTATAGATGGTATCCACATTCGGCGTAACCACCACACGGGTCGTTGCATCTGCCAGCTTTTCCGCATGGATGAACTGGTTGATGGGGGCCTTGTTGCTTGTAGCTGTGCGGGTGTTTGTGGAAGCCGTCCGCGTAGCATCCATGATCACCAGCGGAAAGGCGTACAGATACGCCTGCTCCAGAAGGTTCTGTGCAGCCAGCGTCTGCTGTGCGGCTGCGGCTTTCTCTACGGGCAAAAGTGTAGCTGCGCAAACCACCGCAGCCGCGGTAGAAACGTTCAAAAAATCACGGCGGGTCATTTTCATAACATGAAACCTCCTGTTATGTCTTTTGCTTTATGCGTTTCATACGCCTTATGGGAAAAACCATTTGGCTTTCTGTGTTCAAGATACACGGGCAATGATTAAAAGTCAATGATTTTTGCATTTTCCGTAACAAAAACGTAAGTTTCAACAAAAAAGCCCGATAAAATTTGACGCAAGCGCCATTAAAATCTTGTACTCTGCACGATAATGTGCTATACTAAGCACATCAATTGACAAAGGAGCACGGCGATGAACGATCTGCATGAATGGTTTCAAAAAAATGACCTTTGTCCGGAAAACATTTTGTATCTTTACCGCAGCGACCGTAAAACAGTCGTTCACCGCATGGACGGCGAGGAAGCTGCGCTATATGCGCCGCTGCACAGCGTTTTGTCCGTGCTGCCGGAAAATCTGTTCCTGAACATCAGCAAGGGAATTGCGGTGTGCCGCAGCCAGATCGTAAACATCAGCAACGATGGGATCTACACCATGTCTGATGGCCGCACCTTTCAGGGACGCAAGCGCGGCCTGAGCGACCACCGCCGCCTGCGTGCAGAGATCGGGCTGGCGGACACACAGCCCCGCCCCATGAGCATGAGCCTGCTGGAAAAGTGCAGCCTGCTGGACGATATGCCGCTGGCGTTCTGCGTCATCGAGCTGATATTCAATGAATCCGGGCATGGCGTGGATTTTATCTTCCGCTACTGCAACGCGGAGATGGCAACGATCGAAGGGGTGCCGGTAGAAGAAATGCTGAACCGCTCTTTTTACGAGGTGTTCCCCAATGGTGATAAAAAGTGGCTTGTATCGTATGCAGATGTGGCGTTGAACGGCACAAAGCACACCCTCCACGATTACAGCCCGGAGGTGGACAAATACCTGACCATCCATTGTTACCAGCCTGAACCGGGGTATTGTGCCTGCGTGCTGCAGACCATAGACTCCTGACTTTGCAAAAGCTTTTCCGGCAGCAAAATATCTATAGCGATTTCAAAACGGAACGGAAGATCGAATATTACAAAAAAAGCAAGTGCATCACATCTCCCTCAAAAACTTTGGTTTTTGAGAAAACGTGTTGCACTTGCTTTTCTTTATGTGAGATTTCAGCGCAAATCGCCGCGTCGTATTATCAGCGATGAGGGACGCTGTATTTTACAGCAGCCCCTTTATATTTTGGTACGGTTGTGATTCGGCTTACTTCCGTGCGATCATCTCGGTATAGGCCAGCACCAGCGGGCCTACGCCCTTGGCATCATTGCAGACCACCGGCTCGCTGAAGTAGTAGGCCAGAGAGCCGTCACGGTGATCCTTGCCGCCCAGACCTGCCACAAGGCAGATGCCGTCCAGCTGCAAGCTGCCGTCCGGGTTCTTGGACAGATACCGGTCGCAGGTGCCGTAGAAGGCCTTCTCTGCCCATGCAGCCATCCGCTTAGGCAGGTAGCCCAGACGCACGCCCTTGAGCACTGCGTAGGCAAACAGGGCGGTGCCGCTGGTCTCCAGATAGTTGCCCTCGGCTTCCGGGTGGTCGATGACCTGCCAGAACATCCCGCTCTGCTCGTCCTGGAACTTGTGCATATCCTCCACGGTCTGCTTGAGCATGGCCATGATGCCGCGGTACTCGTTGTACAGCTGCTCGTCCATGCGCTCCAGCACGTCCACCATCGCCACAAGGAACCAGCCCATGGCGCGCAGCCAGAAGTTGGGGCTGCAGCCGGTCTCGGGGTCTGCCCAGTACATCTGGCGGCTCTCGTCGTAGCCGTGGTAGTATAGGCCGGTCTTTTCGTCCCGCATATGCTTTTTGATGTTCATGAACTGCTTGTAGCTGTCGATGCAGCCCTGCATCTTGTTAAAGCGGGTCTCGTACTCCATGTAGAAGGGCTGTGCCATATAGGTGCCGTCCAGCCACACCTGCCACGGGTAGATGTCCTTGTGCCAGAAGTTGCCCTCCTTGGTGCGGGGCTGGGTGAGCAGCTGGCTGCGGATGGTGTCGATCGCCTTGCGGTACTTCTCGTCCCCGTAGATGTCATACAAGATGAACAGGTTCTTGCCCTGATTCACGTTGTCCAGATTATACTCCTTGGGGTCGTAGGTCTTGATGGAGCCGTCCGGCTGCACAAAGTAGTCGATAAACTCCTTGGAAAACTCCAGATACTTCTCATCGCCGGTAGTCTTGTACAGGCTCAGGCAGGCGGTGATCATGCAGCCGTCGATGTAGTTCCACTTGTTGGGCTTGCCGCTGCGCAC
>ENA-UEPJ01004126-UEPJ01004126.1-human-gut-metagenome-genome-assembly--contig:-NODE-4126-length-11863-cov-4.112337_pt1 | contig 11863 bp, 10 predicted proteins | sample MGYA00242890_ERZ507896 | MGnify/ENA primary metagenome ERZ507896 (study PRJEB26167, sample SAMN06115508) | human gut metagenome | host: Homo sapiens | place: China:Qinghai | collected 2015-08-20... | reverse complement strand
AGAATGTTTTTATAATTGATAATCTCATAATTCAAATTAGAAATTGCAAGAACAGATTCCAGACATTTTCGAACATAGTCCTTTACTTTAAACACAGGAATAATAATCGATAGCTGTATATAGTTCATATTATGATTATCAATTATAAAAACATTCTTATTCTTTTAATATATCATCTCTTTATATTAATTCCACTTCTAAATGATTCAAGTGCATACTGATCACATTTCAAAGAAACACCAATCCCGATTATAAACATTGATAATAATTTATCCATCCCAGGAGCTTCCCCCATAAACATAACAAGGATAGCACAATAAGTTGCCTTAAATATATTCCCAACAAAAGGGACTGCATATTGACATTTATTACTTACATTATAAACAACAGGAACTAATGAAATAAAAAACAATATACCACACTCATATAGAGATTGTAAAATTTGATTATGAGCACTCATATAGCCAGTTGTATATCGTTCTGAAATATCGAATAAATTCACAGTATCGCGAATACCATTTCCTATAAATGGAGAATTAAAAAAACCGTCAATTACCATATCCCAAATAATAGTTCGATAAGAAAGAGTTAATTCCTTGCCTAATAATCCTTCTATAACATATGAAGCCAAAGATGTATTTAACAAAACATTCAAATTTCCAAGTAAAATAATAAAAACAAATACACCAGAAAACATCATCAACAATCTACAAAGTGATAAATTCCTTATCAATCTACTTAAAGGATTAGGAATAACAAATAAAATCATACAGAATAATCCTATCATATTACTTCCCGAAAAGACAATCAATATCGTAGTTATATGAACAATTAAATACGTAAATAAATATATTTTATTGCCTGTAAAATAATAATCCAACAAAACAAAACAAAGACCTTTAATCAGTGGGTATCCAATATGATTTTCTCCTCCTAAAAAATACATATCACCTGAATTACTAACGAAGTATGATGGCGATAATATTAAAAAAATAAAATTAATTACAGCTAAAGAAAAATATAAAATAGATATACATCGAACAAAATAAACAGTTCGATATAGAGTATCACATTGCCATATTATCAATGCAGCCAAAGAAAAAATAGGAGACATCACTGTAAATACAGTTCGAATATTTCCATCATTTATTATTGTAGATAATAACATACAGAAGAACGGCAAAAATATATACCCAAAAAAAGCTATCATTTTTTTCTCTCTATGCTTCAATAATAAAATCGCTATTATTATTATAGAAAAGACTTTTGAAACCGCAGTAAAAACATAAGTCAACTGTTCTGAATGTAAAATATTCAAAAGCTCTCGATCAAAAAGAAAATAAAATAATATAATGAATAAAGCTCTCATCTTATAAAATATAACTCTTCAATATTCATTTTAAACACATACTTATTAGGAGACTATAGCGACCATTTTTATCATAAATATTAAAATCCCACTAATTTTATTGTAATATCCATAAAGGATAATCATCTATAAATCAGCCTTTCGTTTCGCCCAACTTACAAATTCTTTACAAGCCGCAGCAAAACCATTACAATGGACATTCGAACAGAACATAGCCACATATCCACGAATACTTTCAGGCAAGAAAGTAAGTTTTTTACCTAATCCCTGTGCATAACGATCCACATCGCTCACCCAACTTCCAGCGAAATGATGGATCGTCATACTGTTCTCCGTTAAATAAATCTTACCATCCTCATATGATTTTGGACACAAATAATCTTGGGGAAGTAACGTGAATCCATTGACAGTTTGTTTCGTATTATTAGGAACGAACCCATATTTCAGGCAAGCATTCGTAATACGGGTAACATTTGTTGTCACATCTAAACTACCGTCAGGACGCTTGAAATGTAAGCCGTCATACTCATGGAGTAGTTCCTCAAAGAGGGGCTGACCCTCCCGACAGGCCATCAGGCCTGTCGGGATTCGAGTCTTTGTCTCAAATCCAGATACCGCCTCATACACCAAAAGATCATCCAAGGGCCTCAATACTTCTACGTCCGTATCCATATAGATTCCCCCTTCCGTAACCATAGCATATAAACGAACTACATCCGTTATAAAAGCCCATTTCTTTTCCTCATATGCTTCACGGACATACTCGTTACAGTTCAAGTCGAAGTTACTCTCATTCCACTCCTTTATCTCATAATCCGGACAATATTTCTTCCAGGATTCTATACACTTTACAGCCAATGGAGGCAACGGATTACCTCCAAACCAGCAATAATGAATTTTCTTGGGTATCATTATTTAATTAAATGAAAGTTGAAACAATACGTTCACAAGCCAATCCATCCCCATACGGATTCACGGCATGCGACATTTGATTATAATAGGTCTCATCATCCAACAGACGGGATACTTCGCCCACGATTTTATCATAGTCCGTACCTACTAATTTTACGGTACCCGCATCTAATGCCTCGGGGCGTTCCGTAGTGTTGCGCATCACTAATACAGGTTTTCCTAATCCAGGGGCCTCTTCTTGAATGCCGCCACTATCTGTCAACACGATTGAAGATTTTTCCATTAGACTAACAAATACCAAATACTCTAAAGGTTCAATAAAGAACATATTATCCAAATCAGAAAGATCCTTACCAAACACTTCGTGGATCGGTTTTCGCACATTGGGGTTCAAATGCATTGGATAAACAAAGTCCACCTCCGGATATTTCTCGGTCAATGTCTTAATGGCATTACACATGCGGATAAAGCCCTCTCCAAAGTTTTCCCGGCGATGCCCTGTGATCAACACCAACTTCTTCCCATTACTTAAGCGGCCCACATCATATCCGGCACATTTTAATTCCATATCAAGCTCGATATCCAGAGCCTTGTCATTCTTAATTTTGTCCACCACCCAATAAAGCGCATCAATCACCGTATTACCTGTAACTATAATTTTATCTTCAGGCACATTCTCCTTGAGTAAATTCTTTTTGGAAAGCAGAGTTGGTGCGAAATCATACGTAGCGATGCGTCCTGTGATTTGTCGGTTCATCTCCTCCGGCCACGGGCTATAAATATCATTCGTACGTAATCCCGCTTCCACATGACCAACCGGGATTTGCTGATAAAACGCAGCCAGCGCAACCGCCATACTTGTTGTCGTATCACCATGTACCAATACCACGTCCGGATTCACATCCTTTAGCACATCACGCATTCCAATCAAGACCCGTGCGGTTACGTCATACAGATCTTGTCCTTGCTTCATGATGTTCAAATCGTAATCAGGCTTTATATTAAATATAGTCAACACTTGATCCAGCATTTCACGATGCTGACCTGTAACACACACAATTGTCTCGAATTGAGCCACTCTTTTTTGGAACTCCTTTACCAAAGGAGCCATCTTGATCGCCTCGGGACGTGTCCCGAAGGCTAGCAATATCTTTTTCATACTTCAATGATTTCCCTAACAGATAAACCCATCACACCCTGTGATAGGGATCTCCTGTATCTTTTATCTTGCGGGCAGGAACACCCACAATCGTTATATTATTCTCTGTAAAAGATTTGTTTACAACACTACCGGCACCAATCATCACGCCATTCCCTATAGTGATACCTCCAAATAATTTCGCTCCCGGGCCAATCCAGCAATTATCTCCCAAACAGGGTGCCTTTTTGTCCAAACTCTCCCCTATATTCACGCAAGCATGTATATCACACCATTTTCCGATGCGGGCTTTAGTGTTCACTACAATCGTCCCATAATGGTTAATACGCAGTCCATAATCAAACACGTTAATTGGAATTGAGAATCCTAAGCGTATTCCAAAGTAATGATGCAAAAAGCCCCAGAATTTCCGACGAATAAGGCGTGTCACCCCCCCCACCGTTAACATTTGTTAAGTACTCATGATATCGCAAGGCTATCTCAAACTTCCATATATCATCGCCCACCAGACATGGTCTTTTTCGTGTAATCCCTAACGCCTGTTTATCCTTCTCTAAATAAAGGCGTAAATCCTCTTTTGTTTGTATCATATCCTATAGTTTAATTAAATTTCTTACACCTTCTATCATCCCCTTTAGATGGATCTTCACGAGATCTTTCCGCAAACACATATCCACCGCTTTCGCTAAACCATATCGAGGATATAATCTACGGAACAAATCGTATTGAGGATGACGGGAACTAGGCCGTTGTAACTGGCCATTACCAACAATAGCCTCTTGCACCTCTCGAGGCTCATACGCCACCTCTTCTTTCATAACCTCAAATAAAACCCTTGCTTTTTCCGTATTGATAAACACCGCAGACACTCCTTTCCCTAATTCCATCCTGGCATCCTTACCCAATCCCCAAAAGTCAGACAACGTGAAATCACCTACACGAACCGCATAGGCATAAGGGCATTTATAACAACTCCCCCTAAAAAACAAGCCTTGAATAAATCCAAACATGTAGGGATCACGATAATACGCCTTCTTTGAAGGCGAATCCGAGTATGGCTGGTTCTTCAAGAAGAACCAGCCATACTCAATCTTAAAAGATTGAGTTTGGCTGGACATTTTCGTCCGAAAACGGATAGAATCCTCTTGTAAATCCACTCCCTTTTTACGATAATGGTCTATATTATCATTTAATAATTGTTGTGAGGGCACCCCGTGACATACCAAATCTGCCGTGATCAAGTTATCATAGTCTTTTCTTAAATAAGTTTTTAATCCTCCAACCTGACAAGGTGTACCAACAAACAGAACCTCTTTCCCAACTTTCAAATCTCCCCGTATTTGTTTAAAGGTCAATCCTAAATCACTCTGTACATATTTAGAACCTTTCAGCAAGTCCAATTCCTCCATCCTTGAAATCCGCACATGCCTAACGTGACGTATATCCATACCAGAACAGCCATACACCACACCTCCCGTATTCAGCACATGCCGGGCAATCGCTGTAGCCGCTCCACCAGACGCACAAGAAAATAGTTCCCTCTCGCTCTTTACTGTGACCGCATAGCACTCTTTAGGAAAATACTTTTCCGGAGGATGATTGACAGGGCAAACAAAGCCACACAATCCACAATCCACACATTTCTCCTGATCGATAATAGGATATCGGAAACCACATACATCCTTTTCAAACTCTATCGCTTGATGCGTACAACTATTCACGCATGAAAGGCAACCCACACACAACTCTTTAGGGCAAATCTCTCGCATATTATCTTTCTAACGATTTTTTCAAATACGACAATGATCTCTCTCGCTCGATCGACATTCTCTCTTTCACCAAATTATAATCTATCCCAGGCAACGTAGGAATCACCGACAAACCGCTCTCATCCAAGAAATAGTCCTGTAAACCCAATTTTGAGAAAAGATTCTCTATACGGGAATTTTGGTTATTCTCCGCCTGTTCCCTAAAACGTTTCAACGTATAAAAACGTCTCTCGAAATGAATAGCGAAAATAGTCCCATGGAAAGAGTCCGTAAAAAAACAAGAGGCCCCCCTGATCGTTCGAAGGAATTCTATAGGACCCGCAAACAAAGACTCGTCCGAATACCCCAAATACCGTTTATCCAGCATAAACATCTTTACACGTAATCCTCTCTCCCTCGCAAAAGCCCTCACGTAATCCAAATAGACTTGATTGTATGTCAAAAAATAACATAACACATATGGAGAACTGTCTTCCGGGCTTACGGCCACTAGTTTTTCCCAGTCTTCAGAAGACAATAACAAGGTGGGATCCAGCACCACATCAACCGGCTTATCCATAAACCGACGAAGCAAAGCCGCACCCTCCTCCTCTCGGACAGACAGATGAGAAAAACGATCTAACAAGGGCTTTACCCATTCGCTCCATTCTTCCGAACAATCCCGTTGCCCAATGCTTGGCGCATAGGCCACCTTTTTCTTTTCCGTAAATCCCGCATAATAATAATCTTGTTTAGGTAAAATTGGCGACCAAATCTGATCGCTGCCACACACATAGATGTCATATCTCTGATCCAGATCCATTGAGCTATTCCAATCATCATCCACGCTCAAATAGCTAGATTTAAATGAGGCATACGCCGCCTCTATCTGACGCATGCCATATATAAAACAAACATCGTCCCTCTTGAGAAAATGATAAATCTTAGATACCACTTTACGTAACCAACAACTTTCTTTACGCAACGCACGAACCATCTTTTCGTCCGAAACAATGGAGCATGCATACCCCAATGAACGAACAACTGTTTGCAATGCATACGCCTGAAGGTAAGTTCCAAAATTAAAGTAAGAGATCCACGTGATGACCCCTACTCTCCTTTGCTTCTTATCATCCATTTTTCACTAAACGTTCTTTTATATTTATGATTCTATTTTCTACAAACGCCCGTTCCCCGGAAGTCAATCCCAACACATAGACAGCAAATGCCACCGAAACTATCGAGCAGGCGGTCATCGCAAACAATCGAAGCCATCCCTCCTCCATTCCAGAGTTGACCGCTAATGGAAGCAACGAAGAGATGAACAAGACTCTCAATACGGGAATCAGAACTTGCTTTGAATAAGCCGAGAGCACATTTATTTCAAACATACCAGCGATCAATCGGCAACGTATAATCACCAAGAGCATCGAAACAATGGAGTAAACCACAAAAATCATAAAAGGAGGATAACCTACTTTCAACGCCACATACGATAGGGGAAAATTCAAGAATAAGGTCAGAGAGACCACTATTTGGTAATTCCGGATCTTTCCATAAGCCTTAGCCAATGTAGCAAACAGACTTGAAAGAATATCCAATAAAGCATTGGCCACTACCAGCCTACAAAATGCAGGAGCTAATTCAGGTACCGTACCCAACCATCGACTTAAGATGAAATCCATTTCCAACACCAACGGATAAGCGATAAACAACAACAAGAAAAAAGAGAACTTCATTCCCCGATAGGCCAACCCCATCATACCCATCACATTACCTTGAGCATATTCCTTTATCAGTTGCGGATTGACCGCAGTCTGAAAGCTTCCCAAGAAACGATAAACCGCCGCCGACACTGGTGAAGAAATACCATAAGCCGCATTAACTACCGTTCTAAAAAAAAGATTCAACACAATATTTACCCCCTGAAGGGTAAATCCCCAAGCCATTTCCCCCAAGGCACTCCAAGAAGCAAATCGTGTCAACGAGCCAAACAACCGAGTATCCCAAATACATTGATAACGAATCTCTTTAAATGAGAGATGACACACCATCACATAAGCTAATGTAATAACAATAGTAGCCACCAACATCAATCCACCATAAAGAGCCAAACTGTCATAAGCGATCCAGCCTAGAAGAAAAGCGATCGCCAATTTTAACATCGTATCCACGATACCGATGTAAGCATACAACCCCATACGCTCATAAGCAATGATTAACGCAATAAATGGCACTTGTACGATTGAGAAACCACAAGCCAGCACACTACAATGAAAAACAGACAATGCCGAATCCATGCGATCTATAGGTATTACCATCTTACATCGCAAAAAATATATACCAGCCGTTTCCAATAACATCATCACCACAACCGCTATTATCCCGTGGATTTGCAAGGCCATGCTAAAGGCCCGTGACACTTTCTCATAGTTTTTTCTGCCCATCTCATAGGAAAGGAATCTTTGTATGGAAATAGACATGGAAGAACTGATAAATCCCAACAAAGCCACGATTCCCCCCACCACATTATAAATCCCGAAATCCTCTACCCCCAATACCTGTAGCACGATCCGGCTAGTGTACAGCGTCACCCCCATAATTAGGAGCATTCGCATGTAGAGGAATAGCGTGTTTTTCGCTATCCGCTTATTATTCTCTGACGTAGCTGACATAAAAATGAGCACATAAGACACGCTTACCCCGCCGATACACCAGCGGGACAAACACATCGAATATTTAGATTTAAAATGAGTTCAAGCGATATTTATAGAGATAGATCACTGGGACAAATCATTCAGCATAATACAAATAGCAGAGTTTCTAGGATCTCTCATTTATCTCATCCCTTCCCCCAGCACATACTTCCTGATCCCATACCGAATGCTCGGTACATTCGCCCCGTTCACGAACGTGAGGTGAGGCAAGAGGGCGCTGATGAAGGCACGGCTCTTGACCAGCTTGAGGGGAGACGAGTAGTCGGCTAGGATCTCGTTGTAAAGGTCCGTCAATACCGTTTGGCAAAGGGTGACCGTGTCCGGGCAGGCGCATAGGCGGGCCTCGTAGACAAGACGGGTCGCCTCGTCCGGGATGAACAACGCCAACGAGGAGGGTTCAGCCGTCACCGGAGGGGCAGGAGAGTTTATCGGAGGAGACGGAGACTCATGAAGTCCCGATTCCGCGGGCGTAATCCAACGTTCCGTCCGTGTCACCGTCCCGTCACCCCAATGGATGTTCTGGATAGCGATGGTGGCATTGGGCAGGATCTGCACGTTACCTCCATTGACCGTAAAGGCAGAACGTGCCTGTTCCGCCCGCTCTTGATTTTCTGTCATATCCGTTTTTAATTTAAGTGTTAACAATAATCACCCCTTTCACGGGGGTATATTTTATTTCTATCCTCATTTCATCCACCGTACGTCCGTTTCCGTACCCGTCCCGTCCATCGCTATTCCGGGAACGGGCAGGAATGCGTTCCTTTACCGGCAGTAACCGAATAATCAATTTATTTTATCCGATCATGAAAGAGTCTATCTTTTCCTTTTTCAACGCCCCCATCACCAATCAAGTACCGAACGGGGTCGTCTGTGTCAGTCAATTGCACGCCTATATCACCACCAGCGAGTGGCTGCGTGAGCGTACCGATCAGGTACGTGCCGCATCGAGCGACGAGAAACGGTTCAGGCGGCTGAAACAGAGTTTGCTACCCTATGTCACGCCCGCCGGTATCTTCTCCTACCGCAAGGAAGATCACTTGCTCGTGCCCTCGGGCGAGTTCGTCATCGACATCGATCACCTCTCCTCACCCGAAGAGGCGATCTGTTGGAGGGACACGCTCTTCGCCGATGAGCGGCTACGCCCCGATCTCTCCTTCGTGAGTCCCAGTACCACGGGAATCAAGCTCCTCGTACCCTATCGCCTGTCGATCAAGAAAACCGTAGAGGAGTCTTTCGACGAGGCGGTACGATTCGCTTGGGAATACCTTGAGTGGAAATACGGGCTGAAAGCTGATGCCACGAACGCAGACCTCTCACGGGCTTGCTTCCTTTGCCACGATCCCTCAGCGAGGCTAGGAGACCGGAATTGTTGACAGAGGACAAGTGACAGTTGGTAGTTATAAATCATTATTCACCATTCATTATTCATTCATCATGAACCCATTATCAGATCTGGAGCGGCTCGTTGCCGCCATCGAGAAACAGGGGGCGAACATCGCTCCCACCTATCAAGAGTATATGCCGATCGCCTTCGCCATCGCCAACGATTGCGGAGAGGCCGGCCGGACATTCTTTCATCGTATCTGCCGGATGTCGGAGAAATATGTCTCTACCGAGGCGGATAAGCTATACGACCATGCCCTCAAAGGAGGCAATGGACGGAATGGCTTGGGATCCGTATTCCACTTGGCGGACCTAGCCGGCGTGAGGCTGGACAAATCCTTGGCCGAGGCCGGGAAACTTTCAAACTTTCAAACATTCACGCCTCCTTCACACACGCACACGTGTACGCACGAGGAACAGTCCGTGAAAAATGTCCCGCCCGCCTTTCCGGAGTATCCTTGGCCCGCTTTCCTCAAGCGGATGATCGGCCGGGGCGATACCCCCGCCCAACGGGATATCCTCCTGCTGGGCGCTATCACCGTGTTGGGAGCGACACTCAACAAATCGCTCCGAATATCGTACGGGCGAAAATTCTATTACCCTTGCCTGCAAACGTTCATCGTCGCCCCTCCCGCCTCGGGAAAGGGAGCCCTCGCTTGGACACGCCGGCTTGCCGAGCCGATACACGAGGCGATGATGGCGGACTACCGGCAGAGGCATAAAGCTTACCGGGAGGAGAAGAGCCGTTGGGACTCGCTGGGCAAGAAAAAATCCGATACGCCGGAGCCCGAGATGCCTCCCCTCAAGATGTTCCTTATCGCCGGTAACAATTCCGGCACCGGCGTGCTGGAGAACCTCATCGAGGCCGACGGCATAGGGCTGATCTGCGAGACCGAGGCCGATACCGTGAGCACGGCCATCGGCACCGAGCACGGGCACTGGAGCGATACCTTGCGTAAATGCCACGACCACGAGCGACTGGCTTTCAACCGACGCACGAACCGGGAATACCGGGAGTGCCCGGCCTCTTACCTCAGTGTCTTGTTAAGCGGGACCCCGGCGCAGGTACGGCCACTCATTCCCTCGGCCGAGAACGGGTTGTTCTCACGCCAATTGTTCTACCGGATGCCACCCATCGACGAGTGGGCGGATCAGTTCGAGCAGGGCGACGAGGACATGGATAGCCTCTTCTCCGATTGGGGGAAGCAGTGGAAAATGCTCGTGGACTACCTGCGTGAGAGGGTCAATATCATACAATTCCATCTCTCCGACACGCAAAAGGAGCGATTCAACAGCTGCTTCGCACGCATATTCGGGCACGCCGGCCTTTCCTACGGATATCCGATGCGAAGCTCCGTGGCCCGGATCGCTATCAATATCTGCCGGATCGCTTCCGTGGTGGCCTTCCTACGATCGGTGGAGAATCTCCTCATCCCACAAGCCATTCTCGATTCTCAGTTTTCAATCCTCAATTGTCCCGGCCTCTCGCCTGCCCCCGAGATCCCGGAGGAGAACGTACGAGACGGTATCGTTCCTTCCCTAGAGTTACGTATCGATGATGACGATTTTAAGGCTGTCCTCTCGCTCGTGGAGCCGCTCTACCGTCATTCGGCGGGCATACTCACCCTGCTTCCGTCTGACGAGGTGCCACGCTCTCGCACGCCCACGCCCCAAGAGGCTCTCTTCGCGGCCCTTCCACTCTCTTTCAACCGACAACAGGCCTTGGAGGAAGCAGAGAGGAACAACATCCCCACCGCCACCCTAGATACCTGTCTCAAGCGAATGCAGGAACGAGGCACGCTGGAGAAGAACGGCCGGGGCGAGTACAGCTTCGGCGGCCGTGTCACCCATAAGTAATCCCGGCCTCCCTCACACCCCTATATAACGTACCCCACGGGCGTGTGTGTGTGAGGGGGGGACGAATGTTTGAAAGTTTGAAAGTTTCATTCTCCCAAATCTATAAATCATAAATCAAATGTTCTTGCCATTAAGAAAGTCCGCACTAGCGGCATCCTATTTCCCGGAGCTGGCCTCCCATCAAGCTTGCAACCGCTTACGTCGTTGGATCATTCGATGCACGGAATTGCACGACAAGCTGCTGGAGACGGGCTACCGCCCCGAGCAACGTATATTCACGCCCCGACAGATCAGATTAATCATCCACTACCTAGGAGAACCGTAAATTAGTTGACAGTTGCGCACAGAGGTAAATAAAAACAGCCTACTGTCACTAGTCAACTGTCAACTTGGATGGGTATTCTAAGATCTTTACAATGCCCATCCAAGGCTTCTTATAATGCCTATTCAAAGGGGCTTACGATAGGCAGCGTAAGAAACCGGCGGTTATCACTGCGTCCCATGTTAATTAATCGTTATTCCCTACCCCGGGCATCAATCGGCATCACCGTCCCTTACGGCGGAACTTATCTTTGTAACATTGATCAGCAAGCAATTAATTTTCTATTATTAATCTTTAATTATCAAACTATGCCACAAGCATTTCAAGCACGAAAGTTTTTTATCCCCAAGACGGATCCTAAGCATGAGGTGTACAAGCCGGTTCCCTATTATTTCG
>ENA-UEPJ01004116-UEPJ01004116.1-human-gut-metagenome-genome-assembly--contig:-NODE-4116-length-11892-cov-52.518240_pt1 | contig 11892 bp, 12 predicted proteins | sample MGYA00242890_ERZ507896 | MGnify/ENA primary metagenome ERZ507896 (study PRJEB26167, sample SAMN06115508) | human gut metagenome | host: Homo sapiens | place: China:Qinghai | collected 2015-08-20... | reverse complement strand
AAAAAGATAAAACAGAAAAAGAAACAAAAGAAAAAGTTGAAATTGTAAAACCTGAAAAAGAAAAAACAAATTTAAAACATGAAATAAAAAAAATAAAATATAATGCAAAATCGCAACAAGAATCTTCTAAAGAAGCAGAAGGAATGTATGAAACAAAATTCCCTGCAATTAACAGTAAAATAGAATATTCGCAAATGAACGGAGAAGTAACCTTAAGTGACTGTATAAAACTTGCAATTACTCACCACCCGACAATTATGTCAGCAATTAGCAATGCTGAAATATATAAAACAATGGTAGGTCAAGCTTGGTCAAATTACTTCCCAACGATAAGTGCAGGAGTAAACTATTCACGAAATGACATGTTTATGACAATGTCAAGCTCATATGCTAGAATGATGGCTCAAAAATATAATATGTATTATATGCCGACAATTTCAGCAAATATGCTTTTATTCGACTTTGGGAAAACCAAATCAATGGCTGATTCTGCTCAAAAAACTTACGAATCATCAAGATATGATGCTGAAACAAGTATTGAGTTAGTAATATACAATGTAAAAGTTGCATATTATAATCTTGTATTTGCAGAAATTCAAAAAACGGTATATGAAGATACAGTAAAAGACTTTGAATTACAATTAAAACAAGCTAAAGCTCAATATGATATCGGTAGAAAAGCAAAAATAGATGTAACTACAGCTGAATATAACTTAGGGAATGCTAAAGTTAATTTAATTAAAGCTAAAAACACATTAGAATTAGCAGCAGCAGAACTTGCAAATGCTGTAGGTATTCCAGAATTAGAAAATGTCATATTAAAAGACAAGCTAAATTCAAAAGCATACAATGTAAATTTTCAAGACCTTTTAAAAACAGCAGAAAAATCAAGACCTGCACTTTTAGCTTCTAAGAAATTAATGGACGCTGCTGAATTAAATATCAGAAGTGCAAAAAGAGCATTTTCTCCTGATTTAAGTGCATTCGGATCATATAATCAGGGTGGAAGACAAATTGACAGCGATTATGGGTATCAATTTGGAGTTCAATTAAACTATAACGCACTAAACCTTATGTTATTGAAAAAACAAGTAGATGAAGCTAAAGCTGCATATAAAAAAGCCGTAGCTGATTATGAACAACAAAGACAAAACGTCTACTTAGAAGTTAAAAGCGCATACATAAGCCTTTTAAATTCTCATGATAGTATTGATGTATCAAAACTTGCACTTCAACAAGCTAAAGAACGTCAATACCAAGCATTCAGAAGATACCAAGTCGGACTTGGAGATGCTATTGAATTTAAAGATGCTGAAAATAGCTACCTGAATGCTCAATTAGATTATTATTCAAATCTTCTTAACTACAACATCAACGCAGCTGAACTTGAAAGAGTTGTAGGTGCTCCTATCCAAGAATCTGATGTTGATTTATAAAAAATAATTTATTGATTTTTTTAACTCTTTAATATAGATTATTTTACAGAGGAGATTAAATTGAACAGACGTATAAAAGGCATACTGAATGGTGCAATTGCATCAGCCAGTTATGGTACAAACCCCTTATTTGCCCTGCCGTTATTTGCAGCAGGCATTGGAGTCAATTCTGTACTATTTTACAGATATGCTTTAGCTGTAATAATTTACGGGCTATGGTTGAAATTCAAGAAAAAAATGTCTTTTCACTTAACGAAAAAAGAATTTATCCCGATTTTTATACTCGGAATATTTTTCTCATTATCCTCCTTGACTTTATATGATGCATTTAATTACATTGAAGCAGGGATTGCCTGTACAATTTTATTTATTTACCCTGTGTTAGTTGCAATTATAATGGCAATGTTTTTTAATGAAAAAATTACCAAAACGGTTATTTCTTCAATATTATTAACCTCAATAGGAATAGCTCTTTTATACAATGGAAAAACAGGAGTGAGCTTAAATCTATACGGAGTTGGGATAGTTTTTTTATCAGCCCTTTTGTATGCATTATACATTGTTGGAGTAAAAAACATAAAAGCAATCCAACACATTAACAGAGCTAAAATGAGCTTTTATGTAATGTTGTTTGGACTCATAGTCTATATAATAAATTTAAAATTCTGCACTCAATTACAAGTTTTAGATAAACCATACCTTTGGCTTTTAGCAATAGGACTATCAATATTCCCTACAATTATTTCACTTGAGACAATTACAATTTCAATAAAACTAGTCGGTTCAACAACAACCGCAATTTTAGGAGCATTAGAGCCATTAACAGCGATATTCTTTGGAGTTTTAGTATTCCATGAGCAACTAACAACAAGGATATGCATTGGAGTCATGCTAATACTTTTGGGCGTTTTGCTAATCGTTACAAGAAAAAAGAGATAAATCTAATATTTTAGATAAACATATAAAAAAAGAAACCTTTAATAGGTTTCTTTTAATTGGCTGGGACGGAAGGATTCGAACCTCCGAATGCCTGGACCAAAACCAGGTGCCTTACCGCTTGGCGACGTCCCAATATTATTGGTTACATTTATTATTTTAAACGCTAAAAGTTTAATGTCAATATTTATATTTGAATAAATGGACTTTTTTCTCTAGCTTTTATTATACAAACTGATGAATTAAGAATTTTTTCAAACACATCGAGCACCATAATCTCACTTTCAAAGTGCCCTAAATCAAACAATATAATAGGGCTATCTAGAGCTGTATGAAATTTCAAATCTCCAGTAACTAAAGCATCTGCACCATATTCAAAAGCTTCTTGAATAAATTCAGCTCCGCTGCCCGCACAAAATGCGATTTGTTTTATCTTTTGTTTATTAGAATTATTTACATAGCGAAGATTTGGAGAAATCTTTTTTATAAGATTAACAAAATCTTTTATATCAATTTCTTTATCCAACGTTACTAACCTTGTAAAATCTCCGATATTACAAGATTTTTCAAGTCCAATTGCCTTAATTAATGTATCAGTTGTACCACCTTCAGCTCTATCCATATTTGTATGAGCACTATATATATTTATATCCTTCCATGCTAACGGGACAAAAAACAAAGGATGATGAGATATAATCATTTGGCAGTTTTGGTCTTTTGCCTGTTTTACAATATCATCAGTCACAGTTAGACAGAGCATGACTTTTTCTATTTCAGATACAGAACTATCTACCCCCCAGCCGGAACAATCCCAGCTTTCTGCAAGTTCTAGCGGTGCAAAATTTTCAATTTTTTTTGCAATTTCATATTTATCCATAAATTGCCTCAAAAATCTTTCGCGCAACTGTCGCTTTATCAGCTCTTTCAATTTTTGTCATATTTCCGTTTTTATCTAAAATTGTAACTTCGTTATAATCACTTGAAAATCCGATATCTTTTCTTGAAATATCGTTTGCAATTAAGAAATCACAACCCTTTTTAGCTATTTTTTCTTTTGCATTTTCTATTAAGTTTTCACTTTCCGCACAGAAACCGACTACTATTTGAGATTTTTTTATTGCAGAAATTTCTTTTAGAATATCAGGATTTTTTACTAAGGTAAGCGTAATCTCATCTTCTGATGTTTTTTTCATCTTTTGAGGAGCAACCTCTTTTACACGATAATCAGCTACAGCTGCCGCCATAATAACACAATCAGCGGATTCAAATTCATTTTCAACAGCTGATTTCATATCAATTGCAGATTTTACTTTTATGACATTGTATCTTCTTTGAATATCTTTTGTTGTAATTAGTGTCACATCAGCACCAAGATTTTTTGCAGTATCTGCAAGAGCTAGTCCCATCTTGCCTGACGAATAATTTGAAATATACCTTACAGGATCAATATCTTCGATTGTCCCTCCTGATGTAATCACAATTTTTTTCCCTTCAAGCGGTTTGTAATTGAGCAATTCTACAGTTTTGTCAAAAATTTTATCAAGGCTGCACAAACGCCCCTTACCTTCATAGCCACATGCCAAAAAACCGCTTTCAGGTTCTAAAATTTCATAATGAAGCTTATGCAAATTTTCTTGAAGAACCGGATTTTCCCACATATTACAATTCATAGCAGGAGCGATTATAACAGGTTTTGTAAAAGCACAAGCTATTGAGGTCAATAAATTATCACATACGCCGGTTGCAATTTTTGAAATTGTGTTAGCTGTCGCGGGAGCTATAACCATAATATCGGCAGAATCAGCATATGATATGTGTTCTGGCTTAAAATCCTTAACATCAAATTCCTCTACAGCTACATCATTTTGACTCAAATTTTGTAAGGTTAGTTTTGTGACAAAATTCAAAGCATTAGGAGTACATACAACTAATACATTTGCATTTGCTCGTTTATACATCCTTATTAACTCGCACATTTTATATGCAGCAATTCCTCCGGTAATACCTAAAAGAATCGTTTTCCCGCTTAACATTTTTCATGTTCTCCGTTTATAATACGTTCTAATTCAGAAATCGCATTATCTAAATCATCATTAACAATTTTATAATCAAAATTTTCAGCACGTGCAAGTTCTTCTTTTACCGCATTAAGACGTTTTTGGATCGTCGCTTCATCTTCAGTATGACGGCCTCTCAAACGTTTTTCCAAATCCTCTAACGATGGAGGGCAAATAAATATCAAAACAGATTCAGGCATTTGTTTTTTTACCTGCAAAGCCCCTTGAGTATCGATTTCTAAAATTATATCTTTTCCATCTTCAAGACATTGGTTTATAAATTTTTTCTTAGTTCCGTAAAAATTTCCTGCAAATTCTGCCCACTCAAGAAATTTATCATTCTCTATACAATCTTTAAAATCATCTTTTGTCATAAAAAAATAATTCACACCGTCAATTTCCCCTTCACGAGGTGCACGAGTTGTGCAAGATATTGACAGCATAAAATTAGGATTTCTTGATAAAAAGCCTTTTAAAACAGTTCCTTTACCGACTCCTGATGAGCCTGATACTACATACAATTTTTTATTCATAGTATAATTATACAATGAACAAGAAAGCAATTTACAAATTTTTGAAAAAAATTAATTCGGCAAAATCTAACAAAGCCTTAGCAGAAATTATTAATCAGGGATTTATTGATATTACAGGAGCTCTTGCCTGCTGGACAGGTCTAATAAATTGGGGAACTAATCAAATCGAAGTCAAAAAAATTAAAGAGACTGAGAAATTAAAAGCTAATAAAAACTTAGTATCAGAAGTAAAAAAAATCAGACAAATAGCTTTTGATTACTACAAAGATTTTGAAATGGAAGATTTAAACGAATACCTCGAGCTTACATCTAAAAAAAATATTATTCTAAAGCCTTTAATTTATAGAAACAATTCTTTAGGATATATCGGAATGATTAGCGATGACGAGAACTTTAATAAAAAAAATATCGAAATCGTAAATATATTACTCGAATACATATATTCAAGGCTTGAAATAATTTCCTTATATGAAGAAAGAAAAAGAAGCGGTAGAGAAAGAATTGAATTTTTAGCAAGTATCGCCCACGAATTCAAAACGCCGCTTAATTCAATTATGGGATTTTCTGATCTTTTAGCAGAAAAATTTCAAAAAACAGATAATGAAAAATACTTAAATAACATTTCTAAAAGCTCAGCATATCTTATGAGATTAATCCAAAACATTTTGGATTACACAAAAAATGAATACGGGACAATTGATTTGAAACCTGAAAAAATCAGAGCTAAAGAAATTATAGACGATATAATTTTAAGTTTCGATGAAATTAGAAAAGAAAAAAACATAACATTTAATTACACATTATCAGATATTACAATAAAAGCAGACCTCATCAGATTTAAACAACTTGTGTATAATCTGATATCTAATGCTATTAAATTCAGTAAAGAAAACAGCTCTATTTCAATAGTAACATTCCTAAACAATAAAAAAGAATTTACATTTGAAATTCAAGACAAAGGCGATGGAATTAGTAAAAGAGATCTTGCAAAAATATTCAACTTCTTCACTCAAGTAAACAGAAGTGAATTAAAACGCAAACAAGGCTCAGGAGTTGGACTTGCAATATGTAAAAAAATTGCCAGATCCCATGGTGGCGATTTATATGTCAAATCAAAACTCCATCAAGGCAGCACTTTTTGGTTTACAATACCGCAAAAAAAATCCTCTCGATAATCTGAGAGGATTTTTTATTATTATTTTATTTGCTCTAATTATTTTGTTTTTTTCTTTCATCAATCATTAATACAGTACAAATTGCTATACATACTAATGCTGAGAATACCCAAAATACAATAGCACCGTTCCAACCGAACTTATCAACCATAAATCCTGTACCAGTTGATGATAAAACAGCACCTATGTAACCAAATGTTCCTGTAAATCCGGTAGCTGCTGATGCAACTTTTTTAGAACTTGATTCTACTGCACATAAACCGCCAATCATCATCTGAGGTCCATATGTAAATGCACCTAAAAGTCCGATAAGAACAAAATCTAAAGTGCTAATTGTATTAAATTTCAATAATACCAAACAAACTACAACACCTAAAAGGTAAATAAGATTTACAGGAGCTCTTTGTCCTTTAAAAATCTTATCAGAAACTAAGCCTGCACAAATTGTACCAACAATACCAACTAATGGTAAAGAGCTTAATTTCATTGCAGCTAATTCTAAAGAGTTGCTTTTTGCTTCACTTAAATACTTAATCATCCAATCTTCTGCACCAAATCGGATAATATATACAAAAATATAAGCAATAGCTAAAAGCCAAATTGTTTTGTTATACAAAATATTTTCTTTAAATATTTCAACATAAGTTCTGTTATCTTCACCACAATCAGCTTTTTGAACAACAGGTTCATTATTGTAAGATTCAATATCCGGCAAACCTAAAGATTGTGGACGATCTCTTAATCTGTTATACAACCAAATTGCAACAAGAACTGCTAAAGTCCCTGGTACAAAAAAGGCCATCTTCCATCCATAATGTGCTACCAAAAATCCTGATACAATTACGCTTAAGAAAGTACCGGTCTGGTGAGAACAAGACCACAATGACCACTTAGTACCTCTTTCAGAATTTGAATACCAATATGTCAAACTTTTTGCAACAGCTGGGAAACCTGCAGATTGGAACCAACCGCTTGCACCCCAGAAAAATACAAATAACCATAACAAAATAGTATTTGTAGGTAAGCCAAAGAATGAAACATGACCAGGAGTAATAAATACTGCTGACAACCCAAAACAAAGGTTTGCAATCGCAGTCATAATCAACGCTGTAGGTAAGAATTTTCTAACATCTGACCCGTCAGCCAATACTCCGTTTACAAATTTTCCGATACCATATGTCAAATACAAAGAACTTCCTAAAAGTCCTAATTCTGTATTTGAATACCCGTACTCTGCACTTAAACCAGGCAAAGCAACCGCGATATTTTTCTTACATAAATAAAAAACTGTATACCCAATGAAACAAGCATAAAAAATTCTTAATCTCCAATGAGCATACATACTTTTAACTTTTTCACCATCCTGAATTGTCTCTTTTACAGGCGGTTCTTTAAAAAATTGAGCTAATTTCGCTAACATAATCTATTTTCCTGCCTTTATAATTTGAATGTTTCTAGTTTCCGTAATTTCTTGACGAGCATCTTTGATAATATCTCTTTTTTCTTCATCTAATCTGCCACCGCCAACTAATCTGTCAATAAATCCTGTATTCAATTTAACTGCTTTTTCAAAAGCACCAACTTCTTCCAACACATCTTTTATCTGATGTAAATCATATCCAAATGACTGTTTTGAGTTATAAATAAGGGTTTCACCTGTCTGAGAAATAATAGGTTCACCACCTTGTTCAAAATATAATTTGAATACAGATTTTAAATCCTGCAATTCTGATTGTAAAGTCGTGATTGTCTGTTGAATTCTCAAAAATCTTTCAAATAAATATTCAACATTATCTAACTGTTTTACTTCCCAATCATATTTTTGCAAATATAATTTTTTAAGTTTAGGATAAGCCAATGCAAGTCCCATAGTATCTGCCATAGCTCTGTGATGATTATTTAACTCAACTTTAAATTTGTTAGTTAAAGCCTCAAGTCCATGAGATGGCAAATCAGGATAAACTTCTTTAAACATTTGTTGAGAATCAATTCTTGCGTTTTTTAATTCTTCTCCGGTTGTTCTAAGACTTGCCTCATTCAAAAACGAATAATCAAATATACAGTTATGAGCAACTATCGGATAATCTCCAATAAATTCTAATATTTTCGGCATTGCTTCAGCTTCAGTCGGAGCATCTGCAACCATTTCTGGAGTAATTCCATGAATTGCCATACTTGATTTTCTAATATGCTGTTCAGGATTAATTAAAGTCTGGAATTCATCTTTTATCTTCCCGTTTTCAAGCCTTACTGCGGCAAACTCAACCATCTTCTCTTTTGTATAATCCAAACCGGTAGTTTCGGTATCGAGAACAATTTCAATTATCTTTTTTCTAGCCATATTCTTATCCTATAGAGTTCTTATTAAGATAATAGCACAAAAAAAATTTCTGTGTTAGAATAAGTCCGTTAAATAAAAAAGGTAAGGAGATATGTAATGTCAAATGCAGTTGATATTAATGATGCAAGCTTTGAACAAGAAGTATTAAAATCAGAACAACCTGTAGTTGTTGATTTTTGGGCTCCTTGGTGTGGACCTTGCAGAAAATTAGGTCCAATCTTAGATGAAGTTGCTCAAGAATTTTCAGGCAAAGTAAAATTTGTAAAAGTTAATACTGACGAAAACTTAAAAACAGCTCAAGATTATTCAATCAGCGGACTTCCAAGCATTTTAGTTTTCAAAAACGGCAAAGCACTTGAAAGACTTGTAGGATTAATGCCTAAATCAACAATTATTTCAAATATTGAAAAACATTTATAATTTATAATAATTTATAACAATTTGTAACACTTTGTAAACCGTATGGAATCGTTATTTCATACGGTTTTTGAGTATTTTGAGCAATTTAAAACCGTTACAAATTAAAGTTTTCCTTATCTAATACCGACAATAAGATAAAGGAAAAAAGGATTACTATGCAAGTAAACAGTGTACCAAATAAATATGAAATATACCAAGACTACTACTTGGTAACTAATGGGAAAGAAATTAGTTACACTGAAGCATTACGTCTTTTTTCTCAAATGAACAACGATGAAAGAAATGATTTTGAACAATATTACAAAGATGAAACAGGTTATGAAATTATAGATGCAAACGGATATTATTTCGGAGAAAATGCTCAATACACAGAATCTGGAACAAAAAAAGTAAAAAAACATTGGAAAATACAAACTGGAGACGGATCTTTCGGAGGAAGAGCAACAGAAGCTACTGAAAAAGACGTTAAAATTTATACCACAAATTCAAAAAAAGCATACATTGATATGAAATACACTATTGAAGGCTATGCGAAGGAAAAAGGAATTATCCTTGATCCAGTATGGTCACAATACTCTGCAGAAGAAATCATGAGAATGAAAAATAATGGTGTAAATATTCCTAAAGAAATTGTAGATATTGCAAGCACTATTTTAGAAACAACTGCAACAAACTATGAGTCTAATGGAGAAGAAGCAGAAGGAGCTGAAGATTCAACTGAAACTACAGAAAAAGAACCATTTTTAGAATTAATTCCTAAAGCAGAAAAGAAAATAGAAAAATGCAATGAAAACAATGACAAAATTAATGCAGAAATCGAGTCTATTTTACCGGAAAAACAAAAACAAGAACGTAATTTAGCTGAAAAAATGAAAGACCAAAGAAATTCTTTGGAAGAATATGAAAAACAAATCAGAGAATGGAGAACATTACAAGATAAAGTAAATAACGGAGAAGCATTATCAGATACAGAAGCTAAACGCTATGCTGAAATTACCGGAATGCTAGAAGATAGAAAATCTGACTCTGAAGATTTTCAAATAGACAAAAATGAAATAGCTAAATCTTTAAATCAAATAAATATCTTAGCCCTAATAGGAGATAAACTTGCAGAAGAAACTATTGAAATAGGTGATACACTAGCAGATTACACATCTAAAACAAATTACAAAACAACTAAAAAAACTGCAACACAAGAAGTAGGACTTCTAAGATCTATTATTGCTATGGCAAATGGCAAAACATTAGCTAAAGAAGCTACTAAAATTGGAAATGACACTAAAGATTACAGCGATGAAACAACAAATTCAGTAAATGATATCGCTTCTCTTCTTGGTGTTGAAAATAGTATCACAACAACAGCTCCAACAGAAGAACAACAAAATTCTCCAGAGATTAAAACTACAGAAGAAACTGTTGATAAAACAAAAACAAATGCAGAAGCTCAAGAAAATATTTCTGCAACAAACGAAGAACAAGATCAAACAAAAGCATATAGTAACGATAAATAGAGTATATATGTATGAAGCAGATGGCAATGAATATATCCTTGAAAAAGGGGAAGCACTTCGTAAAAGATATTTTGTATATTGCAAAGGCGCTAAGGGATTGAAGGAGGACATGCCTTCTGAAAGAGAGTTATCCTTTAAAATGGATACCATTATAATGAAGGATAGGCAGAAACAACTTTATTATTTACCGAATGGAGCATTATCTTTCCAAAGAATATTTTATAAAGAAAAAGGGAAATTTGAATTTTTAAATCCGGCAGGAGAAGAATATAAGTGGGCTTTGGGAGATATTGATGATAATTCAGCATTGGGTTACTTATATTAGCCAATTTTAACGTTAGAAATTTATCAGCAAATTGTCCTATATTGTAAAAAGATTAGTCCGAAGTTAGATTTTATTTCTTTTTCGCCGGAGTGCTTTGTTGAACCGAATGAAGAGTGCAGTCGAATCATGAATTGGATTGCAGAGGTTGATGTATGGTATGGGATTTGCTAATGAAAAAGATTGGGGAATAAGCAAATATTTTTTAGGTTATTTCAGTAATGGAGAGGGTGTCGACTTTGTCGACACCTTGATAAGAGGTGTTTTTTCACCTCTTATTTTTATGCTCTAAATGATCTTATTCGCCCAAAAGCAGCTTTTCCAGCTCCTGCGGCGTATGTACCAGCTGTGTCGCGCCCGCCTGCTTCAGAAAGTCCGCATCCCGAAACCCCCAGCAAACGCTGATGCAGTCCATTCCTGCGTTTTTTGCCGTCTGCAAATCCACCTCAGAATCCCCGATGTATAAGCAGTCCTCTCTTTTCACACCAAGCCGCTCCGCCGCCGTAAAAACCATATCGGGTGCAGGCTTGCGCCGAATCCCCTCGGCTTCTCTCTCTCCTGCCGCCGCATCAATGCAGCCGGGGAAATATCTTTCGCAAAGCCCCTTCACCGCCGTATCAAATTTATTCGATACCACACCAAGGCGCAGGCCGCTTTCCTTCAGCCTTTTCAGCAAAGGTAAAATCCCCTCGTAAGGCGCGGTTTTGTCCGCCATGTGTGCCTTATAATATGCCTGATATTCCGCCAGACAAGCCGCAAAAACCGCCTCCTTCGTCCCCTCAGGCAAGGCCGACCGCATCAGAAGCTCACTCCCATTTCCCAGAAATTTTCGGATTTCTTCTTTTCTCCGCAAAGGAAAGCCGTGCGCCTGTAAGGTCACATTCACACTGCTTGTCAGGTCATCCAGTGTGTTCAGCAGCGTTCCATCCAAATCAAACAAAATTGCCTGTTGTCTTTTCATTTTTTCACCTCCGTCCGCTCCTATTTTATTCCTTTTTTCATTCATATTCAACAATTTTAACACGAGTGATTTTGTATGGATTTTTTTCGCCCACCCCCTTGTCAATTTGTCCCAACAGGTCTATAATAAGACTTAAATAAAAAAGGAAACATTTTTATTACATAAAAAAGCAGTTTTTTCTCAAAAACTGTCATGCTTTT
>ENA-UEPJ01004107-UEPJ01004107.1-human-gut-metagenome-genome-assembly--contig:-NODE-4107-length-11923-cov-4.142242_pt1 | contig 11923 bp, 8 predicted proteins | sample MGYA00242890_ERZ507896 | MGnify/ENA primary metagenome ERZ507896 (study PRJEB26167, sample SAMN06115508) | human gut metagenome | host: Homo sapiens | place: China:Qinghai | collected 2015-08-20... | reverse complement strand
ATTAAACTAAAACACACGTTATTTGTTGCAATATTAAGAGAAAGATATTGATATGAGGAAGTCGACAATTTGGTTGCTTGCGGTAGTTATGGCTTTTGCCTTCGCCGGGTTATTATACCTACAGGTAAACTATGTGAGCATTATACTTAAGACACGCAGCGAACAGTTCAATGAGACTGTCAAAAGAAGCCTGCGCCAAGTATCTAAGAATCTGGAATTGGATGAGACCCGTAAATACCTCGAGGATGATATCAACCGGGATGAGACAAATTTCATGTATCAAAATGCCCCGGATGCCCAAAGCCTAGGACAAGTGATCAACCATGAGAAATACCAATTACAGATCAAGGATTCTAATGGAACCGTTCAACAAATAGAGATGCAAAGTTTTAGCGCCCATAAGTTCGAGCCGCTCTCTTCCTTGTCAAAACGGCAGTCTGCCAACAGCATCGTAAACACATCTAAAGATTTACAGAAGACACTAAAAAGACGTTACCAGTACCAAGGTGGACTGATAGAGGAGGTGATTTACAACATCTTATACACCGCGAATCTAAAGCCGATCGAGGAACGTATAGATTTTAAAAAGCTGAACAATTACTTAAAAACAGAATTTATTAACAACGGTTTGAACTTGCCGTTTGTGTTTTCTGTTATTAACAAAGATGGAAATGTAGTATACCAGAGCGGAGAATTCCAAAAGCAACCGATCGCCTCTGACGTGATCACCCAAGTGCTTTTCCCGAACGATCCCCCATCGAAACTAAACTACCTGAGAGTTTATTTTCCGACGAAAGGGGATTATATCTCAAGCTCTATTACTTTCATCGTTCCATCGGTTATATTCTCATTGATCCTGTTGATAACCTTCGTCTTCACGATTTACATCGTATTCCGTCAGAAGAAGTTATCCGAGATGAAAAACGACTTTATCAACAACATGACGCACGAGTTGAAGACACCGGTATCCACGATCTCGCTCGCCGCCCAGATGTTGAAGGATTCGGATATAACGAAGAGTCCGGACGTATTCAAGCATATATCCGGCGTAATCAACGACGAGACGAAGCGATTGAGCTTCTTGGTCGAGAAAGTGCTACAGATGTCTTTGTTCGAACGACAGAAAGCAGCGCTTAAATTGAAAGAAATTGACGCGAATGATTTGGTAGCGAACGTGGCTAACACCTTCGTTTTAAAGGTCGAGAAGTACGGCGGTACAATGGATATAGACCTGCAAGCTACAGAATCGGATATATATGTGGATGAAATGCATATCACCAATGTATTGTTCAACTTGATGGACAATGCGGTTAAATACCGCCGCCCGGAAGTTCCGCTTACATTGATGGCACGCACTTGGAACGAGAACGGAAAGCTGTTGATCTCCGTGGAAGATAATGGTATCGGTATCAAGAAAGAATATCTGAAAAAGGTAGTCGACCGTTTCTTCCGCGTACCGACAGGCAACGTACATGACGTGAAAGGGTTCGGTCTCGGACTCGCTTACGTACGCAAAATTATTGAGGACCACAAAGGTACGATCCGTGCTGAAAGTGGTGCCGGAAACATTGGAACAAAATTTATTATTACTTTACCTCTTATAAAAAGTTAGTTATGGAAGAAAAACTAAAGATCTTCTTTTGTGAAGACGATGAGAATTTAGGAATGCTTTTAAGAGAATACTTACAAGCTAAAGGGTATGTAACGGACCTATTCTCTGACGGAGAAGCCGGATACAAAGGTTTTACCAAAGGTAAATACGATCTTTGTGTGTTGGATGTCATGATGCCAAAGAAAGATGGTTTCACCTTGGCACAAGAAATTCGCTCTATCAATCCTGATATCCCTATTATCTTCCTTACAGCCAAGACTATGAAGGAAGACATCTTGGAAGGATTCAAGATCGGTGCGGATGACTACTTGACAAAACCGTTTAGCATGGAAGAGCTATTGCTTCGTATCGAGGCTATCCTTCGCCGTGTGAAAGGTAAGAAGATGAAAGATATTCCTTTCTACAAGTTAGGAAACTTCTTGTTCGATACCCAAAAACAAACGTTGGCTATCGGCGACAAGGTTACGAAACTTACCACGAAGGAATGCGAATTATTAAGTTTGTTGTGCGCCCACGCAAATGAGATCCTTGAGCGTAACTACGCCTTGAAGACAATCTGGGTAGACGATAACTATTTCAACGCTCGTAGCATGGACGTTTATATCACGAAATTACGTAAATTGTTGAAAGACGATCCGGGTATCGAGATCATCAACATCCACGGCAAGGGTTATAAATTAATCACTCCTTCCGGGGAGGAACAAGCCCGTGAGGAAGGCATACAAGTGCTTTAATTCACTTGAACAATAACGACAGAAAAGGCTGGCTAAATGTAAGCCAGCCTTTTTTATACTTTCTTTCTTTTCCAGACTAAGAAGATCCCGAAAACGATCAATGTAACTAGTAGCCCCAAAAGTTGAGAAAAACCGGAGGAAAGACCAAACCCTTCCGGAGCTACAAAAATATAGGTAGAACATACCGCCGTCATGAATAAGGCGGGAATCAAGGTTATCACATATAATTTCTTTGCTTGTACCAAATATACGGTTAAGGCCCATAGGGTAAATACTGCCAACGTCTGGTTACTCCATGCGAAATAACGCCAGATCATATCGAAGCCATCCTTATCTTTTTGACTATATAATAAGATTCCTATCGCAACGATAAACATGGGAATACAGATCATCAGACGTTTGACCACCGTTTTTTGCTCCATATGCAGGAAGTCTGCGACAATCAGACGAGCCGAGCGGAAAGCCGTATCGCCAGAAGTAATCGGAGCTGCTATCACACCCAGTATCGCTAATACACCTCCGACAGCGCCCAGCCACTCTTTCGTGATACTGTCTACTACGACAGCGGCATTGTTCTCCTCCATTCCGTTATTATGGAAGAAATACGTAGCGGCGGCGGCCCAGATCAAGGCTACGATACCTTCGGTAATCATCGCTCCGTAAAATACGGGACGGGCGTATTTCTCACTTTTCATGCAACGGGCCATCAATGGACTTTGGGTAGCATGAAAGCCAGAGATAGCGCCACAAGCGAGACTAACAAACATGCTCGGAAAAATAGGCAAGCCTCCCGGATGCGTATTACTAAGTCCATCCGTAATCTCAGGTAACGGCGGCTGGTTAATAAATAACATAACCAAGATACCTACGGCCATAAATAGCAAAGCGATGGCGAATAATGGATAGATCTTTCCGATAATCTTATCAACAGGTAATAGAGTAGCCAGTATATAATAAATGAATACGACGATAATCCAGAACGTAGCATCTAGATATTCCGGAGTCAGTTTAGCCAGCAACCCTGCAGGCCCAGCTACGAAAACAGCACCCACCAAGATCATCAAGATAACCGTAAAGCCCCGCATAAATTGCTTAAAGTTGTTCCCCAGATACCGTCCGATCAATTCAGGAAGACTTTCTCCATCATGCCGCAACGAAAGCATTCCCGATAGGAAATCATGGGTAGCGCCCGCAAATATACTTCCCAATACGATCCAAAGGAAAGAAGCTACCCCAAATTTAGCCCCCATGATAGCGCCGAAAATAGGTCCCAGACCCGCTATATTCAAAAATTGGATCATGAAAATCTTCCAAGTAGGCAAGGGTATATAATCGACACCATCTTGTTTTGTGAAAGCGGGAGTAACCCGGGAGGGATCTACGCCAAACACCCGCTCGACAAATTTACCATACGTAAAATATCCAACGATAAGGGCTATCAGACAACATGTAAAAGTAATCATGGTTTTCTAAAGAATTAAATTGTCAAAGGAAAAGGTATATACGAGAAAACCGTACCAAGGGCATTCTAACGAGTAATTGTCAGAATGCCCTTAGTGCGGTCTTCGTATGAATCAATTAATTAAGTAAACGCTTAACCGTCTCGGAAATCATCCGTCCTTCGGCTCTTCCTGCCAATGCTTTTGAGGCTACACCCATTACCTTACCCATATCTTTCGGGCCAGCGGCACCGACTTGAGCGATAATAGCTTTCAATTCTTTCTCCAATTCCTCGGCAGACATTTGTTGAGGTAAATATTTCTCAATCACTTTTACTTGCTCCAACTCAACATCCGCTAGGTCTTGACGGCCCTGTTGCACATAAATCGTAGCAGAATCTTTCCCTTGTTTCACCAACTTCTGCATGATCTTCAAGGCATCCGCATCCGTCAGCATATCATTGGCTCCCGGAGCGGTTTTCGCTTCCAAGAAAAATTTCTTTACATTTCTCAATGTCTCCAAGGCGACTTTATCTTTCGCCTTCATTGCGTTTTTAATGTCTTCACTGACTTGTTCAAATAAATCCATATCCTTATTATATTATTAACTATCGGAAACTGATCACTTGTTTACCCCCCCGCTGAGAATCTTGGCGAGGTTGGTTAGCCGGTTGCTTCGCCGTTGTCGGAGCCGATACTTGAATATCCTCTCCCGCTACTTTGGAACGGGCACGGGCTACGATCTTCGGATCCCGGTTATAAGTCGGATTATCCTCTATCAAAGCGATCAAGGCATCATCGTCCAACTCTTCCTGAGTCAAAACTACCGCTTTCGCACGAGAGGTAAAACGACCCACCTTTTGTGCGGAAGCACCATAATATTTACCAATCAAATCACGCTCCTTACGCTCTTTCTCGATTCGCTCTTCTTCTAAGCGCAATTCTTCTTCCGTCATCTGAGCGGCTTCATTCCTGCGTTTATCAGCGATCAATGGAATATCATCCATCGTAAATCCAGTAGCGAGGATCGTCATTTTCACTTTATTACCTAATGTATTATCCACGGCAGTACCCCAGATAACCTCTATATCACGGTTGAACTCGGACATAAAGTTATGCACGTCGTTCATCTCCTCCATGCGCAACTCGGCTTCCTCGCTGAAATATACGTTGAACAGGATTTTCTTGGCGTTCTTTACGTCGTTGTTGCTTAATAGCGGAGAATTCAGAGCGTCTTCCACCGCTTGGCGAACACGTCCTTCTCCTTCACCAAAACCATTACTCATCAAAGCGACACCACCATCTTTCATCGTGGTGTTAACATCGGCGAAGTCGAGGTTGATAATACCCGGAAGCGTAATGATCTCCGCGATACTCTTGGCGGCGATCGTCAAGGTATCATCGGCCTTGCCGAAAGCGTTCATCACGGAAAGGTCCGAATAAATCTCACGCAAACGCTCGTTATTGATCACCAATAAGGCATCCACGTTCTTCGCGATCTCCTCCACACCATTCAAGGCCTGTATAATCTTACGCTCACCCTCGAACAAGAAAGGAATGGTTACGATACCTACCGTCAATATTCCCATATCCTTCGCGATACGAGCGATAACCGGAGCGGCACCCGTACCGGTACCACCACCCATACCGGCGGTAATAAATACCATCTTCGTACCGTCGTTCAACATACCTCGAAGATCGTCCAGACTCTCCTCGGCCGCCATCATCGCACGTTCCGGCTTATTTCCCGCGCCCAATCCCTGCGTGATCTCACGTCCCAGCAACAACTTGATAGGAACATCCGAACGGTTCAAGGCTTGATTATCCGTATTACATAACACGAATGTAACATCGTGTATGCCCTCCTTATACATATGAGTAACAGCGTTTCCGCCACCGCCTCCAACACCAATCACCTTAATGATTTTGGGAGTATCCGTAGGATAATTAAAATTTAATATTGTATCGTCCATTGTCTTCCGGTTTTATTACATTCGTAGATCACGTTATTTACTCTCGTTATCATCGTCATCGAAGAGGGTTTTACCAAAGGTATCGATTCCTTTTGTCAACCGCCCGAACAAGCCGGGACCTTTTTTCTTCTCTTTCTTCGGCTTCTCCTTGACGGGTTCCGGTTCCGGAGTCGGTTCCACTGTCGGTTCAGGCTCAACCACCGGCTCAATCTTAGGCTCCGGTTTAGGAGGAATATATAACGCGCAATTCTTAGTTCCTTTCGCCAAGAGGCCGACGGCTACCGCATATTCGGGATTGCTGGCGACCACTAAATCACCACTAGCGACAACCCCCTTGCGAACCGCTGAATAGCGAACCTCCATCTTCAAGCGTTCGCTCATAACAGCCGGTAAATTCTTCAAAGCGGCGCCTCCACCCGTAATCACGATGCCGGCACCGAGAACGCTCATCAAGCCTGTAGCCTCCAGACGAGCATATACATTCTCTAAGATCTCATCCATACGGGCCTCGATCACGCCGTTCAACTCGGCCAGCTTAATCTCACGCAAGCCCATTCCATCCGCTAAACTCACTTGGATGGTCATATCATTATCCCGGTCCGCTTTCGCGCTACCATAAGTGATCTTCAAGCGTTCCGCCTCAGACTCTACGACCCTGAGATTGGTTATATCTTTTGTTATCAAATTACCTCCAAAGGGAACAACGGAAAGGCTGGCCAACTTACCACCCTTATAGACAGATATCGTCGTCACGCCGGCACCGCAACCGATCAAGCCGCAACCCAAGTCCTTCTCATTGTCGCTCAAAACAACATCTCCCAACGCAAGGGGTGACACCAGAATACCGGCGATCTCGATTTTCGCTTGTTCCGAGATGCTATTGACAATATTTAATTTCAAGGAAGGACGTCCAACAATCAACTTATAACGAGCCTCGATACGGCTACAAGGCACGCCCACCGGGTTGGACTCTGGTTTATCATCTAAAAAATAGGAAGGAGAAACCACGTCAAGAACGGTCAACATATCCGGACGATAATCCTTACACTCTTGATAAAGAGAGTCTATGATCTCCTCCGTGACCACTCCTTCCGTTCCCAATACCTTGCAAACCGTATGCTCGATAGAACGGAGTGACTGGCCACCCAGTCCCACATATACCTGCCCGATCTTGGTCCCCCCCAGTTTATTCTCCAACTTGAGGATCAAGCGTTTTATCTTACTCGCCGTCTCCTTCACGTTATATACACATCCTCTTCGTATGCAGGTGCCGGAGTTCTCAACTTCGTAGGCGATGATTGAAAGAGCGCCCGTCGCATTCTTAGTCCCCACCATTCCTACCATATGGGAGGTACCTAGGTCAATAGCTGCTATAAAGTCTGTGTATGCCATATCATCTATTTTTTAGTACAAACAATCTGATTCTTATATTTTAAATTAATCATACTGTACTTTTCCCAACCCACTTTAGGGATCGCTTGTTCATAGAAAAGCTTTAAATTCACAAGCTTTTCTTCGAATTCATCCAAAGTACCCAACATGATCCGGTGGTTACCCACTCTTGGAATAAGTTCTATATCATTATCCGGATAGACATAGATTTGTTCAATCTGGTCATTCCAGAACTCATTCTCTTGCAAAAATAATGCAAATTTGTATAAGTCGGTCACCGCAAGCTCTTTTTCCACATATCCACTCACAATTGGCACATGTGCGGCATACCGACGACTGATCGGCATGGTGGTTCCCAGATTATCCACGTAATAACTACCTCTTACGCCCATAATCCGGAGGATAGGCATCTTTTGCATGACCTCTAGCTTGATAATACCCGAAGGAGTCTTATACGCCTCCACTTGGGCGATCATCTCATTCTTAAGCAATTCCGTCTCTATCCTATCCGTATTCACGTCGGCCATTGACCGCTTGATCGGATCTAGCCCGGCTTTCTTCAGTATAGACACAAGGTCACTCTCGCTCACGAAGTGTTTATCCAGACTGTCTTTCACCACGACTTGCAGATCTTGGCAAATAGAGTCCTGACGTATTTCCCGAAAGAAAAACGACACAAACACGATGTAACAGAACAACAACGTGGCTACTACTATGGAAATTATTCGGATCACGGTTTCCTTATTTGTTTACATAAAATCTCTTTTACAGGCTCCACCAAACGGTCGATATTACCGGCGCCTACCATTAATACTACCTCATATTTCCCGGCGGCAACCACGTCCAAAAGCTCTTCCTTCTTACACAGCGTCTTGGAAGGGATCGTCACCTTATCAAAAATGATCCGAGAGCTCACCCCCGGAATCGGTTCCTCACGAGCCGGATAGATATCCAGCAAGATCAACTCATCCAATAAAGAGAGACTCGCGGCGAAATCACCAGCGAAATCCCGGGTACGGGTATATAGATGCGGCTGGAAAATACCTGTCACCTTACGACCCGCATATAATTCCTTCACCGACAAGATACTCTGTCGCAATTCGGCCGGATGATGGGCATAATCATCGATCAATACCACTTGATCAGTCTTCAAATGGAAATCGAAACGGCGGCGAGGTCCGGCAAATGTAGCCATACCCTTTTTCAAATCCTCCGGTTTCACTCCGTTCAACCAAGCGATCGCCATAGCCGCTACCCCGTTCTCTATATTAACCTTTACGGGAACACCTAATTCCACATCAGGAATACGGATTTCCGGACCAACGAAGTCAAAGGTAATATTTCCGTCGCAAATACGAATATTTTCAGCGTAAAAGTCCGCTATTTCCGTAACGGAATAGGTATATTTCTTGACACCCTCCTGTAAACGGGGCGTTACGTTGATTCCCTTCTTGATCAGTAGACAACCATCAGGACGAATTAAGGAGGTAAATTTCTCGAAACTCTCCCGGTAAGCCTCCGCCGTACCGTAAATATCCAGATGATCTGGATCTGCGGAAGTAATCACTGCCATATAAGGAGTAAGCCAATGAAAAGAACGATCGAACTCATCCGCCTCGATCACGGTAAAGTCGCTCGTATCAGACAACATCAAATTACTCTCGTAGTTCTTTAGGATTCCTCCGAGGAAAGCATTGCAATCCACCGGCGATTGTTTCAGCAAATGAGCCAGCATAGAAGAGGTCGTTGTCTTGCCGTGCGTTCCCGCCACGCATAAACCCCGGCTGCTTTTCGTAATCTCTCCCAAGACACGTGCCCGCTTCATCACCTCAAAACCGTGCGCCCGGAAATAGGTCAATTCCGTATGCGACTCCGGGACCGCCGGCGTATAAACCACCAGCGTATCATCGGGCGACTTGAACGCCTCCCCGATCAAAGCTACATTATCCTCATAGTGAATATCGGCTCCCTCCTTTTTCAACTCCTCGGTTAAATCGGAAGGGGTCTTATCGTATCCGCCCACTCGTTTTCCCTTAGCGAGGAAATAACGGATCAAGGCACTCATCCCAATGCCCCCGGCACCTACGAAATACACCGCTGTCACTTTATTTATATCCATATTCCTTATTTCTTATCTATAATCTTAACAATCTCATCCACGATACGGTCTGCGCTATGGCGTTGCGCCAAGGTCTCGATATTACGGCTCAACGTACGCAAACGTTCATCGTCATGAACTATCTTCAAGGCAGTAGGCACCAAATCCTTTTCCGCGTCTTTATCGGCGATCATAACGGCGGCATCCTTATGGACCAAGGCCAAGGCATTCTTGGTCTGATGATCTTCCGCCACATTCGGCGAAGGCACCAAGACCACCGGTTTTCCTAATAAGCAAAGCTCCGAGATAGAACTAGCCCCCGCACGGGATATCACCAAATCGGCCGCTGAATAAGCATAATCCATACGGGTAATAAAGTCTGAGCACCAAACCGGCATTCCCCGGTACGCCTTCAAATGCTTGGAAGCGTCGCTGTAATAATACCTACCGGTTTGCCAAATAACCTGTACATCCGAGGCGAAGAACTTATCCAGATCCCCTTGAATACTCCGGTTAATCGTCCGTGCGCCAAGGCTACCACCTACCACAAGGATCGTTTTTTTCTCCGGAGAAAGCCCGAAGAACGCCAACGCCTCCTCTTTCTTACTCAGCGCCTCTTCCAAATCCTGTCGCACCGGATTTCCCGTAATCACGATCTTATCCGCCGGAAAGAACTTCTCCATGCCCTCGTAAGCGACACAAATCTTGCTCGCTTTCTTCGCCAACAACTTATTGGTCACACCGGCATACGAGTTTTGCTCCTGTATCAACGCAGGAACACCTTGCGAAGCCGCCATCCATAAAGTCGGTCCACTGGCATAACCGCCCACGCCGACCGCTATATCTGGCTTGAACTCACGGATCGTCTTCCTCGCCAAGCGCAAGCTTTTCGCTAAACGAGCCATAACCTTCACGTTGTTCATCAAATGGGCACGATCAAACCCACTCACTGGTAAACCTACGATTTTATAACCAGCTGCCGGAACCTTATCCATTTCCATGCGGTCTTCCGCCCCCACAAATAAGATTTCCGCATCCGGAAAACGTTTCTTGAAAGTATTAGCGATAGATATGGCCGGGAAGATATGGCCTCCCGTACCACCACCACTTATTATGATCCGGTACTTTCTCATACTTTTGACTCTACAGTTATCGTTTCGACAGCCGATAGCGGATTATCTTCTTTCTCTCCCTCGACCGCCTGATTTATTGTCTCTCCGGATGGCTCGTCGGAAGGATTCTCTGGATTCTCCGTATCCTCCTCTTCCTCATCCTCATTTCCGATATTGGCTCCAAAACGACTTACGCTCAATATGATCCCGAAATAGATACAAGATATAAGCGTAGACGTACCACCCCGGCTCACCAACGGCATCGGTTGCCCGGTAACGGGCACTAAATTCACGGCTACCGCCATATTCGCCAAAGCTTGGACTACCACCAGCAACCCACATCCCAACACTAGGAATTTCGGGAATGATTTATCACATTTCCGGGCGATCATCCCGACCCGCACTAGCAACATTATATAAAGCAACAGTACAAAGATCCCCCCAACGATACCCAGTTCCTCTATGATAATCGCATAGATAAAATCTGAATACGCCTGTGGCAGGAAGTCACGCTGTTGGCCATGTCCGGGCATCTGTCCTAATACACCTCCCCTAGCAATAGCTATCTTCGCATGGGTTACCTGATAATTATCATCGGTTATCTTATACGTACCGCTCTCATCCAAATTATCCTTATGCCCGTCGAAGAAACGCTCCAAACGCCCCTGCCAAGTAACGAATCGATCCGGCAAATACTGAGTAATAGCGGCCGGCGTAAACTTAAGCAACACCAAGAACAATACCAACGCCAACATCAAGATGCCCGCCAGCTTCGCCAACTTACCAAATGGCAACTGACCGATAAACATCATCAGGAAACAAACCCCGAATAGCATAAACGCCGTAGAGAAGTTCTCTGGCAGAATCAAGACACAGGTGAGTCCTACTCCAATCAGTATATACTTAAAGATCTGGTTCTCCGTTAATTTCCCCCGCTTGCTGAGCAAGAAAGCGACAAACACGACACAAGCCAGCTTCCCGAACTCCGAAGGCTGGAACTGTATTCCCATGATTTCCAGCCATCGATGCGCATCATTAGCGTCCACGCCGATAAAGGGCGTCACGATCAACATCAACATCGAGACCGGCAATAATATAATAAACGCAGAGAAGAAACGACACGGTATATTATGTAACAGCAATACCATGACGAAACCTCCCAATAAAAAGGTGGCGTGCCGTACGATAGGCGCCCAGTGATTCGCGTTCTTATAAGCGATCGTACTGGTCGCGCTGAACACCTCCACCACCGATATAAGACACAGGAACATGAAGATGATCCATATCACCCGGTCGCCCTTAAACAGTTTACTCGCCAGATCCATTTTATCCTTTATTACAAATTACGTACGCAAGCCTTGAACTGATCGCCCCGATCCTCATAGCTCTTGAACAGGTCGAAGCTGGCGCAACAAGGAGAGAGCAATACCGTATCTCCCTTATGAGCCATCTTATAAGCTTTCGCCACAGCCTCCTCCATCGAGCGGGCGTCTTCGATGTTCGCCACTTTCCCGTCGAAGAACGCATGCAGTTTCGTATTATCCACACCCATGAAAATCAATG
>ENA-UEPJ01004105-UEPJ01004105.1-human-gut-metagenome-genome-assembly--contig:-NODE-4105-length-11930-cov-4.373829_pt1 | contig 11930 bp, 13 predicted proteins | sample MGYA00242890_ERZ507896 | MGnify/ENA primary metagenome ERZ507896 (study PRJEB26167, sample SAMN06115508) | human gut metagenome | host: Homo sapiens | place: China:Qinghai | collected 2015-08-20... | reverse complement strand
GGATAGGTGTATTGTCCGCGTTTCAGGAACACTCCATCCATTTTATCAAGGTCGTTTTGCAGACCATCATAATTTTTTGACATACCGGTTTTAATACTTTTTCATATCTGCACTGCATTACTGCCAGATAAAATTTCTTTTGTGTATCTGTCAATACAGGTATGCTGTCGATTAACTCCTGTATCATTGGCATCGCTTTTCCAATCTTCGGTGTAAGATTTCTAACAACCCCATTGCAGTCTGCGTATTCCATTCTCTCAATCAGATGATATGGATTCAGTTTTCTGCCCTCCAGCTCAAAAATACATCTTCTTGCCGAGTACGCTTCTGCCTCCAAACGCTTCTCCTCTGCTAAAACAAACTGCATTTTTTCATCATCCCACTTACAGTTCAGACAATTTCCATTATCATATACAGGTGCCAGTTCTTTTTGCCCACTATTTCTGACAATTACACCCCAGTTGCTGTTATTACGGTCTGTGTTTCCAATCAGAGCATCCACCACAAACATATTCCAAAAATGTTCCTGCACTTTTGGAATATCCCTTAATAATGGATGTTCCTGTATGGTCATTAAAATCTCATACAAGTCCACACCGACACCATTTGTTTCATTTCCACTGGAATCCAGAAATGGTGGATCAAATGTCACTTTTATTTTATCAAACTCATACAGTTTATCACCGTCCTCCAGAAAATCACCACAAGCTACAACTGTCTTTCCATTTCTTGTACCAAGTATTGTCTCATGCACTGAAAATCCTAACAACTGATAAATCTGTGAACCAATATATTCACAAACTGGACTGTTGGAATAACTAAGTTGAATATTTTTCATCTGCTGTTTACGCAGATTTCCCGGAAATTTTAGAATATAATTCTTCCCTTGATAGGTAATCCCCATTTTTCTTCCGGCTGTACCACCATACATTCTCTGATTTTGTATATATTGGTTGAAATCAACCATCTGCATGATTATCACCTCAACTTCTCTTAAAAACAATGATAGCTAAAAAACCTCCCCAACCATCCTATCCTTACCTCTATACTTTATATTATATCTGCTTTTATGCAGAATCACAACAAAGGATTTTTATTCATATCGTTTCCGTATCTCCATCATCCGGGGCACTGATGTTTCCGGATAAAAATAAGACAAAATAACCTCTTTCGGTACCCTTACTGCCATCGCCCTCTGCAATTCTGTTTTTTGCTCCTTTGTAAAATGCCAGTGAAGCATACGGTAGGAAATAGAATACTCCTTATCTTCTTTCCTTTTCTCCCCATCGGAATATCCGACATCCTCTGAAACCATTTTCTTTGTTAGAACTTTCCCGGACGTCGTATCTTCTATAGATTGTGATTCCTGCCGCTCCGGCACATCAACCGACTCTTCTTCCGCATACTTTAACGTCAAATCCTGTTCTGTATAAAGTTGTTCCACCTGCTGTTTTTCATCCAGTTCCACAAACCGTTTCTGCAATTCCGTCTGTCCAAGCATCTGAAACTCATCATATTCCAGATGGTCAATATACACAGGCTCTCCCTTTGCCTTCAGGTTTTCATAATATTTTAGGGAAGCACCATTCAACAAAGTAAACGCTGGCTCTGACGGTTTCCCGGTAGTTGCCGGCTTATGCACATATGGTTTCCCATTCCCATCTGCTGTCTGAGAGAACATCGGATGCTTCCATGGTACATACTTATTATCCAGAACCGGATCAAACCCACGGATAAAAACAAGACACTTTTTATTGTCCATTTTACGGACCTCATCCGGCATCATAATCTCCCTGCCAAGCACGTCATAGTTGCGGCTGGAGCTGCCCTGCCTTCCCCTTGTCTCTCCACTGGAACGCTTATCTATCGTACTTTTCCCAAGCATTTTAGAAATATACTCATGGGTACTTTGTTCATTGCCACCGAGATATACCAACGTGTCACAATTCCCCGGTACGGTCTCCCAAGTATCCTTAAATAACGCCTTTAACTGTGCCAGATTCTGGATAATAATCACACTGGAAATTTCCCTGCTTCGCATCGTGGATAACAGGGAACAGTAATCATCCGGTAACGCCACGTTCGCAAATTCATCAAGCATAAACGTTACATGAATCGGAAGCCTGCCTCCGCAGTTAAAGTCTGCCTGATAATACAACTCCTGAAATATCTGTGTATATAACATTCCAATAATATAGTTATAAGACTTATCGGAATCCGGTATCACACAAAAAAGTGCTGTCTTTGTTTTTCCATCCCCATTGACACCAATGCCAAGTTCTGCAAGATTTAACTCATCTTTGGAGAGCATCCGAAGCACCTGCTGATTTTCCAATGTTGCCAGTCTGGAATTTGCACTGATAATGATGGAACGAACTGTATCTCCTGCACCCCGCATACATTTATTGTATTGCTTTACTGCAGGGTGATTGGCTCCAAGCGAACTGGTCTCCTCTAAAAATTTCATGCGTACATCCAAAGGAGAGGGTTTTCCTTTCTCCATGACCTCCGCCTCTCCCATCAGTTTTAACACAGATGCAAAATTTCTTTTGGAAGGTTTCTCCTCCAGCCAGACATAATAAAAGAGAGCCTGTAAAAACAAGCCCTCTGCTTTCTCCCAAAATGGATCGCTGGATGTCGAACCTTTCGGGGTGGTATTACTCATCAAATTTGTTATCAGTTTCACTACATCGGTTTCTTCTCTTATATAGGAAAATGGATTATAACAATCTGACTTTTCCATTTCCAAGAGGTTAATGACTTTTACATTGTATCCGTTCTGTTTCAGCATCTCACCTTCACTTCTGAGGATTTCTCCCTTTGGATCAGTGATGATAAAAGACGTATTCTGCTGCATGAGATTCGGTTTTACTTCATAAAAAGTTTTTCCTGCGCCAGAACCACCAATAATTAGAACATTATTATTTAATTTTGTCTTTCTGGTATCAAGACTCATTCGTACATTCTGGCTTAAAATGCGGTTCTTCCCTTCCTCTTTATCTGCAAGTATTTTGCCAATCTGTTTCACATTTGCCAGTTTGGAAGTACCATATTCTTTTCCCGGCATATAATTCCTCTGGCTGGTATAATACATGATCATCACTATGGCATACACCAAGATTGAAAATCCAATCATCCGAAACGTATATTCATTATAATAATCGTGGAGTGGATAGGCACACACCTGACTGAAACGGTCAAGAAATTCATTAAACTCAATCCCTTCCCGCCATGCACCGCCAACCAGATACCCCAGATATGCCGAGACGATTGCCCCTAATGCGATCATAATAATAGAAGGTTTCCTTTTTGTTGTCTGCATGGTTACCGCCTCCTTGTCTTAACGGTTGTTTTGACCTGTGATGGCTTCGCCTTTGCATACCGTTCTCTTACTGTTCTCTCCACCGCATCATAATGACCGTTATATAACTGCTCCCCTTTTATGGTATAAAGCACCCAGTTATCCTCGGAATAAATTTTATAATCCTTATTCTTATCCAGATAGGTCAGAAGTGTTTTTCCGTTATGGATTTCCATGATGTCTGATCTGTTAATCCAGATATAACCGGCCTTATCCCCATACATTCCCGGAACCCTTGTTTTTACTGCACGGTCATTTTCCTTTACAATCAGTTTCTTTGTAATAGTAATGTCCAGCAAATCGGTATTCTTTGATGCTGCAATCTGACGCATCCGGTTTGTCAGTTCCTGATACCGTCCCATTCTTTTTTCATACGATTCCTGGTCCATTACCACCTTATAGGTTCCGGCAGATTCCTCTTTATCCAAAACTCCAATCTTTTCCAGCTGACCAAGCACTTTTTCTGCCTCTCCGGTATCAACCTGAAAATCTGTTTTCACTGCCTCCACACTGATGGACTGTTTCTCCATCGCATACATCCCCACCTTTTGAATCAATCCGTCAATGGCACGTTCCGCCATCATTTGCCGCTCAGTGTGGAGGGATTTGTTTCCCTGTTTTTCTTTATCAAGATAAGAAAGCAAATTGTTAATCTGTTGTTCATTCCCATTTTTCAGGTATTCATCAATATTAAACAGCCTCCCCTGCTGTAGTTTCTGGGAAAGCATCCTCATTCTCGGCGCCGCTTCGCTGTGGAACATCACTTCTGTCAATCCATCTTTCCTGTCCGCATCAGGCATGACGGAATAAAGAATTCCATACTTTTTTGCCAGCTTCTTAAATTTCTTCAGGTCCTCATCCGCAAAAGATAAAATCTGGATATCGCCGCCTTTTTCTAACATCCCCCTGAGATTCGTTTTCCCCGAAACCTTTTCATGCTCTAACATTCCTATAATAAGGTCTAAGGCTTTCTGCATTACCTCAATGGAACCACTCCCGACTTTCATGGCAATCTCTACACCATCATAGGCCACCCGGATAATCTGCACCGCATCATTTATCTCTGACATACCATTTCCTCCTCCCTCTCTTTCTGCTCCTGCAAAACCTGTTCTTTCTCTTCCTGTTCCCTGGCTTTTCTTGCTTCTGCCATCCGCTCCCTGATGTGGTCTGATTCCACTTCCTTGATTTCTTCTGTAGAAATCACAATTTCCTTTGACTCCAGAATGGTACAGATACGTTCCATTGCCGCATTTTCCACATCCCGGTAAATCTTAAGTGTAGTCAGAAGATTTTCCAGTTTCTGAATCCAGTCACTTTTTGGCACCGACTTTGCCTTGTATGCTTCTGCAACCATTTCCATCCTCCTCTCTATTACTGATACGCTTTGTCTGCCATAACAATCTGAATTGCCTGTGCCATTTCCTCCGCAGTAAAGCCACTGTTGATGATGTCAATGACCTCATTCTCCTCCAGACCGCTTTCAATGGCAATCCGCACCTGCTCCATCTGTGCATGATTCAGACCTTTTCCCGTCAGATGTTTAATCAGATTCATTCCCTTATTTCCACCAAACAATTTCTTCCCTGCCATTGCAAGCAACCCCTCCGGCTTTTTCCGTTTTGTCCGTTCTACTGTCAAAACTGTCTGCTTTCCCTGTTTATCTGTAACCGCAGCATGATAATCACCTACCGTTCCGGCTTCGGCTGGCATTTCATTACCAGCCATCTGACTAGCTGAAACATTCGCTGAATTACTATCCTTTTTCAGTTCTTCTATCTGCCTCTCTAACTCTGATATTTTCCGCTCCAAATCCTCTTTTTCTTCCTGTATCTTCCCGGATTCTTTTTGCAGCTTTTCCAGATTTCCCCGCAATTCTGCATTTTGTCTGGCAAGGAAATTATTCTGTTCCTGCTGCTGCAAAATAATCTGTTCCTTGTCCTCTAAGGATTTTGCAAGGGATTCCCTGACATCATCACTGCCCCGCTGAACCTGCTCCAGACTAGAAAGTTTTTTTGTCACTGCCTCTAAAAAAGTCTTATTCTGTCCAATGCCCTCTACAATCTCCGTTATCTGTTTTTGTACTTTTTTTGCATACTCCGGTTCAGTCTGTGCCGACCTCTCCGCTTCCTGCAATGCAGCAAAGACTTCACGCAGGGCTTTATCCATTGCATGGGCAGGCATCCCTTTGTTGATATTGTCTTTTAACACAGCAAGCGGCAATCCCTTTGAAGCATAATCCACAAGCACTTTCATCTGATGGCTGTTAAATCCACTACCGGTCAGCACCTCCAGAAAATCGGTATCTAAATGTGACCGCAATGCCCTTGAAATCTGTTTTGCCTGTTCAACATCCAGCTTCTTACTATCCAGATACCAGTCCAACTCCTTCATGGATAAACCATATTTCATATCTGCCCTTGCCAGTTCTATGACTTCGTCGCTATAATTCCTTTCCACCAAATTCCTAATGGCCGTCTCCATATCCCTCTGACTCATTTCACCCATGTGTTACCTCCTGTTTTATAAGCAAAAAAATAACAGCCTACCGTTTTGGCTGCTTCCCTTTCCTTTTGATTTCCTTATTTTGTTCTTCCTGTTCCCGTGTTCTTGTAACTGCTTTGGAAAACTCTGCAAGCAGTTCCTCCGCTATTTTCAACCGCTGGTTTACTGCTTTTCTTTTTTCATAGTTACCTGCAATCTTATCCTGACACCGCTGCCGGATTACTTCCACCTCTTTTAGAGCATAACCTTCCTCTGATAACTGCTCTGCCAGTTCCTGATAGACACGATGCTCTTTTTCAAAAAAAGTGTCTCCTGCCCGAAAACTATCTTCCGCCGGCTGTAATTCTTTCATTTTATCTGTGATAGCAAACAATGGTTCAAACCGTTTTTTCTCCCGGTACAATTCCCTGCGTTCTTTCTGGCACTCTTTCGCCTTTTTCTCCAGATTGCATTTTACCCCCACCAATTCCACAACAGAATGAATCTCATTTTTTACCAGAAACAGATACCGGTCATGCACCTCCTCCATTTTCCGTATCTCCTCCCGATACTGCCATGCTTTACTGTATGGCAGCTTTGCAATCTGCCTGATTCTGCATACTTTCGCATAATAGGTCTTTTGGATTCCAGTCAATTTTGTCCTGCGTAAAAATTCGTTTTCCACTTTCTTCATATGGTCGGAATTTCCCTCCCGGTTCCGTTTTCCATAGGTAGAAATAGTTTCTGCTACAATACGCTGACGAATGATTTCCTCCGTATAATCTGCCCCCAACGATTTACACCGGCAGAACCGCTGCATTCCCGGCGGTTTTACTGCAAGATACTTATTCTGTTTTATTACATATCCCTTTTCACGCAGTAAATCCAAAAATTTTTCAAAAGAAAATGCCTGCATAATACAGGCATCCAAATCTCTTTTTATCATATCCCGCCAGATAAATTTACCATCACGAAAATCGTTCCAATCTTTGTAGTATTCATTCCTTTTGGTTTTCTCCTCTTCCTTTCTTTCCGGCTCCATTTCTATTTCAATCGTAGAAAGTCCGTACTCTTTACAAAGCCGGTTGGTAATCGGCTGGATTACCTTAGCCCAGTCCCCTTTTTCATAACGGTATTTTCTTCCCGTTAAAAAATTTACACTATTGAAAATCACATGACCATGCGGGTGAACTGTATTATCATGGACGGCATACACCGCTTCATACTCTTCTCCCAGATATTCTTCCACAAATCTGCCTACGATTTCAAAAGCAAGTTCCGGTTTTACATCTTCCTCCTCAAAGGACAAAATAATATGATACCCCTGTCTCTTATCCGTCTTACCAAACTTGTGCTTTGTTGCTTTCATCTGCACAAACGCATCTTGGGGCTGGCAGTTGATTCCCGCTACAAACCGGCCCTTCTGCGTTTTTTCCGAATCTGTGATATATTCGATTGCCTGTTTCAAATGCTTTCCTGCAAACTTTTCCCCACAATCATTGATTGTCAGGATTTTAGTAATAGCCAAAAGCAGCCACCACCTCTGCCACCATCTCGTTAAGCCGCCGCATATACGCAACCAGTCTCTGTTTATCTTCCTCACGGTAAAGCATGGAATTATTGTTATGGACTATCTCATTGATATTCACTCCGACACGGTTGACTTCATTGATTAAGGCTTTCAGGCCACTGCGTATTTCCGGATAATCATTTGGTTTTTGCGTAATCAACAGACGAAAATATTCCGATTCTTTCATGCCGGCAGCCTCCGCTTTTTCATGAAATGCTTTTGCCTCCTGAGTAGTCATGCGGAAATGCTTTACAATCTCTTTTGCCATTATCTTCCCCTCCCCCATCTTTCTGTTTTTTCAATATCTGTTTCAGAAACGGCATAAGATGCCATATCATCCGTTATCTCTGCTCTGATTCCATTCTCCACAAGTTCCCCCAATTTATCTCCGGCTACTTCCTGCACCATCTTTTTCACTACTTCTATGGTATTTCTACCAAAACTTGTGTGCATATACATCCGGTCAAGATAGGGTTCATCCTCCTTCAAGGCATCATATGCGTTCTTATGATTTGTGAAATCTTCAAAGTTCTCCGACTCTGCCATCCCCTTTTCAGCAATCTCAATCAATTCATAGTTCCATTCACATACCTGATCAATCGCTTCATCTAACGTATAGGGAACCACCTCTCCCTGTTCTTCTGCCACATCCTTACGCACCAGTTCATTTCCTCTTACTGCCAGAGCGTAATCATGGCCTTCCATATAGGAAGTTAAAATCCGGGCATCCCGTCTGGTCAGGCTGATTTCTGATTCTGACAATCTCAGCCATAACAAAAGTTCTTCTGGCTTTGTAAGCAGTATCAAATCTTCCTCCACTTTCATCACACCTCCTTTTACCTGTTTCTTTTTCCCTGAGCCTCCTGCCATAAGCCCCCGAAACCACTGACTTCCCAGCGGTTTCGCCAGATACGCATTGTGTATCACAATGCCTCTGGTCAGGGGAAACTCTCCGCTTCGCTCCGGTCCGCACTTAACAGACGTCCACTGGACGTCTAGTGCCCCCTGAACCCCCTTATGATATAGGGATACCATATCAAAAAACAGGATTGCTATAGGATTTCTATATCAATTTCTGCTTTTGCTATTGCAATCCTATAGCAGATATTTTTACTGTCTTTTCTGTGATATTGTTTTTCTATATCAAAAATCAGCGTTGCTATGGGATTCCTATATCATTTTACTATTTTGATATTGTTCTACGAAAGCATCAATCACCCTGCGGTCTATCCCTCTCTGGTTCTCCAGATAATCATATATCATCTGCCCACACCCCTCTCCTCCGGTTGTACTACTATGCCAGCCGTTTTTTCTGTATTTTCATAATCCATCCCTATAACAGCATATGGATTTTTAATCATTCCCTTTTCATGAAAACTGAAATACTTTCTGTTGTCCCCACCAACAATGATATGGTCAATCAGAGGAATTCCCACTAATTCTGCCACGTTTTGTATTCTTGCCGTCAAACGGATGTCCTCTTTCGATGGAAGCAGATTTCCATCTACATGGTTGTGTACCATCAGCATACCTGCTGCATTAGAAAGAATGCTGGATTTCAGGATTTCCCTCGGCTGAGCAATCGCATAGTCCAATGCCCCAATACTGGCAAAGTTACAATTTACCGGAATGTTATTTCTTTTCAGGTTAATCACGCATACCATTTCCCTATCCATCTCACAAAGAACCTCCCCTACCAGATGAATGGCGGCAACCGGAGTATTGATTTCTCTATCCGAATAGATAGGTGCATCCTTTACCAGACGGATCGAAACCACATCCAGCTTAAAGGGATTTTCCTGTTCCATCGCTTTCCTCCTCTCCCAATGACAAATGTGTGATCACATAATCCGGCAGGGAAGAAAGTAACGCAATTATTTCCTGCACAGAGCTGATTATAATTTCTTTTTCTGCCATAATACTTTTCTCCTACCTTTTTGGTTCACCGTTATAAAACATTGGCTGTTCATCTATTTTGCCGTCCAAACGTTGCACAGGAGCATCTATAGCAAGACTTACTTTTCGTAAATCCTTGTCATAATGATATACATTATTAGAAAGTCTGTCCTCCAATTTCACTGCACACATATTTACTTCATTCACCATCTGTAACAATTCCTCCGGAGGAGCAAGCTTTACAGAAACTGCCATAACTTCATGAATCGAAGAAGGTAAAATATATAAATCACTTCCAACTTTCTCTGCCAGTTTATGAAGATTTTCTTCATAAAGCATAGATGTAGCACCATTGATATTTTTTGTATTGGTTATCACCCATATCATATTTGACAGATTCGCTTCCAATTCTTCCGAGGTCAAATCAAGCATTTCAAAAAGTTCTTCCTCTTCACTACCTATTCCCATAAGAATTTCCGTAATCGGGCATATCTTTACCGGCAACATTTCCTTTGTATTTTCTACAGCGTGTTGAAATAATTCTTCCTCTGAAAGTCCTGCTCGTTCGGACAATTCATTACTAATCACGACACTTCCCATTCCCTCTTCATTCTGTGTGATAACCCAGCGGTATATCACTGCCAGGTCATGAAATGGACGGTGCGGAACATTTTGCAGCATTTCCCGATTTTGCTCCTGATTTACCAACACCATAATAACATTGTCCTTTATTTTTTCCATATCTAAATCATTCGGCGTTACCGCAATCCCTCTGCCGACTTCCGCAAAGCTATCAGCCGTATGCTGCAGGATTGTCTGCAAATCTTCTGACCTCTTATAATCCTCATATAAATCATTGACATATAATGTTGGAATAACATATCTTCCTGATGGTCTAATTTGCAGGGCATCCAGCTTTTGATTTATTTTATTAACCGATTCAATATCCACGGATGCCCCTCTGTATTCTTCTGGTAAATAATCCAGAATCTTTTCCTTTACAACTTCCTTAAACACCTCATAATCCATCATAGTCCTTGTCTCCTTTCAATCGAGTAGGAGGGAAAATTAAATAAATTTTCCCGACCTCTCACACCACCGTGCGTACCGTCCGGTACACGGCGGTTCAACCAACTTAACAAGCTACACACCTTTTAGTGTAGTAATCTAACATTGAGACTAATCCAAATCGGGTTAGCCTCTCTTTTGTAACAGCCATATTCATTGCACCACCTTGGCACACGTGGGCTATATGAGCTCCGTAATAAGCTGTTGACCATGCAAACCTCTTGCTAATCCCAAGTTTCATCAATTTCTTTGCTCTGTTCTGTGGAGTTTTCCATTGTTTCCATATACACATTCGTAAGCGGAATCGTATTCGAGAATCCAGTTCCTTACAGAGTGTCATCATACTTCCTATCTTAAAGTAGTTAATCCAACCTCTAATAAGCTGATTGAGTTTCTCTATCTTATAGCTGTTGCTAACACCCCAACTACGGCAAGTGAGTTCCTTCATTCTCTTCTTGAACTTAGCTACCGACTTTGCATGTGGTTTCGCCTTAAACTGATGTGCTCTTGTGTCATAGTAGAATCCGAATCCAAGGTATTTAAGTCCGCTTGGCCTGTCTACCTTGCTCTTAGTCATGTTGACCTTAAGCCCTAGTTTCTCATCAATGAATCGTGAAATATTTCTCATGACTCTTCTTGCAGACATTTCACTTCCGACCATAATGATACAGTCATCCGCATAGCGTACAAAGTTAAGCCCTCGCTTTTCCATTTCCTTATCAAGTTCATTGAGTATAACGTTCGCCAACAACGGCGAGAGATTTCCTCCTTGCGGTGTTCCCACAATGGAATCCTCATATTCATCGTCAATCATGATTCCGCTTACGAGGTATTTCCTTACAATAGAGATGACATCCTCGTCCTCAATCGTTCTACCTATTATTGTCATCAGCTTATCATGATTAACTGTGTCGAAGAATTTTTCTAAGTCAATGTCGACAATCCAATCGTTACCATCATTCATCATGTCTAGTGCTGTTAAGATTGCCTGCTGTGCACATCTATTCGGTCTGAATCCATAACTATGGTCATGGAATTGTTCCTCATAGATTGGTGTTAACACCTGTGCTATGGCTTGTTGTACAAATCTGTCTGTTACTGTTGGTACTCCTAGGTTTCTGACTCCTCCATCAGGCTTTGGTATCTCCACTCTTCGTACTGGCTGAGGTTTATACTTTCTTGTCCTCAACTGTTCCTTGATGATTTCGCCGTTCTTTTCAAGATGTTCCTTGAGTTCTGTGTACTTCATTCCGTCCACTCCCTCCGCACCTTTGTTTCGTACGACTTGCAGATATGCTCTGTTGAGATTATCACTAGATAGTATCTGCTCCATTAGACTACTTGTGTCCATGCGTTCTTTCCTTTCCGTCCCGCTTGATTTGACCATCTTTTTCCCGATTGGTTACGGCAGATGTTGTCATCTCTGCAATACGAGACCTACTCAAACTTATTGATTGTTCACCCCTTTGCTCCATCTCCATTACAGAGACTTCTTCACTACTATGGGCTCGGCTGACTTCTCACAGTTCGTTGTTACTAGGCTAATGGAAC
>ENA-UEPJ01004092-UEPJ01004092.1-human-gut-metagenome-genome-assembly--contig:-NODE-4092-length-11957-cov-14.544697_pt1 | contig 11957 bp, 6 predicted proteins | sample MGYA00242890_ERZ507896 | MGnify/ENA primary metagenome ERZ507896 (study PRJEB26167, sample SAMN06115508) | human gut metagenome | host: Homo sapiens | place: China:Qinghai | collected 2015-08-20... | reverse complement strand
TGCCTTAGAATCCTTGGCAAGCACACAAGGGTATGAACCAAGTCTTAAAGTTCCACCGATATCGTCAATACCTTCCTGATCTGGCATAAGGTGAATTACTGGATGTGTTGTATCTGGCTTTAACTCAACACTGTGTGCATCTTCATATCCAAGAACATCTCTTGCAAATTCTACGATTGCAAGCTGCATTCCAAGGCACAGACCTAAGAATGGCACGTTATTCTCTCTTGCATATTTTATAGCCTGAATCTTTCCTTCTACAGCTCTGTCACCGAATCCACCTGGTACAAGAATACCTGATACATCTGATAATAATTCAGCGGCATTATCCTTAGTAACTGTCTCTGAGTCAATCCATTTGATTGTGACATCAGCTGAATTATATACACCGCCGTGCTTTAATGCCTCAACTACTGAAATATAAGCATCGTGAAGCTGTATATATTTACCTACTAATGCAACTGTAACCTTCTTAGTTGGATTTTTCCAAGCCTTGCACATAGCTCTCCACTCATCTAAATCTGGTTCTGGACAATCAAGCTCTAGACATTCGCAGGCTACCTGTGCAAGATGTTCTTCTTCCATAGCAAGTGGTGCATCGTAAAGTATCTCAACATCAAGATTTTGTAATACGTGTGTCTTTGGCACGTTACAGAATAATGCAATCTTATCCTTAATACCAGGTTCAAGTGGGTGCTCTGTACGGCATACTAAGATATCTGGCTGAATACCCATTCCCTGTAATTCCTTAACACTTGCCTGAGTAGGCTTTGTCTTCATCTCGCCTGAAGCCTTAAGATAAGGAATAAGTGTAACGTGTATAAGAATAGCATTTTCGTGTCCAACTTCGTGCTGGAACTGTCTGATTGCCTCTAAGAATGGCTGTGATTCGATATCACCTACTGTTCCACCAACCTCGATAATTGCAATCTTAGTTTCATCAGTTGAATAATCTCTGAAAAAACGGCTCTTTATTTCATTAGTAATATGAGGGATTACCTGGACTGTGCCTCCACCGAAATCTCCACGGCGTTCCTTCTGTAATACTGACCAGTATACTTTACCAGTAGTTACATTAGAATTCTTATTAAGGCTCTCATCAATAAATCTTTCATAGTGACCAAGGTCAAGGTCTGTCTCAGCACCATCGTCAGTTACGAAAACTTCTCCGTGCTGGATAGGGTTCATAGTACCTGGATCAATATTAATATAAGGGTCAAACTTTTGCATGGTTACAGAGAAACCACGGGCTTTAAGCAGTCTGCCTAAAGATGCGGCAGTGATACCTTTTCCTAAACCGGAAACAACACCACCTGTTACAAATACATATTTAACAGCCATCTTATCCTCCAATCTGAATGTGTAATCAAAAAAATATGCAATATTATACAGCCCTGTATTATAAATTTCCATAGTTTAAAGAAAAAAACTAAGAATATAAAGTAAATATAAACATCTTATTAAACACTTAGATTTTGGTTGATTTATATTTTTTCCTTCTTTATAATGAAAACAGACTTATTTGGAAATGCTTAAGATAAGTACAGTATCATATCAGGAGAAGAGTATGGATAATTATAACAACAACGGTTATGACAATGGTTATAATAATAACGATAACCGCAATAATAATCGTAATAACAACAATAATAACAAGAAGCCAAAGAATGTTAACCTTATAATATTCATTATTATAGCGGCAGTTGTAACATTTATTGGGCTTACGCTTCTTAGCAATATGTTTAGGAATGCGACATACAAGGAGATAAGCTACGACCAGTTCATGCAGATGATTGATGAAGATAAGGTAAAGAAAGTAGCATTAGAGCAGGACAGAATTCTTATTACACCAGTTGAAGAGGAGAAACAGTCTGGCATAGCAGGAGTTTCATACACATATTATACAGGGTATGTTAATGATGATACTCTTGTACCACTTCTTAAGAGAAAGGGTATTGAGTTTGAAGGATATATTCCGGATTCAAGTTCTTCAATTGTAGAATTTTTGCTTGCATATGTACTGCCATTCTTATTCATATATATAATCTTTGCATTTGTATATAGAAGAATTGCTAAGAATGGTGGAATGATGGGTGGAATGGGCGTTGGAAAGAGCAACGCCAAAGTATATGTCCAGAAAAAGACAGGTGTTACATTCAAGGATGTTGCAGGTCAGGATGAAGCTAAGGAATCACTTACAGAGATTGTTGATTTCTTACATTACCCTGAGAAATATGCCAAGATTGGTGCAAAGCTTCCTAAGGGTGCACTTTTAGTAGGACCTCCTGGAACAGGTAAGACGCTTCTTGCCAAGGCTGTAGCCGGTGAGGCAGATGTACCTTTCTTCTCACTCGCAGGTTCTGATTTCGTTGAGATGTTCGTAGGTGTTGGCGCATCACGAGTAAGAGACTTGTTCAAGGAAGCAACTAAGCAGGCTCCTTGTATTATATTTATTGATGAGATTGATGCTATTGGTAAGAGCAGAGATTCCAAGTATGGCGGTGGCAATGACGAGCGTGAGCAGACATTGAACCAGTTACTTGCAGAGATGGATGGTTTTGATTCATCTAAGGGAATATTCATTCTGGCAGCAACTAACAGACCGGAAGTACTTGATAAGGCTTTACTTAGACCAGGTCGTCTCGACAGAAGAATTACCGTTGACAGACCTGATAAGAAGGGAAGAATTGAGACTCTTAAGGTACATTCTAAGGATGTGCTTATGGACGATACAGTTGATTTTGATGAGATTGCAATGGCAACAAGCGGTCTTGTTGGTTCAGACCTTGCCAATATCATTAATGAAGCTGCTATTGCGGCAGTTAAGAATGGAAGAAATGTTGTTACCCAGAAGGACCTTCTTGGTGCTTTTGATACAGTTGTAGCAGGTAAGGAGAAGAAGGAAAGAGTTCTTAGCAAGAAGGAAAAGCAGGTTGTTGCTTACCATGAGATTGGACATGCCCTTATAAGAGCTATCAAGAATAATTCTGATCCGGTCCAGAAGATTACTATTATACCTCATACTAATGGTTCACTTGGTTATGTGCTTAACTTCCCGGAGGAAGAGAAGCATCTTGAGACTAAGGACGAACTTATGACAGATCTTATATCACTTGTAGGCGGACGTGCAGCAGAGGAAGTTGTATTCGGTTCAGTTACTAATGGTGCTTATGATGATATCAAGAAGGCAACTAACCTTGCCAAGACAATGATTACAAGATATGGTATGTCAGACCGTTTCGGACTTGTTGCATTATCAACAGTTGAGGATGAGTACCTCAGTGGAAGAGCATCTATGAACTGTGCACAGGCAACAGAGGCTGAGGTTGATGATGAGGTTAAGAAGCTTATTGCTTCATGCTATGAAGAGGCTAAGCAGATTATCAGAGACAACAGAGATGTAATGGATCAGCTTGCAAGATATCTGTATGACCATGAGACTATCACAGGTAAGGAATTCATGAAGATATTCAGAGAGGCGAAGGGATTGCCTGAACCAGTTGATACTTCATCATTTTCAACATCAGAGAAGGTTGCAGAGAGTGTGACATTCAATGAAGATGGAAGCTATTCATCAACAGTAAGTGGTGAACCTGAAAGTGATATATGGAAGAATATTACAAAGCATGATGATTCTGATGATTCAGACAGTAATGCATCTGATGATATAACTAAAGAAGATGAGTAATAAAAATGGGCATATCGCTTTCTGATATGCCCATTTTGTTATTTATTTCTTGATGATATATGTGAATGAAATCCTGATGAAGTACTCTGACTTTCGATTGACTGTGATGCAACATCAGCAGCATCTTTAAGAGCATTCTGCTGCTCCTGTTCTTTGGATGCATTAATTCTGCATTCAATCTTTCTAAGGAAAACATATGTAAGATATTCGCGTGATGGTGCAGGAATGATACATCCGTAAATATAGCGTTCTCCTGACATCTGGCTGCGTATTATGACACATTTAAAATGAAAATCAAATTGTCTTCCGTTAGCTACATCTGAAAATGTTATATAAATGTTATTATAATCATATGGCAGTTCATTTCTGACTGTAAATGATAATCCTTTATTACATACATCGATTAATGTTACTGGTATTTCATCTTGTCTTGTATCTGAAGAAACATGTCCAGAAGCTTCAGTTGAAATTCTCTGGTTGAATCGTCTGTCGCATTCTGACGCAATGCTTGCAAAAACATTAGTTGATATTTTGTAATAGGCAGATGCAAAATCAGAGGACTTGTAACCGATAGTTTCTATATTAATATTCTTCCAGACTACCCGGTTCTGCGTTGCTGGGTCTACAGTATAAAGATTGAATAAAATATCTTTATAAGAAGAAAAGTCTATTACAGCACCTTTTGATGTAAAAGGCGCTATGAGAATGTAGCCATTCTTGGATGCAACAACAGAGGAAGGCATTTCATAGCTGACATTATCTATGGATATTTCAATTGAAATCGGCCCGCCTACGGGAATATCAGATATTAACATAATACAACTCCCTTACAATAATAATTAAATATAGAATATCATAAAATTGCTGATTAATAAACGAAAATATGTTATATTTTTTGACATAGGGAGGAGTTGTTATGAGTTTTACACATTTGCATGTGCATACTGAATATTCATTGCTGGATGGCTCCAGTAAAATAAAAGAGATTACTAAACGGGCAAAGGAACTTGGCATGGACAGCCTTGCAATAACTGACCATGGTGTGATGTATGGTGTTATTGAATTTTACGAGGCGGCTAAGAAGGCAGGAATCAAGCCTGTTCTTGGCTGTGAGGTGTATGTAGCTCCGGGGTCAAGGTTTGATAAAGGGGCAGGACAGAGTGAGGATAAATATAATCACCTTGTACTTCTTGCAGAGAATAATACAGGTTATCAGAACCTGATGAAGATAGTTTCTAAGGGATTTACAGAAGGCTTTTACTATAAGCCGAGAGTAGATAAAGAAGTGTTAAGAGAATATCATGAGGGAATTATTGCTACGAGTGCGTGTCTGGCAGGAGAGGTGCAGAGATATCTTTCAAGGGGAATGTATGAGACAGCAAGAGATGTGGCATTGGAACTTCAGGATATATTTGGTAAAGGCAATTTCTTTCTGGAGCTTCAGGATCATGGAATAGCGGAACAGCACTATGTTAATCCACAGCTTATGCGTATGCACAATGAGACAGGAATAGAACTGGTATGTACTAACGATGTCCACTACACATATGCGGATGATGTGGATGCACATGATATTTTGTTATGTATCCAGACAGGAAAGAAGCTCTCAGATGAGAACAGAATGCGCTATGAGGGCGGACAGTTCTATTTAAAGTCAGAGGAAGAGATGGCGGAATTGTTCAAATATGCACCGGAAGCAGTTGAGAACACTCATAAGATAGCAGAAAGATGTAATGTTGAGATAGAATTCGGAGTTACAAAGCTGCCAGCGTTTGATGTGCCAGAAGAATATGGAAAGAATTCATGGGTGTATCTTAATGCTTTATGCTATGAGGGGTTAAAGGAGAGATATCCGGACAAGACCGCAGATGTATGCATTGAAGATATTATAGAGCAGGCAAAAGCATCAATAGTTGCAGACAGAAAAGATGTTGTTATAAAAAGGGCAGAGGATTCGAATGATATATTCCAGAGACTTTCTTACGAGCTGTCAGTTATATATTCAATGGGATATGTTGATTATTTCCTGATTGTGTGGGATTACATTAATTATGCCAAGACACATGATGTTCCGGTAGGTCCGGGACGAGGTTCTGCGGCGGGAAGTCTTGTTGCGTACTGTCTTGGAATAACAACACTTGATCCTATTAAATATAACCTTGTCTTTGAGCGATTCTTAAATCCTGAGCGAGTATCAATGCCCGATATTGACGTGGACTTTGCGCCGGAGGGCAGACAGAAGGTTATTGATTATGTTATAGAAAAATATGGTAAAGAATGTGTGTGCCAGATAATCACATTTGGAACTATGGCAGCAAGAGCCGTTATTAAAGATGTCGGAAGGGTTATGGATCTTCCATATGTGCTGGAATATGACGATGCCATTATTGCCGAAGCCATCCGGCGTGAGCTGGCCCGTGGCGGGCAGGTGTATTACCTGTACAACCGGGTCGAAACCATTGAGCAGTGCGCCGCCAAGGTGCAAAAGCTGGTGCCGGGTGCGCGGGTCGGCATCGCCCATGGCAAAATGACGGAGGAGCAGATTTCCTCGGTTTGGCAACAGCTGTTGGACAACGAGATCGACGTGCTGGTCTGCACCACCCTGATTGAAACCGGCGTGGATGTGCGCAACTGCAACACCCTGATTATTGAGAATGCGGACCGCATGGGGCTTTCACAGCTGTACCAGATTCGCGGCCGTGTGGGGCGCTCCAACCGCAAGGCGTATGCCTATTTCACCTTCCAGCGCGACAAAGTGTTGACGGAAATTGCCTCCAAGCGGCTTTCAGCCATCCGGGAGTTTACCTCTTTTGGTTCCGGGTTCCGCATTGCGATGCGCGATTTACAGATCCGCGGCGCGGGTAACCTGCTTGGACACAGCCAGCACGGCCACATGGAAGCGGTTGGTTACGAGCTGTATGTAAAAATGCTGAACCAGGCCATTGCAGCCGCCCGCGGCGAGCCTGCTGCGCCGGACAAGAGTGATTGCCTTGTTGACATTACGGTGGATGCCTATCTGCCGGAAAGCTACATTCCCGATGCCGCCGGGCGGATCGAAGCCTACAAGAAGATTGCGGCCATCACCACCCGTGACGATGCCACGGATGTACTGGATGAGTTGATTGACCGTTACGGCGACCCGCCGCGCAGTGTGCAGGGGTTGGTGGACATCAGCTTGGTGCGCGTGACAGCCGCCCGCGCAGGCATTGTGGAGATCGTGCAGCGCAACGACAATCTGATTTTGTACACCGATGTTGTGACCCCGGCGCAGATGGGGGCCATGATGGATGCCATGCCGCACCGCGTGATTTACAACGCCGTAGGCCGCCCCTACATCAGCCTGCATGTCCTGCGCGGCGAGGACCCTCTCACCATCCTGCGCGATGCCGTTGCCCTGCTGCCGGGTGCGTGAGTGTTTTACGGGAGTTTTTGTTCCTTCTTTGAAAAGAAGGAACCGAAGAAACTTTAATCGTAATATAACAAAATAAATAAAAAATCAGGCAGCGGCCCTATTTTGTGGGCTGCTGCCTGTTGTCATGCGTTGCTTTCTATGTATTTTTGCTTTGTAGGGGCGGCGTCCCCGACGCCCCGGACGGGCATAAATCTTATTGTACGGATCGTGCGGCAAGGAAGCGAACAACAGATCTCTTCAAGCACTTCCGCCCCTTTTCAAATTTCTAATTTCTCATTCCTAATTTCTAATTTTATCATTTCCGGTCTGGGGCCAATCACACCCCCACCACGCTCCAATGCTTATCCACATGGTTCAGCACTTCGCAGCCGGTTTCGGTCACGATGACAAGGTCCTCCACGCGCACGCCAAACTTGCCCGGCAGGTATACGCCCGGCTCAATGGAGAAGATCATGCCCGGCTTTACGGTATCGGTGTTGGCGGCGCTCACATCGCCCTTTTCGTGATCGGTCTGACCGATAAAGTGGCCCAAGCGGTGGTTGAAGTACTCGCCATAGCCCGCTTTGGTGATCAGGTCACGGGCGGCGGCGTCAATATCGCACAGGCGCACGCCGGGGTGGATCATCGCCTCGGCGGCTTCGTTGGCCTGGCGCACCAGGTCATGGATGGCGGCATACTCCGGCTTCGGCTCCCCGCAGAAGAATGTGCGGGTCATATCGGAGCAGTAACGGTTCTTGCAGCAGCCCATATCGATCAGCACACACTCGCCTTTTTCCAGCACAGTATCGTCCGGCTCGTGGTGGGGGTCAGCGGCGTTTGCACCAAAGGATACGATGGTGGTAAATGCCACACTCTCGCAGCCGGCTTTCTTGTACTCGTTGTCAATGTACTCGGCAACCTGCTTTTCGGTCATGCCGGGCTTGACGTAGTCGCGCGCTTTCAGGATGGTTTCATCGTTGATGCGGGATGCTTCCTTCATCAGCATCTGTTCTTCGGCATCCTTCACGGCGCGGCAGGCATCCACGCAGTCGGAAGCCAGCACTACCGGCATACCGGGGCACAGCTCCATCAAAGGGATCAGGAACTTGGCAGGCCATTCCTTGTCGATGCCCAAAGTCTTGGTCTTGTCCACCACTTCGGCGATCTGCTCCACCGGCTTGTCCGAGTCCGTGTGCCACACTTCGCGGCAGGGGGCCTGCGGCACAAAGAACAGCTTGTTCAAAAAGATGACCGGCTCGCCCTGCACCGGCAGGTACAGCGCCATCAGGCGCTCATACGGCTCCACACTGGCACCAGTCAGGTACCAGATGCTTTTGGAGTCGCTGATGATCATTTGGGTCAGGCCGTGCGCCTGCATTTCGGCGCGCACGCGCGCTACACGCTGTTCGTTCATATTATAATCCTCACCTTTCAGGTAAATTTAAGGCAACACCGCACAATTCCCGCCTTACGGCTTAAGCACCGCTCCGGCGGCTGCGGCACGGCATCTGCGTTGCCAAAATGCTCGATAATGTCGGGTTGCGGTACCCGCATCGTGCTTCGGGGGCAAAAGCCCCTCGCACTCTGCGACCGCTGCCCCTGCTTCGGTTCGCTGTTTCCGCCACTGGCGGCGCTCACCTTTGCAGCATCCAGTATTATCTGCGCTTTTGGCTTAGCATCTGCCGCACCTCGCTCGCCGTATCGGCACTTAGAATTATGCGGTATTGCCTTAACTAACTGCCCCAATCATAGCACGCTGCACCAAAATGTGCAAGTGTATTTGTGCAGTTCCACCGTACCAAAAAGCGCCGCTTTCCGGGCGGGAAAACGGCGCTGGTATCTGGGCTTGTTACAGGGCTTCGATCGCTGCGTTCAGGCGGCGCAGGGTCTCCTCCTTGCCCATCATGGCGGCTAGGTCGGTGCCGCCGCCGGGGGTGCGGGCCTTGCCGGACAGGGCAATGCCCAGCGGGAACAGCAGCCAGCCGTTCTTCTTTTCCATTGCCTCGGCTTTCTGCTTGCAGGCTTCAAAAATGGCGTCGCGGCTCCAGTCGGTCTGGGCTTCCAGCACGGGCAGCAGGGCGCTGAGCGCTTCCTTGGCGGATTCCGGCGTGGTTTTCTGCTTTTTGTTGCGGTACATTTCAGCATCAATGGGCAGAACTGCATCAAAGAAGTCCAGCTGCGGCGGGATATCCTCCAGCACCTCGCAGCGGGGCTGCAGGTTCGCGCACAGCAGGTCGCGGTCGATCTGTACATGCACCGCCTGGTCAATGAATGGGTCCGCCAGCTTGCGGAACTCTTCTGCCGGCAGGGCGCGGATGTAAGCGGCGTTGATGGCACGCAGCTTGAGCGGGTCAAAGATAGCAGGAGACTTGGAGATGCGGGCAGGGTCCCAGATCTTGATCATCTCGTCAAGGCTGAAGATTTCCTGTTCGCCTTCCGGTGCCCAGCCCAGCAGCAGCAGATAGTTCAGCACAGCGGCGGGCAGATAACCCTTTGCCACCAGGTCCTGATAGCTGGCATCGCCGTTGCGCTTGGAAAGCTTGTGCTGTGCGTCTTTCATGACCGGCGGGCAGTGGATGTAGGTGGGGACCTCCCAGCCGAACGCCTGGTACAGCAGGTTGTACTTCGGCGTGCTGGAAAGATACTCGCTGCCGCGGATGACATGGGTAATGCCCATCAGGTGGTCATCTACCACGTTGGCAAAGTTATAGGTCGGCATGCCATCCGTCTTGATCAGAATCTGGTCATCCAGTTCGGAATTATTGACTTCAATGTGACCGTACACCACATCGTCAAAGCCGGTCACACCCTCGGCAGGGATCTTCTGGCGGATGACATAGGGCACACCGGCAGCCAGCTTGGCGCTGATCTCCTCCTGCGGCAGGTCACGGCAGTGGCCGTCGTAATGGCTCATTTCGCCGTTGGCTTTCTGCTGCTCATGCAGGTCGTTCAGGCGTTCCTCGGTGCAGAAGCAGTAGTAGGCTTTGCCCGCTTTGACCAGCTGCTCGGCATACTGTTTGAACATGCCCATGCGCTGGCTCTGGACATAGGGGCCGACGGGGCCGCCGATATCCGGGCCTTCGTCCCAAGTCAAGCCGGTGGCGCGCAGCGTGTTGTAAATAATATCGGTTGCGCCCTCCACCAGGCGGCCCTGATCGGTATCCTCAATGCGCAGGATAAAAGTGCCGCCGTTGTGGCGAGCCTGAAGATAAGTATACAGTGCGGTGCGCAGGTTGCCCACATGCATATAGCCCGTGGGGGACGGTGCAAACCGGGTGCGTACAGGATTAGCCATGGTAAAATTACCCCTACTTTCGTGATGATGTAACAGCATATGCAAACATATATAAGATAAGTTTACCCATGTTGCTCTTTCTTGTCAACGCCGTTTTTGCAAATTCATTGGTCAGCTTCTTTTGCACAGTTCCATCTTGCAAATTGTTTGCCCGCGTGATACAATACATGTTATAAACCAGTGATGCGAAAGTAAAACCGCCGGCGCACGCACAGAGAGCCTGGACAGCTGAGAACAGGCCGGAACGCGGGGCGGCACAATGGTTCGCAGAGGGCACGGGAAACGGCGCGAACGCCCAGTATCCGTTGACGGCAGCCACCGTTATCCGGCGGGGATGTTATTTGCATCCCGGTAAGCGGCCGCAGTTTGCGGCAAGCAAGGTGGCACCACAGGAAAAACTTTCCTGCCCTTGCACAGAGGCGCACCCGCTTCTCTGTGCGGGGGCAGTTTTTCTTTATTGAAAGATGGAAAGGAAGTATTCACCATGGCAGAACAAATTGAAAAGCGCAAGCGCATTCTTTCGGGCATCCAGCCCACCGGCACCCCCACGTTGGGCAATTATATCGGTGCGGTGCGCAACTGGGCCCTGCTGCAGTCGGATTATGACTGCCTGTATATGGTTGCTGACCTGCACGCTTTGACCGTGCGCCAGACCCCCGCCAACCTGCGCCGTCAAACCCGCGAGATGGCCGCCCTGCTGCTGGCTGTGGGCATTGACCCGGAACAGCATGTGCTGTTTGTGCAGAGCCATGTTCCCGCCCACTGCGAGCTTTCCTGGGTTTTGGCCTGCAACACCCAGTTTGGCGAACTTTCCCGCATGACTCAGTTCAAGGATAAAAGCGCCAAGCACCCGGATAACGTCAACGGCGGTCTGTTCACCTACCCTGTTCTGATGGCGGCCGACATCCTGATTTATAACGCGGATCTGGTGCCCGTTGGCCAGGACCAGACCCAGCACCTGGAAATTGCCCGCACGATTGCCAACCGTTTCAACGGCATTTACGGTGATACCTTTACCCTGCCCGCCGGTTACGTTCCCAAGGCAGGCGCCAAGATCATGAGCCTGGCCGAACCCACCAAAAAGATGAGCAAGTCCGACACCAACGCAAACGCCTTTGTGCTGATGACCGACGATAAGGACACCATTGTGCGCAAATTCAAGCGCGCCGTAACCGATTCTGACGGCGTTGTGCGGTTTGACGCCGAGAACAAGCCCGGTGTTTCCAATCTGATGACCATTTATTCCACCTTTACCGGCAAGGACCTGGCCGCTATTGAGGCTGAGTTTGCCGGCAAGGGTTACGGTGATTTCAAGCTGGCCGTTGCCGAAGTGACCGCCGACGCCCTGGCTCCCGTGCAGGCCGAGTATGGCCGCATTCTGGCTGACAAAGCCTATGTGGACAGCGTGCTGAAATCCGGTGCCGAGCGTGCCGCCCGCCTTGCCAACCGTACCGTCAGCAAGGTATACCGCAAGGTCGGTTTGATGCAGTTGGACAAATAATTTTTGGGCAATACCGCATAATTCTAAGTGCCGATACGGCGAGCGAGGTGCGGCAGCTGCTAGGCCAAAAGCGCAGATAATA
>ENA-UEPJ01004086-UEPJ01004086.1-human-gut-metagenome-genome-assembly--contig:-NODE-4086-length-11976-cov-4.749307_pt1 | contig 11976 bp, 7 predicted proteins | sample MGYA00242890_ERZ507896 | MGnify/ENA primary metagenome ERZ507896 (study PRJEB26167, sample SAMN06115508) | human gut metagenome | host: Homo sapiens | place: China:Qinghai | collected 2015-08-20... | reverse complement strand
TACGTCTGCCGCGCAGATTATACTCCAAAGGCTAGTTTCGGCATGATCAATGGTTTGAAAGTCGAGAATAAATTGCCTAACATGTGCTTAGTACTCAATGGTGTCGACCTCTCTAAGAAGAAGCACAGCTTCTATTATGGTGTTGGTAAGTACGGCAAATATGGCAAATATGGCAACTATGGTTCATATGGGTCATATGGCAAATATGGCAAATATGGAACTTACGGCCAGTATGGCAGCTATGGCAACTATAGCAACAGCCACTATGGCAATGCCAACGACAACAGTATCAAGAAGTAATAAAGAATATACATACAACAAAGAAAAGAGTCTTTCTATCCAGATAGGAAGACTCTTTTAGATTTTAAAAACATTAAGACTATATGGCAACAATTGCAGTAGATTTTGATGGTACAATCGTAACCCACGAGTACCCGAAGATTGGTACAGAGCTACCTTTCGCCACAGAAACATTAAAGATGTTGATTAGAGACCACCACAAGCTTATTCTATGGAGCGTACGCGAAGGAAAGCTCCTGGACGAGGCAGTAGAATGGTGTAGAGAAAGAGGAGTTGAATTCTGGGCTGTAAACAAGGATTATCCTGAAGAGAGTCTGGAGAACAATAACCACTTCTCCCGCAAGCTCAAAGCCGACTGGTTCATTGACGACCGAGGTATCGGCGGTTTGCCTGATTGGGGGGAGATTTATCAGATTATCACCAACCATACCAGTTATCGCAGAGTACTGAAACAGAAGTTCGGCGAACAGCAGGAAGCTCCCAAAAAGAAACATTGGTGGAGCCGCGGATAAAATGCTTCTCCAAAAGATATTCTTGTAGATACAATAAAAGATATCCCAATAAATAAAAAAGGTGTATTGCTCATTGGCAATACACCTTTTTTATTTATTGGAAATGTACTAGTCTTGAATTAGAAGAACAAGTAGCGGTTCTCAACTACATGAGCGTTCAGATAAAGCTCATTCATGAAGTTACCTGCATACTGCATAGCCTTCTGACGGCACTTCTGCTCGTATGTCTTGTCATCGAACTTAACAGGACGGTTAGTCTTGTTAGTAACCTGGAAGAGATAAACACCAGCGTTACCCTTCACTGCATGAGCAGAGAAAGCACCCTTCTTAGTACCTGCAACAGCACCAGAGAGAGCAGGCTCGCTAGCGCCAGTAGCTGCGATGAATACAGGAGCAGCGAAAGTAATCTGGTTTACAGAAGAAACCTTACCACCCTTAGCCTTAGCAGCTGCGATGTTCTTAACACCATTCAACTTAGCCTCAATCATCTCAGCCTTCTTATCCTTGAGCACCTCTGCCTTAACAGTCTCCTTGACAACTGCATCATTCAAATCACGATAACCGATATGATGAATCTTATCAAGAACCACAACCAACAGGTGGTTGTTGTCACCACACTCATAGAGAGGTGAAATCTCACCCTCCTTACTATCGAAGATCCACTTCAAAGCCTCGCGAGTAGAATGGATGTTTGCTACATAGTGAACAGAAGTTGTAATATCCTTCAAGTCCTGAACCTTGTAACCTTCCTTAGCTGCATTCTTCAAGAGATCCTCTGACTTAGGATTTGCACTTACGAAGCTAGAGAACTTGTTGTAAGCTGTACGGTAAGTACCCTGAGAGAAGTCGATAGGCTTCTTAATAACGGCAGCAGTATACTTGCTGACCATTGCCTTGCGGTCAAGAACCTGAAGAACTACATATCCCTGACCCAACTGAAGCTGGTTCAAAGAGTTAACTGCTGCAGTATTCAATGTATTGATGAATGTCTTGTTGTCCTTATCCATAGACTGAGCATACTCATACTGCTTAGTAGTCATCCAAGCCTTGTCACCAGTCTGGCCATACTTCTTAGCGATAGCCTCGAAATCAGCACCACCGGCAATAGCGTCCTGAATAGAATCTGCCTTAGTCTTAGCCTCAGCTACTGAGTTAGCAGCAACCTGGATAACACGATACTGTACTGAATCTGGCAATTCCTGCTTAGCTACCAACTTAACGATGTTCAATGTATTGTCACCGGCATTAGCCTTAACAGCAGAAGTAGAACCTACAGCCATAGAATCAAGCTGAGCAGCGATATCACGTGGGAAAGCATCCTTTGAAACAGGAATACCAAGATATGCTACAGTAGAAGCTGACTTACGTACAACCTCTGTAGGATCTGCAGCAGCAGCCAACTGTGAGTCATAACCTGCAAATTCCTTGTTAAGAGCAGCACGGTCTGCATTTGAAGCCTGAACCTCGATATCTACAAACTTGATGTCACGGCTCTCAACAGGCTGCTTGAAGCGTGCCTTGATCTCATCATACTTAGCCTTCAGATCGCTTTCAGAAATCTTTACCTTATCATCCTGGATGTCAGAGTAAGGGAAAGCAGCCAACTGAATCAGGCTCTCTTCATTCTCCTCCTTGAAAGCCATCTTTGCCTCTACAGGGTTTGACAGGAAGCAACCGGCGAGAAGAGCCTGATACTTCTGAGCCAAAATCTGCTGGCGGAGAGTCTTCTCGATGAATGACCAGTAGTTGTAAATCTTGGTATACTGATCCATCATCTGTGCGTTAGCAGATGGGTTAGCCTTCTGTGCCTTGTAGTCTGCCAAGAACTTCTGGAGAGAAGATGCATCGAAACGACCTGTCTGCTGATTAACGAAAGGAGTCTGCTGAAGCATAGGGTTAGTACCTGTCTTCAAGATGTCCTGAAGCTCTGCGTCGGTCACAGTAAGACCCAACTTGCTAGCTTCCTTAGCGATAATCTGGTTCTGGATGTAGGTATTCCATACCATATCCTTCACCTGATTCATCTGCTCTTCAGGAAGATTTTCCTGACCCTGTTGCATTTTAATAACTTCTGAATACTCATCAACGAGCTTCTGGAAATCCTGCACGCTGATTTTTTCGCCCAAAACCTCACCAATCTGCTGGCGCTCATTATTCTTTGCTGAATCGCAAGAGCGGAAAGCTTCCTCGGCAATAAAGGCGAAAAGGCCGAAACTGATGATACAAACCAGTATCACGCCTCTTTTTCTAATTGTTCCTAATGCTGCCATTACGTTTTAATTATTATTATTATTTTTATTTTTTCCTAAGTTTAGATTGAACCACTTTTGATGCTAGTAGCCAATTGTCTGCAAAAATACAAAAATAATACGAGAAAAGGGAATTTTTTGCTATCTTTTTTGACTATTACCTCAAAAAAAGCAAAAAATTCCCTTTTCCCGCTCAGCTATTTGATGATATGGAGTTTAACAAGCTCTATTTTACGGGATGTTGACTTGATAATCTTGAACTCAAAGTTATCAAACTTAATCACCTCGTTGAGTTTAGGAAAACTCTGATATTCATGCAATATCAAACCGCCTACAGTCATATATTCATCACTTTCCGGCAGTTCAAGACCAAACATATCGTTCACCTTGTCAATCTCCAGTCGTGCAGAAAGGAGATAGTCACCATCATCGGTTTTCTTAGCTACATATTTGGCTGAGTCGTGCTCATCTTCTATATCACCGAAGATTTCCTCCACGATATCCTCCAGACTCACCAAACCGCTAGTACCTCCAAACTCATCAACAACGATACCCAAAGACTTCTTCTGCTGCAAAAAAGTATGCATCAGTTTCTGTGCCTGCATCGTTTCAGGCACAAAAGGAAGTGTACGGATATGATCCTGCCAACGTGAAGGATGATGGAACAGTTCGGAACTGTGAATATATCCCGCAATATGGTCTATATCCTCTTCATATACTATGATTTTCGAATTACCGCTCTCTATGAATTTCTGCTGCAGTTCTTCGAGAGAAGTATCCATTTCAACAGCCTGAATCTCCGTACGGGGCACCATACAGTCGCGTACTTTAGTATCAGAGAAATCAAGGGCATTCTGGAATATCTTCACCTCGTCATTAATTTCATCTTCATTGGTAGCGTTATCGATACTTGACTGCACAAGATAATCAAGGTCTACCTTAGAAAAGCCTTCATCTGTCCCCTCTGCATCCATCTTCATACCCACCAGACGCAGCAGGCACTTACTCAAGAAAGTACTGAACTTGCTGATAGGCCACAATACCACATAGCACAGATAAGCTATCGGACTGAAGATAGAAAGCAAGCGGTTCGGATTAGACTTGAAAAGCGTCTTTGGCAGAAACTCACCTGTAAAGAGTACTATCAGCGTAGACAGAATGGTATCTGCAGGCACCGTAAAGGCTGCATCAAAACCTGCGAAAATCGTATTGTCAAAAAGACGGGCTATCAGGATACCATAAACTACAAGGGCTATATTGTTGCCCACGAGCATGGTACTGACAAAGCCATTCGGATGATTATAAAACAAAGATAACAGTCGTTGCGTAAGGCCGTTTTTCTCCTTATCCATCTCCGCCAACATACGGTTGGAAGAGACGAAGGCAATCTCCATTCCGCTGAAGAATGCTGAGAAGACCATCGTAATGAGAATGCCTACGACTAAACTCATATCCACCTGTTCATTCATTATATCTTTTTCTTTTTAATTAGTGCATGATAGGAATCGTAGTGGCTCTGACAGGTGTAGCCGGCTGACGGAAGTTATTCTTGACAGAATCAGGCTGGCTGCTCAACGTATCGGCAGCACCACCACCTCCTGTCAGGTCTCCCTTTTCAAAGCTACCCTTCGAATTGCTCACATAATAGCGCGTCATCTTTTCATCACTCCAGAAATGAGAACCCTGTAGCGTTCTTTCAGGAGTAACAAGTTTACTGAATACGTTACTTGACAATTCGTGCTTATTCTGATCCCAGGTAAGTTGCTCACTATTGAAGCGCAAACCATCTTTGGTCAGGATGCTCACCCTACCATAAAGCTTCCATATCTTCTGCTGATCATAATAATAAGCTGTATCACACTGGATATAACTATTAATATGGAATTTCTCATCAAACTGCTCCAGCAAAAGTCCCTTATCAAAGATCCACAAAGATGGATTCTTGCTGGTATTCACCTCCCACCGTTCTGTTACGATGCGATATTTCATAACTCCCGAGTCGCTTACCAATGTATTTACACCATACGACGTCATCATCGCCACCGAGTCTTGCGGACGGATGGCGGGCGCAGTATGTTCTACCTGGTTCTGGCAACCAGCCAAAATCAGGAACATCAGGATACCGACAACATAAGAGCCTTTTATTCTATACATTATTATATATAGATTCTATACATTATTATATATAAGCGGAAGATTAATCCATCTTCCACTTCTTAAACCAATCCTCGTTGAATGTGAATCCGATATTGATACGGAAAGAATTTTCCTTTATCAGATCCTTAGCCGAACTCTTCACCCACTGACCGCTGATATTCAGCATAGAGCGGTTGTTGTAAGAGTTCATGATAGGAATACCGAAACCGGCACTTACTGAGATTTCCTTCGGACCATCAACACCATTCATCTTATAATAAGGTGTGGCGTAGCTGGCACCTACACGATACTGAACACGCTTGAAGAAAGCACGGCTGCGCTCTCCATAGCAATACTGGGCACCGAGATTGAACTTGCTTCTATCCTTGTAGATACCATTTTTCAAGGCGTAGTTGGTTCCATCGAAACTAGGATACCCCAAGCTACCCCACTTCTGCAGACTATAATCAAAGCCAACCTTCCACTGGTTGTTATGATTCCACATCACACCCGCACCAATCATAGTAGGCAACTCGTAAGCCTTGCCGATAGAGTAAGCGGTGGTATCGGTAACACCGTTCTGGATATCATTAGAAATGATTTTCATATCAGCAGAAGCTCCCAAACCATGTCCTGGTGAGAAGGTAACACCTACGGTAGCCCAATCTTTCTTTGAGAACTGATGGGTATACTGTACACCGAAATCAACCTTATAGCTGTTCACCTGCATAGAATAGTAGCGGGTGAGGGTCTTGTAATAAGAATTGCTGTAGCTGTTTGATACACTTCTGTCTATACTACCCCAGAGATATGAGAAGTTGGCACCTACGGCCAAGCCCTTGACCGGTTCCCAACCAGCACCGATGTATGCCTGATGCAAACCACCATCGCCTGAATAAGTATTAGTATAGTAAGCTTCCTTGTCAGCATTCACCCATTCTGATGCAGAATAATTATAGCCAACATTGGTAAAAGGAATGATACCGAAGCTCATACCTACATGTGGCAGCAAGCGGAAGCCTGCAACAACATACTCAAAATTTGAGTTGTTGGCATTCTTCTTCACACCATTCTCTTCAAAATTTGTCACCTGACCAGAGATACCGGCATCAAGGATGAAAGTCATCGAATCAATCGAAGCATAAGATGCAGGGTTGAGATAGTTTACCTGATTATGCTCATGAAAGCCAAGACCGACTCCATTCATACCGCGATTAAAACCAGAAGTCTGGTCCGACAAGATGCCAAGACCATACTGGCTGTATGGCGAATTAGTACCACTTTGGGCATTAACCATAAGGGCTGACCCCAACAATAGGGTTGCTAAAAAAAGCTTTCTCATTCTTTAATAATCATTCAAAATTATATTCAGAGTGCAAAAGTATTAAAAAAAATCTAGAAAAAAGAAGGATAATTGAAAATAATAAGGTATTTTTGCATCGTGAAACGTTTTAAGCATATTTTTAGTGCCATTTTAGCAGTAATTTTAATCAATTTAACTACTGAAGTGGCTGCACAGGATTTTTCAAGAGACAAGGACTCTGATATTTCTGTGCAGAACAGTCGTGTCAATGAAGAAGCTACTGCGTGGCTCGATTCTGTTGACATTTCTCTCCTGACTTGCGGACCAGGTCAGGAGGTGTGGTCGTATTATGGACATACCGCTCTACGCATCCAGAACAAAGCTATGGGAACGGATGTTGCCGTCAACTGGGGTATGTTTAGTTTTAACCAAAGTTGCTTTGTACTCCGTTTTGTTTTCGGACTCACCGATTACCAGATCGGCATCTACCCGATGAGCGACTTCATTGCCGAATATGCACATGAAGGTAGATGGGTAAGACAGCAGCGCCTCCGTCTCTCCCGTACAGAGAAACTGGGAATTCTGAGAAGCATCGACAAGAATGCACAGCCGGAGAACCGCGTATACCGCTACAATTTCTTCTATGACAACTGTACGACCCGGGCACGCGAGATGATTCTCTCCAACATTGGGAACCAGAGTACCAACTTTAAAGATACCCCTACCACTTCTACCTACAGGGAAGAGATTCACAAGCTCAACGGACAGCACCGCTGGGCAAGATTCGGCAATGACCTCCTTTTGGGTTGTCAGGCAGACCGCCCTATCACACAAAGAGAATGGGAATTCTTGCCAGACAATCTGAGCAAAGACTTTGCCACAGAAGGAAGAACCGACTTTATTGATGCATCTCAGACTGCAGACGGCAAAACCAATACAACAAGTGCCAGCGGCTATATCACCTTGGTAGACGAAACATCCGACATTATCCCTGCCCAGGCACAAATAACAGACGATGCTCCTGTTACACCACAAATGATAGCCATAGCTCTGGCAATCATCATCATAGGAACAACGGTAAGAGAATGTGTAAAAAAGAAAAACTACTGGTGGTTTGATGCCATTCTGCTTGTACTGACAGGATTACCGGGACTGATTCTCTTTACCATGATCTTCTCGCAGCATCCTACTGTACAGATAAATTTCCAGATTCTGATACTGAATCCGCTCAACCTCATCTTTGCCTGGAAGACTGTCAAGAGGATGAAAGCAGGTCGTCAGTATTGGTATTTCGAACTCCTGGGATGGCTTCTGCTCATTGCCCTGTTCATGCAGATATGGCAGAACTATGCTGAGGGTATGAGTATTTTGGCACTTTCTTTGCTAGCGAGATACTGCGTCAAGTCGACCATGATGGATTTAAGTCCAAACAATTACGGTTTGCAGAAGCATATCGTAAAGAAATTCAGAAAGAATAAATAGACATTAAAATATACGTAAGGAAACGATTGGCACAACATCGTTTCCGAACAGAAGAAGATAAACAACAATGATGGTAAACAGATATATCACAGCCCTTTTGGTTGTCCTGGCGGCAACCGGCATGGAGGCGCAGACTTATCAGCAGGCGCTGAAGTTTGCGCTTACGGATATATCCTACGATGAATTCATCCAGCAACCGGAGGCGAAGGCATTGGAGGAGGACATTCTCTGCGTGCTCAAAGCCATCAAAGCGGCATCAGAAGATGAGAGCATCGCAACGCATCATCCTATCCTGTCGGCAACACTTGTCGCCAATTCTTCTGACATTCTGACAGACATTCATTCACATATTTATTATGATTCCCCTACGGAGCATAGATACAAAGTTCCGTATGGGAGTATTGTTATTCGAGGTCCAGACTGCTGATTTTATGCTTTCAGTAAGCAAAACTCAGAAGATTTGCCATAAAAACAGGTAATAATTGGCAATTCCTTGCAGATTTACAGATATTTTTAGTAAATTTGCAAGCTAGTAATAAACAACAGGAGATTTTACTCCCAAACATCATCGAATAATAATAAAAAATAAATATACAATGAACTTTAACAAAATTCTCCAGTCATTGTTTGGCAACAAGTCAACTCGCGATATGAAGTTGATCCAGCCAATCGTAGAAAAGATCAAGGCAGAGTATCCTAAGATGCAGGCCTTAAGCAATGACGAACTTCGTGCAAAAACAAAAGAACTTCAGAAGTACGTACAGGAGTACGCCAAGGAAGAGAAGGCTAAGATTGCTGAACTCAAGGCTAAAATTGAAGACACTCCTATCGATGAGCGTGAAGGTATCTTCAACCAGATCGACAAGTTAGAGCAGGAAGCACTCGACAAGTATGAGGTAGCCCTCAACGAGGTTTTGCCTCAGGTTTTCGCTATCGTTAAGGATACTGCTCGCCGTTTCGCTGAGAACGAGGAAACAATAGTTACTGCTACCGACTTCGACCGCGAGTTGGCTTCTAATCCAGCTAACGACTTCGTTACCATCGATGGCGACAAGGCTATCTATCACAACCACTGGACAGCCGGCGGTAATGATATGAAGTGGGAAATGATTCACTACGATGTACAGCTCTTCGGTGGTGTTGTTCTCCATCAGGGTAAGATTGCCGAGATGGCTACCGGTGAGGGTAAGACCCTTGTAGGTACAACACCTATCTTCCTGAATGCCTTGACTGGCAATGGTGTTCACGTCGTTACCGTGAACGACTATTTGGCTAAGCGTGACTCTGAGTGGATGGGACCTCTCTATATGTTCCACGGTCTCTCTGTAGATTGTATCGACAAGCACCGTCCTAATTCCGACGAGCGTCGCAAGGCATACCTGGCAGATATCACCTTCGGTACCAACAACGAGTTCGGTTTCGATTATCTTCGTGATAACATGGCTACCAACCCAGCCGACCTGGTACAGCGCCAGCACAACTACGCCATCGTCGATGAGGTCGACTCAGTGTTGATTGATGATGCCCGTACCCCATTGATCATCTCTGGTCCTATTCCAAAGGGCGACGACCAGATGTTCGAGCAGTATCAGCCATTGGTTGAGAAACTTTACGAGGTACAGCGCAAGCAGGCTACAGAATTGCTCGCCGAGGCTAAGCAGAAGATTAACGAAGGTACAAAAGCTAAGAATCAGGAACTCCTTGATGAAGGCTTCCTCGCACTCTTCCGTTCTTACAAGGCATTGCCTAAGAACAAGCCATTGATCAAGTATCTTTCTGAGGAAGGTATCAAGGCTGGTCTGCTGAAGACCGAGGAGTACTACATGGCAAACAACAACCGTGAGATGCCTAAGGCTACAGAGCCATTGTACTTCGTAGTAGACGAGAAAATGAATTCTGCCGACCTTACCGATAAGGGAACCGACTGGTTGGCTAAGCAGGTAAACGACAAGGAACTCTTCGTATTGCCTGATATCACAACAGAAATGAGTGAACTCGAGGCACGTACAGACCTTACCGACCAGGAGCGTCTTGACAAGAAAGACGAGATGCTGGCTCACTATGGTGTACAGAGCGAACGTGTTCACACCTTGCAGCAGCTCCTGAAGGGTTACACCATGTTCAATAAGGACGACGAATATGTTGTCATGGACGGACAGGTGAAGATTGTGGATGAGCAGACAGGACGTATCATGGAAGGCCGTCGCTGGAGCGATGGTTTGCACCAGGCTATTGAAGCTAAGGAGCACGTAAAGGTAGAGGCTGCTACACAGACCTTTGCTACCATCACACTTCAGAACTACTTCCGTATGTACCACAAACTCGCAGGTATGACCGGTACAGCAAGTACAGAGTCAGGTGAGTTCTGGGATATCTACAAACTCGATGTTGTTGAGATTCCAACCAACCGCCCTATCCAGCGTAAGGACTTGGATGACCGTGTATACAAGACTGCCCGCGAGAAATATCGTGCAGTTATCGACGAAATCGAGGAAACACGTAATGCTGGCCGCCCAGTCTTGGTAGGTACAACATCTGTCGAGATTTCTGAGTTGTTGAGCAAGATGTTGAAGATGCGCAACATTCCTCATAATGTATTGAACGCTAAGCTGCACCAGCAGGAGGCTCAGATCGTAGCCGAGGCAGGTCGCTCAGTAAACGGTAAGGGTGCCGTAACCATCGCTACCAACATGGCAGGTCGTGGTACCGATATCAAGCTGACTCCAGAGGTAAAGGCTGCAGGTGGTCTTGCCATCATCGGTACAGAACGTCATGAGAGCCGCCGTGTAGACCGTCAGCTCCGTGGTCGTGCCGGTCGTCAGGGTGACCCAGGTTCTTCTGTATTCTATGTATCATTGGAGGATAAGCTGATGCGTCTGTTCGCTTCAGAGCGTATCGCCAAGGTAATGGACCGTCTCGGTTTCGAGGATGGCGAGCGTATCGAGAGCCCAATGATCAGCAAGAGTATCGAGCGTGCTCAGCGCAAGGTTGAGGAAAACAACTTCGGTATCCGCAAACACCTCTTGGAGTATGATGACGTGATGAACCGTCAGCGTACCGTTATCTACGAGAAACGTCGCCACGCCCTCATGGGTGAGCGTATCGGTATGGATATTGCCAACATCATCTGGGACCGCGTATTGAACATCGTTAACAACAACGACTTCTTCGGTGCCAAGGAAGAGTTCCTGAAAGTTCTCGCTATGGAGATTCCATTCAACGAGGATGAGTATGAGAACGGCAGACGTGAGGATTTGGCAGAGCGTGCTTTCCAGGAGGCTATGGCTACATTCAAGCGTAAGACAGACCGCATCCAGGCTACAGCTATGCCTATCATCAAGCAGGTATACGAAAACCAGGGTGCTATATACGAGCGCATCATGGTGCCTATCACAGACGGCAAGCGCATGTACAATATTCCTTGCAACCTCAAGGAGGCATACGAGAGCGAGGCTAAGAACGTAGTGAAGGAGTTTGAGAAGAGCGTTGTTCTCCAGATTATCGATGACGACTGGAAGGAGAACCTCCGCAAGCTCGACGAACTGAAGCACTCTGTACAGAATGCAAGCTACGAGCAGAAGGATCCTCTCCTCATCTTTAAGTTGGAGAGTGCCAAGGTTTGGGATGCCATGATCAATGACATGTACGACCGTATTGCAAGTATCCTGATGCGTGGTCAGATTCCAGTAATGGAGCAAGAGCAGCCAGTTCAGGAGGCAGCTCCTGAGCAGCACACTCAGCAGAACTATGTAGAGAGCAAGGTAGATTTGGATGCAGAGCGTGAGGCACAGGAGGCAGCTGCTAACCAGGATACCCGAGAGGGCGCACAGGTAAACCGCACTCCTTACCGTGCAGAGCACATTCAGGGCCCTTACGAAAAGAAGGTGATTCTGGAAACGGAGTTTGCCGGATTCAATGGCGTGGGACAAGGTACGATTGTAGATGATAAGGATGGCAACTGGTATGGCATCGTATTCCAAGACCGTGGTGGTGT
>ENA-UEPJ01004082-UEPJ01004082.1-human-gut-metagenome-genome-assembly--contig:-NODE-4082-length-11981-cov-6.823253_pt1 | contig 11981 bp, 8 predicted proteins | sample MGYA00242890_ERZ507896 | MGnify/ENA primary metagenome ERZ507896 (study PRJEB26167, sample SAMN06115508) | human gut metagenome | host: Homo sapiens | place: China:Qinghai | collected 2015-08-20... | reverse complement strand
CTAGCGATACTGCTAGAGCAACTGATATCCTGATGATGATGGTTGGAGAGAAAGAGTGTACTAATATTCTTACCATTGCCGGAAGTACAAGTGCTGCCGGATGTATGCAGGTATATGTGGATATGGTTCGCAACAAAATGGTTGACGTGGTAGTTTCTACCGGGGCATCTATCATCGACATGGACTTGTTCGAGGCTCTGGGTTTCAAACACTACAAGGGACACCAGGACGTGCCTGACATGCAATTGAGAGAACTTTACATTGACCGTATTTACGATACGTTCATCGACGAGGAGGAATTACAAGCTTGCGACCACACGACTTACGAGATCGCCAACAACTTGGAACCCCGTCCTTATTCATCACGTGAATTTATCTGGGAAATCGGGAAATGGTTACACGAGGGACACGCCGTGAAAAAAGACAGCTTGATCCAAACTTGCTATGAATGTGGTGTACCCATCTTCTGCCCGGCATTCTCAGACTGTAGCGCGGGATTCGGTATCGGTAAACACCAATGGGAACACCCCGACAAACACCTGTCGATTGACTCGGTAAAGGACTTCGTTGAACTGACCCAAATCAAGATCAAGGCTGGTACTACCGGACTGTTCATGGTCGGTGGCGGAACCCCGAAGAACTTCGCACAAGACACCGTAGTCTGTGCTGAAATCTTAGGTTTCGACGTGCCTATGCACAAATACGCCATCCAAATCACCGTGGCTGACGTTCGCGACGGAGCATGCTCTTCTTCAACCTTGAAAGAAGCCTGCTCTTGGGGTAAAGTCGACGTTACCTACGAGCAAATGGTTTACGCCGAAGGTACAACCGTTATTCCCGCTATCGCAAGTTACGTTTATCACAACGGACCTTGGAAAGAAAGAGAATATAAAAATTGGAATAAATTATTCCAAAAATAATACAAAGGGCTGCTCGACAGCCCTTTTTTATTCCCCCGAACGTGTCTATCGGCAGTCTTACAGCCGTGAACAAAGCGCCCGCTAGGGTCCATCGACCTTATGAACCTTATAGACTTTATGGACTTTTGACTAAATAGCTTATCTTTTCCGTCGAAAGCAACGTTGCTTTCATAAAAACGGAAAACTATGATCATTGGCTACTTAAGAATCAGTACCGGCAAACAAAACCTCTCTAACCAACGGGACGAAATCGAACGCTTTGCCCACAGTCGAAATATAAAAATAGACAATTGGGTAACAGAAATCGTCAGCGGCAGCAAAAGCGGCAAAGAACGTAAACTCGGCTCCTTACTACGCCGCATGAAAAGCGGCGACACCCTAATTGTCACCGAAATCTCACGCCTAAGCCGCACGCTCACAGACATCATGGCAATCATGGACAAATGTTTAAAACGGCAAATCAACCTCTACACCACCAAAGAAGGCTACACCTTCGACAACACCATCAACAGCAAAGTCCTCTGTTTCGCGTTCGGGCTGGTAGCAGAAATCGAGCGCAACCTCATCTCCATGCGCACACGCGAAGCCCTAGCCCTACGACGCGCGGAGGGTGTCGTATTGGGACGCCGCAAAGGCAGTTACACGAAACTAAAAATACTCACGGATAATCAGGACGAGATCATCCAAATGATCAAAGAGAAACGCACGATCAATGAAATATGCCACTACTTCCAACTCTCCCGCGACACCTTCGCCAAATTCCGTGCCATGCACCCTCCTATCCAACAAGCCATTGAAGAGAAAGAATCCTTTCGCCGCTCGGAACGCATTCTCCGTCAAAGGAAATAAAAAATGCCCCTCAAGGGGCATTTACAACATTCCCGCTCACACACAAATGAATATCGTGTAAAAAGTTTCCCCGACTACATCCTGTAAAAAGCCCGGATACGCAAACGTGCCGTACGTCGTTGATAACCGAGATCACCAGAATTAGCACTCTCCACATATGTAGGTCTACCCTCACTATTCATCGTAACTCTCGTGGCTCTCGCATAATTACGGTTATTGTTTAGCGTTCCTTGATTCGTACAAGAAGCAGACCAATACAACTCACCTTGAAAATCCTCAAACGTGAGATAATACTGCACAAGAGCCCGTTCCAATTCCCGAATACCCGGCATATACCAATGTGCAGAAACAACAGAACCATCAGCATTTCGCTTGTTTTTCCCGTAGCAATAATGGAAAGCCGAAGCCGGCTCCTCATCATTAAAAAGTTTCACACTACTCATAGACACCGCACCATCACGACCGATCGCCCATTGGGTCATGGCAAAAGCTCCCTGCGGGTAATAAACTTGATAATAATTATTCCCAGATTCAGGATTATTAAAACCATTTGAATTCCCTATTCGTCTATTAATATCCACTCCATCCAATCCCCAATTCAACCCTTCATAAAGTTCTCCGGGTTGTAAATGCTGATCCAGAGGATCACTATGCTCGAGATACTCCTCGTAATATTCCATATAAGTATCAATCGGGTATGTTACATTGTTATTTCCCACCCAATTTCCGGAAACATACAACAGTCCCCGTTGCTCAATCTCCAGCGTGCGTTCCCGCCTATCGACCTCCACCCCATCCTTATCCTTCCGCACGTAAACCACGCTAATCGGGACATGACGCTCGGGGACATCTCCATTCCCGTTCGGCGTAACATTCTCGTCAATATAGAAATACACTCTCGACCGGGAACCACCCGTGCTAACATTGCCCCCGTCAATCGTCAAACTCTTTGCGGTAGCCACTCGCTCAAACATATCCATCGTGAAATAAGGCTGAATACCCGTTCCGGGCTGCCAATCACTATTGCACATTTCCTCGCGAGAAATTACCCGCTCCATGCGCACCCAATCGCAACCGTCGGGAATCGAGATCGTCACCGTTGACTCGTGTTCCACCTCCTTCTGCTCCAGTTGTGAAGCATCCTCCGGCTCACGTAACAACAACCACACGTCCATCGGCAATGCCGAAGCGTGAGCATCCACCTTCCGCTCGTTCACGATAGCAAGATACAGCGGGTTATCCGTCACCACGTTCACCCGCCCGTCATACGTGTACACGTTGTCGGTAGAATTACGCACGTAATCCAACCCCCGAATTGAAATATTATTATTATACTGCCTGTTCCGCTCAACCTTGAAATCGTTCACCGGGTTCGCTCCCATGTAAACCGTAAACTCGGCATTATAATTCAACCCCTGGTGAGTCGTGTAACTTCCCTTCAATTGCAGTGCCGAAGCCCTATCCTTTTTCGCTATCGTGGGCTTCCAGCGTTGCTTCTCCTCGTCGGTTTTCACTCCTTCCGGGTAATTCCACTCCCCGTTCTCGTCCGGCGTGATAGATGCGTTATCCGCCTCTTTAGCTGCACGCTGCACGTTCTCGTACGTGTAATAACTGAAACGCACGGGCTCGCTATCCTTGTTAATCGTCACGTTCACTGGCACCGTTAGCGACTCCTCCACCGGGTACACGGTCACGTGCTCCTCGTCCTCTCCCGTCGGGGGTACCAACGGCACCATCGTGGGCATATTCCGTACCCCGTACTCCCTGATCGTCATCATGGGAAGCGTACCTTCACGATTCTCTTGGTTCGGGTTCAATTTCACCGTGATATCCACCCTTGCCATCATCGCTTTCATATTAATCAACAGATTACCCGATTGAGCATTCAAATCTATCGGTTCATTGGGATCACTCCATCCCGCCATCGGCATCCCCGCTTTCGGCAAATGATTCACGTCCGTGCCCTCCTCGCTTCGCAACACCGGAGCGTACACCCACTTCATAAGATCATCACGATTCCGTACCTCGAAATCCGCTTTCGTACCATCCGGCATCCCTGTCTTGATATCTCCTCCCGGGGTCCATTTCGTGTTAAAATGACTACCCGAAATATTGGCTATCGCGTACACCTGCACGCCCGTCATTCGCGTGAACGCCTTATCCTTAATCGTCAACACGTTCGTGGAGATCTTCTGGTAGGGATGGAAATTTTGATCCCCAGCCTCCGGCTCCAGAAACTCACCCGTTGCGGCATCAAAAAAGAAAAGATGAAGCGTCCGTACCGCTTTCTCCTCCGCCGTCTTGTTATCGGAAGCTCTTGACAATGCGCTTAACGGATCGGCAAACTGCGGCAACATATCCAAACACTCTGCCCGAAGTGTCAATCCCTTTTCCACCGACACTCCCGATAAATCCTCACGACTACACGAGGAGAGCATCACCAGCACCACCGCCAAGCGGGCTATCATGCCCCCGTTCAAAAATATCGCTCTAAACCTATTCATATATACTACCTTTCAAATTTTGACAAACCGTCATCAATTAATAATAATCCCGTTATCCGAACCATCCTCCCATTGATCCGTGTCTGCCTGAAACACCAACACGAAACGATCACCCACGAAATTTAAGTTTCCCGTGTACCGCGTACTCTGTCCCGGCTTGTAGGAAAGGTGAAAATTCTCAATGACAGCCGTTCTCCCTGTCCCGTTCCCGTAATGGTACCGAATAGTAATTGTCTTTTTATCCCCCAACGAGTAAATCGGATTCTCAGGTCTATCGGCAGTCGACGGGTCTGCTTCCAAGTTCGGCAACAAAAGTATCGTCGTCCCGTCAGGATTCTCAACCGTCGCTCCCAAGTAAGGCGAAGCCGCCCCAGCGGGACAAGATTGCGCCCCGTTCGTCAATGTAAACACCCCGCTATACGAACTTTGCGAGAGCGATTTTGTAGCTTGTTTCACCACGTTCTTCGTGTAATCAAATGTCGCCTCCCGATAAAACTGCCCGCTCATCGTCACCGACTCGATCACGAGTTCCTCGTTGGAATAATTATTCACTCGGAAGCGGAGTCCCGTCAATATATGATAAAACCGCAAACCTACCGCCCCTTCCGCACGACGATGATCGAACTTCTCCGCCAGCATCGCATCAGGCACCAAAACATGATCCAGACTCGTGTTTTCCCCGTTCCACGGCATGGTAAACGTGAATATCGGGACTCCCGCAACAGAGGCACTCGCTCGATTCACGGTAAATCCACTAACCGGATAATGAGCGATAAACGAGTACCGGAAGTTCGCGGCATTCGCTCCCGCCGGAACATCCCCCACCTCATCGACATACCACTCTTTCAAGTTATTCCCGTACGAGGCATCACCACCGCCACACTTCACGTCCGTGGCATAAAACACGTCCGCCCTCACGAATCCCGACTTCGTGTCCCACGGCGAACTTGCCGCCTGCCAATCCTCACTCGTGTTATTCACCTGCTTCGGGACACAATACCCGTACACGCGGAACGCCTCCCCCTCCGGAAAAGCATTAAGCAACTTGGCTCGCGACAAACCGTCCGCCCCAACCTCCACGCCGCTCATCGTCACCGCCGGTGCAGTAAAAGTCACGTAATGCGTCTCGTCCACCCGGGGCTCCACCTCGGGCTTCTCGCCACAAGCGGCAAATGCGGCGGCACAGGTAAGAACGTGTATCAATTTCAAGTATCTCATAATAACTCGTGCAATGATTATTGAATAATATAATTTCCACCGTCAGCATCAATCCACTCCGTCACCGCAGGCCGCTCGAAAAGAATATAATCGGCATCACCCACCGTGAAGCTATAACGATAACCCGCCCCGGGCTTCCACGTCGCCCCGAACGAAACAGACACCGCGTTAAGATTGGCACGTTGCGTGCGATTAACCCCGTCCCCGTAATTGTACGTGATCTCTACCACGGCGTCGGCAGGAATGGACTGCGGGATCATCAGCACCTCGAGTACAACCCGCGACTCACCGGTCGTCGGAAATCGCACCCCAGAATTATTCGAAGCATAAGGGAGCACATCTGTCGCCCTCTCCCCGCTCGCTGTCCACGTGCCACAAGGAGCCTCGGCTGTACCCGTCCACTTTCCCTTCACCGCCATACCATACACCTTTACCGAGGTCACCGTCACCTCCTTGCCCAAGGCTGGCAGCACTGCCCCCACGAACACTACACGCGAGAGCACGTGCCGGAAGTCCAGCGCCACGGCAGGCATCATTCCCTGAACCGCTTTTATCTCTCCCGGTGCCGCATAAAGAATATCGTCTTGCCCCCTACCATCGTACTCCGCGATGGAAAGCAAGACGGCATTCTCATCGAACGTTACCCCCTCCAAATCGACAGGATACAACGCCCGAAAATTATATCTGAACCCCGGGAGCCAGTAACGCATATCCGTGTAAGTCCATGCCTCACCCTCACGAGTCACATTCGTGCCATTGAAAACTAGCGTCGGGGTAAAACTAGCGTCCGTGGTAGAACGATACGCCCCCCACACCTGAAAACTATTTCCCTCCGCAAGAAATCCCTCATTCGTGATCGCCGCTCGAGAAACAACATCCGTCTTCCCGAAACGCACGACCATCCCCTCCTCCTCGTCACCCGAAACCGAGGTTTTCGTGCAACTGGAAAGCGACACCGCCACCAACGCCATCGCCACCACGTATCGGTAACAAAAATCCTTCATCATCATTGCCTTTATTCTTTTACACACTCTCGTTATCTAAGTGCCTGCCGGGGTTTCAATCCCGACAGGCAAAAAAGGTTGAAACTCTCAACCGTGATTATTTCGCTTAATTATTTTTAACCTCTGCGCCAAAGTTGAAGTCAACATCATCTGTACCGGTAGCCCAACCATCAAGTTTCATATTCGTATCTGTCGTAAACTCAATCTTTTCAAGACCGGCTTCCGTACCGGTAAGAGTTACATTATAACAATAAGCCGTACCTTTCGCCCAAGTCGGTTGGAACGCCCCAAAATTTCCCTTCTGGGAAACAACTTCATTGTTGCTATTCGTAATCGTCAAACGAAAATAAAGACGAACATTGGGACGCTCATATTCAAACGGAAGCACATAAATATCATTTGTTCTCACCTCATCTTTCGGGTTTAGAACCTTATTAACATCAGCCTCTGCAAACGGAACAACAATCGTCAACATTTCATCTGCAACCTCCGTTTCCTTTGAACGTTTTTGCCCGGTCCACGCCGCTGTTGAAGCTGTAAATGTTCCTTTATCTCTCATGTTTCTTATTTGCACTTGGTCTACTTTCACGGTATACCCCTCCGGAAAATTGCTGGTGAATTTGAAACAAATCTTGGAAAGAATATGCTTGAAATCGAATGCAACTTTTTCATTCCCACTTTCCTTCCCCGTTGCCTTTTCAGAAGCAAACACAAGGTCTTTTTGATTAGCTTCTGTTCCATCAACCGTGTAATCCTCAAGCGTCAACGCGGCCCCGGAAAAACGAGTAGTTCCCGTGGTCCCATTCTCTTTGCTATACGCGTAAAATGTATATTCCGCCCCGTCAATCCAATAACGTGCGTTAGCATCAGCATACACCCATTTGTCTTCCTTCTTAGTAACAATCTCTTTATTAAAAATCTGTACCGGAGTAGAACTTGTTCCTTTTATATAAGACCCGAACACGCTAAACTGTGTAAAATTATCATTCACTAACGCCCTCGAATTCTTGTTTACATGCGACTCGAAACCAATTTGCTTTCCGGACTGAAGCACCCCGTTCTCGATGTCTTCCGTGTTTGTACAGGCAGCGAACCCAAGTGTCGCAACTGCCAAGGTTAATAAAGACTTTTTCATGACTCAAAATTTTAAATGAATAAAAAATATAGATTAATAATTTCACGATACTTCTAATGACCTATCGGTAGATCGATATCCTCGTACTCACCCCAGTCGCTGACGTTCACGTCAAATCCCGAATCGGTAGATATATCCTCATCCCCAATCGTGATCCCCCCTACCTCGATCACTCCCCCGCGGGGCTGATCCGCTAGTTGGTCGGTAACATCGAAGAAAAACGTCTTCGTGCGCCCGTTCCGCAACATCAATTCCAAGTTAAGCGAATAGCGTTCGGGAGTCTTCGCCGCCCGTTGAGCCTTTTGGGCATAATACTTGTCAGGAAAACCCGCCACCCCGAACGAACACACTCGAGCCTCGGCACCCCACGCCTTCACCTCGCAATCGAAAAGAAGCGTCGCTGTCTGTTCCGAAGTCGACCCGTCACGCAACATCACCGATTCCGCCATCCCTGCCAACGCACCCCGTGCCAGCGACACGTGCTCGGCACCCGCGTCCATCTTGAAACGCACGAGGTAAGTATGCACCAAAGGCTTCATCACTACCCGCCGTTCGTGCTTCTCGTGCAACCCCACCTCCGGCACATCGGGTAGAAACGCCCCGAACAACACGTCCGGCGGGTTCACCGTCCGCTCCCCGGCATGCATCTCCGGAAGAGAAGCCCGTGTACGCGTAGAGGTCGAAGCCCTCGCCAACGGGGCGGAAGCCATATCATCAAACACGATACAACGCGTATCGTTATTATAGAACAACATCGAGCGCACTCCTTCCCCGAGGATCAACTCCCCCCCGTCCGGGCGAAGAAACGTCTTCGCCGGCTCGCCGTCACCGTTATACATCAACAACGTGATCCCCTCCGGGACACCCGGCAGAAACTCCTCGTAAGCGCATCCCAGCGTGGCTGCATCCCAACAGACATTCCACTGCCGCCCGTGGTCGCGCTCCCACGCCTGTTCCCACTCCACGTCGAGCGTCATTGCCCGGTAATGGTTATAACACAAATCCTTCCGGCACCCGCCCATCATCAACATACCCGCCGCCACCACCACGTGCCACACGAGCCTCCATCCCCCATTTAATCCATTCATCATTTTGCACCTCCCTTCTTATCATCGACATTCCAAAAACGCCACGCGATAGAAAATTTCAATTTAATCGGTCCGACATAATTCATACGCCTCGTGCGCTTATACGCGTAATGCCCGTCAAGCGGTTCGTACTCCTTGTAACGCGTGTGCATATACCCCACACCTGCCTCGGCGTCAAACGACAAATGCCGCCCGATAGGCCACATGAAACCGTACGTCGCCCCCACGAATCCCGCCTCCCCGCGGTAACCCGTGTGCCCGTTCTCCAAGTCATAGGCTCCACCGCCCGCCATCAACCCCACGTACTGACCGTGCCAAGGGGCTCGCGTCCGGAACCAGTAGCGACACTCGGGACTAATCGCCCACACCTGATAATATTTATGCTTGCTATCCTTTTTCCACCACGCCACGTCCACCTCCAAACTCACGCTCCAACGCGGGTGAAACAACCACTCCACCTCCACGTTAGGCATCAACGCCGCATCGTACACGAGATTCGTCTTCACCGCTAACCGCTGTACACCGTCACTCGTCGCCATCGACTCCACGACCTCCACTCCCGTTCCTTCATCCACGACCTCCGCATCCCCGGAAAGTTCAGCCCCCACACTCTCTTCCACGACTCGCTTCTCTTCTTCCTTCACCTCTTCAGCGACTCCCACTCCACCATCCCCGGCAACCATCCCCGCGCTATCCTTTTTCACGTACAACGACACCGCCAGACTACTCCGCAACTCCGGGAACAACGTCCCCAGCATCTCCCGGTAAGGTGCGCCACCCCGCAACTCCATCAACCGCTTCTTTCTCCCGTCCACGATACGCCCCGCACCATCGTACACCCACACGGGCACCCGATCCAGAATATCCAACACCTCGTCCCGGTACTTCATCCCCGAGACAGCCACCAACTCCCGCAACATCCCCCAGGCAATACCCTCAGCACGTTTCTCGATACTCGTGTCCGGCACACCCGTCTGTTGCAGGATAAAAACCTTCATACATTCCGCCCGGTTCACGGCAAGCCGCTCGTTGCTCCGGTTTAAACCGTCGGGAGAAGCGTATGAACGAATCACCAGCCGCTCGATACGGTCTGCCGCGTAAGCCTCTCGTACTACACGCATGAAACGTTCCAACTCCGATCGATTACTCCTGTAATCAAGCTCCACCGTACGATACCCCTGCCGATAGTACACCCGAACCGAATCGGTCGCCACTTGCGAATACCCCCGGTTCCAAAGAAACACGACGAAAAATAACGATAATAAAAAAATCCTCATCATACAATTATCTAAAACTTCTTACAAACGCCATTCTGCACACTTGAAAACTCACAATATCAACACGAAACACCTCTAAATAACATGTCCGATTTAATCGTTCGTTTAAAACAGCATGAAAATAAATGTGTATAAGAAAGTTTCACGATAAAAACTATCTCTTCAATATATTAATATATAAAAAAATACAATTCTCCTTTGGTTCAATAAAATAAAGACATATATTTGCTGATGAAAACGAACATTTAAACCCCAAAAATTTTCATTAAAGAGCATAATTTAATTTTTTCATATAACGTTTTTTATATACCGTTTTATCGAACGTTTTTTCCTCGGCTCATTTCTCCCCTCCACGATTAGCAGTTTTATAAATACCTCTCCCGTGTACTCGCTCATGCACGAAAGAACAAGAGCATACAGCGTAAACAAGTGGAATTGATACACGAATCAAATATTAAACCTGTATCAATTCCGCATTACTCCCGTGTAAAACACTATAGATTCCCTGTAGGTTCGCTGTAGCAACGCTGTGCATATACAGCGTTGCTACAGCGAACCTACAGGGAATCTACAATATTTTTTATGCTATTGCACCGGAATTAATACCCTAGTAATACAGAGTTTATTTAGTAACACGGCAGTTCCTCTATAGAAATTCCTACTTTCCCGAAAATGTTTTATCTTTACTCACTCTAAGGGAACATGGAAAACAGGAAGATTATTCATATCGACATGGACGCCTTTTACGCTTCCATCGAGCAACGCGACCACCCGGAATACCGGGGCAAACCGCTTGCCGTGGGAAGGGCAGAGAAAAGGGGAGTCGTGGCAGCCGCCAGTTACGAGGCTCGCCGCCACGGCATACACTCCGCCATGTCGTCGATGAAAGCTAAAGAACTTTGCCCGGAATTGATTTTCGTACCCTCCCGTATGGAACATTACAAATCCGTTTCCCGCCAGATTCATGAAATATTTCGGGAATATACCGACATCATCGAACCATTGGCACTCGACGAAGCGTTCCTCGACGTCACGGAGAACAAAAAAGGCATCCCGCTTGCCGTGGACGTTGCCCGGGAAATAAAACGGGAAATAAAAGAAAAACTAGGGCTAATCGCCTCCGCGGGTGTTTCCTACAACAAATTCCTCGCGAAAATTGCTTCCGATTACCGTAAGCCGGATGGACTATACACGATACATCCCGAACGAGCGGACAGTTTCATATCGAAGTTACCCATTGAAGCTTTCTGGGGCATCGGGAAAGTTACCGCCCGCAAGATGCATTCCCTTGGAATACACACGGGGACGGAACTTCGCCGCTGTTCCTTGGCTTTCCTGACCCGCAACTTCGGGAAAAACGGGGCTCTATACCACGACTTCGCCCACGGGATAGACCCGCGAATCGTGTCCCCCGAACGCATACGCAAATCTGCCGGGTGCGAGTACACTTTCGAGAAAGATTTGACGAAGTACATGGAAATCATTATCGAGCTTTACCACGTGACTGTAGAACTTGTACACAGGATAGAAACATCTGGTTTCAAGGGACATACATTGACATTGAAAATCAAGTTCCACGATTTTACCCAAAAGACACACAGTGTCACCGTGCCACATGACCTGCACACGCTGAAAGAAATACTCCCCCTGGCAAAAAAATTACTCCGTGAACTGGAACTTTCTCAATTTAGAATTAGACTCATAGGACTCTCTGTATCAAACAATTTCGAAGAAAAAGACATCAACACGCCTTTGCAATTAAGGTTTAATTTCGATTAATTACGAAACCTTTACGTTCTATTAGCGTATATAGGCATACAATTTGAATGAATTATCATGTAACCGAAACTTAACGGAAACGTTACTCGGTCGCGATAAAAACCTGGTACTTTTGTATCAGTATTCAAAGAGAGACTTCGATTTTTTTTCATAAATTTGTTATTGGTATTTTGGGTCCCCGCTGAGACAGCGCGGACCATTTTTATT
>ENA-UEPJ01004081-UEPJ01004081.1-human-gut-metagenome-genome-assembly--contig:-NODE-4081-length-11981-cov-19.809308_pt1 | contig 11981 bp, 10 predicted proteins | sample MGYA00242890_ERZ507896 | MGnify/ENA primary metagenome ERZ507896 (study PRJEB26167, sample SAMN06115508) | human gut metagenome | host: Homo sapiens | place: China:Qinghai | collected 2015-08-20... | reverse complement strand
TTACTCTATAAAACAAGTAGCGGTTCAACTCTTAGCACGACCGGAATAATTTTAGTAATGGTCTCCGCCCTCTCTTAAATTTTTAACATATCATTTTTTTCTATAACCTTCTTCCTATAAACTCACCCCCTGAAACTTTAAATCGTCTCTCTGTGCTGACTATTATATGATGGTGACTTTCACAATTTCAACACCTAAATCACCGTATTTTCACCAAAACTGCTGACGTATTTTTTGCTATTATGCATAATAAAATTCCCATTTTCATCATTTTTAATCATTTTTTGAAAATATATGCAAATTTTTCAAAAAATAAACAGTATTTATTATGCAGGTATTACAAACCATAATATTAATCTAAAATATGTCTTATCCTTCAAATGACAAAACTCAAAAGCATTCATTTTATATTTGCCAAATCACCTGTACAACGTTCATATCATATAAATATATAAATGGTGATTTTATTTCATATTTATCCGATAATAACAATGTCAGATAAGTCTCAAATCATTGACTAAAATCAAATATTAACCTATAATTTAACTATAAGAAATTATATATTTTATATTTTTTAGTTGCTCTGCTATTTGACTTTTTTGGTTTTCTTCATAATTTTCTAAAGTGTTTTCTCTAAATGGATTTTCAATATTTCCTAAAAGATATTCATTAAATTGATTTAACATACCTCTTTTTCTTTCCCAACCAATGTATGATTTTTCTTTTTCATTCCATATTCTTTTTCTATATATAAAGTTAAAAATTGGTATAATTTCTTCTTCATTTTGATATTTTTCATTTAATCTGTCAGTTTGTTTTATTCCTTCTTGTATTACTTCTCTGTCATATATTTCCCGTTGTTTTTGTGTGCTTTTCTTCACATTCGCCCTCTGTAAGTTCTGTTTGGCATAGAGTTGGCAAAGCGTCATTTTCTTGCCTGTGCTGTCGATACCGTCCTCAATATCCCGTCTTATCTGCTGTTCCAGTTCACGAAGTGAGGGTTTTTCCCGTTTTTCCTTTGGTGTCGGGTCTGTGGGTGTCAATCTCCAAGCATACACATATTTTGTGTTTCCAAATGCGTCTACATATTTATATAAGTATTTCCCGTCTGTTCGTTGGCTCTCTCCAGTATGCAGGATACGTCCTTTACTATCCCGTCTTTTTTCTTTCATGGTGTCTGCTCCTTTCCTTGTTGGAAAGAGCCTTGATATGACTTGTGTTCATCATAACACATACAAGGCTCATTTGCATTAGATTGCGTCCAATTTGTCAATAACCTGTTCAAACTGTCGGCGTTTAATCTGTATGCGGTTGCCATTCATAATGAGCCAGCCAGCGTCCTTGTTTTCCTCTGCTAAGCGTCTTAACTTGTTTTCTCCGATACGGAAATACTTTGACGCTTCTTCAATGGTAAGGGTATATTTTTCCCATACGGGAATATCCTGTGCATTACTCATAAAACACCCCCTCACTTTCGATTACATCTGCTATATCCGTACACATCTGTTCTACAAGCATTTCCTGTTTTTCGGAAAGGTTGGTACATTCATCAATCATTTTCATGTAGTTTGAGCCTGTCAGCCTGTCGATTTCCTCTATCATCACGATTGACGGCATGACCTGTCTTTCCAGCCATTGCAGAGTGCGTTCCATATTGACAGGTACGGGGTTCATTTCAAAAGGTAAACTGTCATGGGAAATGAATATCTCCCACAGCGGATAATCGGGAAATTGCACAAAATCAGTAATAAGGTAAAACACCAACCCATGAGGGTTATATGTCAATAACAATTCCTCAACTGCCTGTACTGCCTTTTTATCACGCAGACGAATTTCAAAACGGTTGATAATATCCGTATGTTTCTTTTTGGTTGCCTGTTCCTTTTGTTTTTCATACAGGCAGAAATATTTTGTGCTTGCCTTTGAGCCGATATAAAGGGTACTTGCTAAATTACGGTTTTTTCCGCTTAGTTTTCCACCTTGTACATTTTCATAGTTTTTACAGCGACAATCCGCACCGCCATTTTTGTATTTTTCAGACAAAACGGGAATATCCAGCAGACCGCACATATCATTGATTGCCAAGTCAAAACGTCGGATAACACCGCCACAGTCAAGACAGCGGTTTAAAAATGAATACCAATCCCTGTTCTGTGCCTGTAAGACATATTCCATGTTGCGTGAGCCTGCCCCTTTTAATTCTAAAAATACACCCATGTGTTCATCATCAGAAGCCATGACCTTGATTTCCCCGTAGGCATAATGCTCCTTATAGCCATAATACCCATAGTCATAATGGATAAAATAGTCCGCTTTCATGCCAAGCACCTTTCGGATAACTTCTAATGCGTCAGTCGTTGGAAAACGGACAGACAGATAATCAACGAGCAGATAAAAAGGCTTATCACAGACATAGTAATTCAGACAACGCAGGATAATGTTCTGTGTTTCTTTACTTGCGTTGGCTTTTCCGTTCTCAAAGCGGTTGATACTATATCTTGATACATGGGTAAGACTTGCAAGTTCTCCTTGTGAAAGACCGCTTGCAAGACGTTTGTTCTTCATTTCAAGTGCAAATTCTAAATTGTTCATTGTATTCCTCCAATCCCACAACAGCCTTGAAATACCTGTAAACCACTATTCAAAAGAATGTGAAATTACTATCTTCTTAAAACTTCTCATTACTACTCACAGGTTTGGGGTTGTATGGTTTTTGACTTGTCTTTTGTGAAATAGTGCCCCCCTGTTAGATAACGGGGGCACAGTCAAGGCTCGCAGGCTCGCCAGCCGACAAAGCATTTCTTCCCCTTGACACAAGGTGTCATGGCGGTAAGCCTGAGAGGCTTCCGCCACCGTGTCAGAAATACTTTGTCAGCAAGTCCTGTTTTGCCTTTTCTAACAAGTTCCATTTCAACCAATATTCATATCTACGGGTTTAATCAGATGGGTATTTCTTTTTGAATGTTTTTGTATTTCATGCTATTGTGCTTATTCACTCACAATAGCATAGTAATTCTTATATGCTTATTTGTCAATATCTTTTTTTGTCTTTACAAATCATATTAAGCATGATAGACTTATAACAGTGAAGATATAACGAGATATGGAGGGTTGTGCAATGAAAATAAGCCATTTAGGAAATAATATACAGACCATAAGAAAATTTAGGGGAATGAAACAACAGGAACTTGCGGACAAAATCGGTATCAATATGCAGAGCCTTTCCAAGATTGAAAGAGGGTTGAACTATCCTGCTTATGAAACGCTGGAAAAGATAATGGAAGTGCTGGACGTAACGCCGAATGAATTATTATCGGGAGAATGGAAGTATGTCAATCAGTCTGAAAAAGAAGTCTGTCAGTTTTTAAGAACAGAAGAACGTCTAAATGCAGAACTGAAACACGGACACTATGATAACTTCTTTGACAGCGAGGAAGAATGGCTGGAATATGAGTTGGAAAAGTTACGGGAATACATTACAGACTATATCAACGGGAAAAGCATTGAAGCGTCCGACCTTTACCCAATCAAAGAATTTATCCAGCATTTGAAGTTTCAAAAATTACTAGACCGCTATGATGATTTATACAGTATGGATATGTTTGGGGAAAGCATAGAGGGACATAAATATAGGACACCTTATCAAGTCGTGAAAATGATAAATCCGAACTCAAAAGAGGATATGGAACTGTTACGGGAAGTATTAAGGAATAACCATTTTGATGATGAGGACGAGTAATCTTTTTCCTCTTGCGAGAAGATACAGCAAACAAAAAGCCCGATCAAGAGTGCAAAGCACCACCAATGGTGGCAAGCTCTTGACAGGGCTTTTTCTTTTCTGTTGTGGGTACTCAAGAGGAAAAAAGGAAAAGTGTGATGTCTCAATTTTTTTATCTTGCACGCATAAAAAGATTGAAAGAGGTGTTTGTTTCCAGTATAATGTTTTTTGTATAGAAGCAAGGATTGAATTTTTTTGAAAGAAAGGGTTGACAGTCATGTTCACACATTGTTACGCTTGCGACAGACAGACAGACAGACAGACAGACAGACAGACAGACAAGTAAATTCTGCCCTTTTTTCAATTCTATCAATAATAAACAGAACGCACAGATTATCCAGTTATAAGGGGGAGTTTGTGCGTTTTTCTATGCAAAGAATTTATGAAAAATAAGGAGTGAACAAACTATGAAGAAAAAACAAGTCCTTGCAGTAAGTTCCGCATTGATGATTGGAACAACAACTGCACTTACAGGGCTTCCTACTCCTGTCATGGCACAGGAAAACACAGAAGTTGTGCAGGAAGCCGTTGTAGAAGAAAACAAGACAGAGCAAGTTCCTGTGGAACAGAAAACAGAAAACGCAGAAGTACAAGAGAATATAACAGACAAGGAACAGGAAGAAACTGCTGAAAATGCAGAAACTTTAAAAGAAGAAAGTACAAAACAGGAAACACCTGCAACACCAGAAAAAGAAGTGGTTACCGAAGATAAGACCGTTGAAGCAAGCAAAAATACAGAAGTAAAAGCTGGAAGCATTGCTATTGATGAAGCACATTTTCCAGACAAAGTATTTAGAGAACAAATCATTGCAGAATTTGATAAAGACGGCGATAGTGTGTTATCTGTTGATGAAATATCAAAAGCCCAATTCTTAAACTTGCATGATATGAAAACGATATCTTCATTAGAGGGTATTCAATATCTAACAAATTTGCAGTCTTTAGATGTTTCTACGACTTCTGTTTCAGACTTAAGTCCGGTTAAAAACTCATCTTTAAAAAGATTAGATTGTCGTTCTTCAAAAGTAAGAAGCGTTGATTTAACACGTTATCCGAATTTGGAAGCTTTCGTTTGCGATAATACATCAATTAACAGTCTTGATGTATCTAAGAATGAAAAATTGAATACGTTATTTGCAGATAGTACCTCTATTTCCAATTTAGATGTAACAAACAATCCTAACTTAGAACAACTATCTTGTAGCAATACAGGATTAATGGAACTTGATGTCACACATAATCCGCAATTAGTCACTTTAGATATAGGAGATACAAAAGTAAAAACACTTGATATAAGTAAGAACCCTAATTTGAAACAACTATCATGTTATATGACAAATATAGCTGAATTAGATGTAACAAAAAACACAAAACTGACACGCCTTTTTTGTCATGATACAACTATTAAAAAATTAGATTTAAGCAATAATTTAGAACTTGAAATGCTACGTTGCGGTGAAATTTTTGAACAAGGGATAAGAGGTCTTGATATAAGTAAAAACACAAAAATTAAAAAATTAATTTGCGATGATTTATACTGGTTAAATGTCGGAGAGAATAAAGTTCTTGAAAATAATCATGCTTTTGTAGGCAACGGTTATATTGATATTAAAGGGAATAAAATCGACTTAAAAAAAGATGTTGAACAAGGAATAGATATTTCAAAAGTAAAAGTTACTGCAAATGGAACTTTAGATAAAGATACAGGAATTATAACGGTAGATGATGTAAAAAAACCAGTTACTTATGAGTATGATTGCGGTACTTATAAAGACGGAAACGTTGTTTTAAAAGTAGAATTATCGTTAAACTCACAAGGAGAAGATAATACAGCACCAACTATTTCTGCAAATGATGTTACATTGAATGTAGGCGATACTTTCGACCCATTGGCAAATGTAACAGCAACAGATAAAGAGGACGGAACTATCACTTTGACAAAAGATAATATTGTTGCAAATGATGTAGATACTTCTAAGGCTGGTACTTACCATGTGACTTATAAAGTAACAGATAAAAACGGAGCTTCTGCTAAAAAAACGATTACTGTAACTGTGAAACAAAATACAGGCGACCTTAACTCTGCTCCAATCATTTCAGCAAATGATGTTACATTGAATGTAGGCGATACGTTCGACCCATTGGCAAATGTGACAGCAACAGATAAAGAGGACGGAACGATTATTTTAACAAAAGATAACATTATTGCAAATGATGTAGATACTTCTAAGGCTGGCACTTATCATGTAACTTTCCGTGTAGTAGATAAAAATGGTGCAATTACTGAAAAAACAATTACAGTTACCGTAAAAGAAAAAGTAACAAATAAACCTGTAAGTCCACAACAGCCACAGAAACCGAGCAAGCCAACTACTCCAACAAAGCCTAGCGGACAAAAGAACCCTGTAAAAACAGGTGATATGACAAACGTAGGATTGTTTACTTCTATGTTTGCTGGTTCAACCGGTGTATTAGCTGTTTTATTAACGACAAAAACATACCCAGGAGGACTTTTACATGACCCAAGTACATTTTACACTGAAAAGCGAAGAGATTCAAAGCATTATTGAATATTCTGTAAAGGATGACGTTTCTAAAAATATTTTAACAACGGTATTTAATCAACTAATGGAAAATCAACGAACAGAATATATTCAAGCAAAAGAATATGAACGAACAGAAAACCGACAAAGTCAACGAAATGGCTATTATGAGCGCAGCTTTACGACACGTGTAGGCACGCTAGAATTAAAAGTACCCAGAACACGTGATGGCCATTTTTCACCCACAGTGTTTGAACGTTATCAACGAAACGAAAAAGCCCTCATGGCTTCAATGTTGGAAATGTATGTATCAGGCGTTTCAACTCGTAAAGTATCAAAAATTGTGGAAGAACTTTGTGGTAAATCCGTCTCTAAGTCCTTCGTTTCTAGCTTAACAGAACAGCTAGAACCTATGGTTAACGAGTGGCAGAATCGTTTATTATCAGAAAAAAATTATCCTTACTTAATGACCGATGTACTCTATATAAAAGTACGAGAAGAAAATCGAGTACTCTCAAAAAGCTGTCATATAGCGATTGGAATAACCAAAGATGGCGACCGTGAAATTATCGGCTTCATGATTCAAAGTGGCGAAAGCGAAGAGACCTGGACAACATTTTTTGAATACCTAAAAGAACGCGGTTTACAAGGTACGGAACTCGTTATTTCTGATGCGCACAAAGGATTAGTCTCTGCCATTAGAAAATCCTTCACCAACGTAAGTTGGCAAAGATGCCAAGTTCACTTCCTAAGAAATATCTTTACCACCATTCCTAAAAAAAATTCAAAATCTTTCAGAGAAGCTGTTAAAGGAATTTTTAAGTTCACAGATATTAACTTAGCGCGTGAGGCTAAAAATCGATTGATTCATGATTATATCGATCAACCAAAATATTCAAAAGCTTGCGCATCATTGGATGATGGATTCGAAGACGCCTTTCAATATACCGTACAAGGAAATTCCCACAATCGACTAAAGAGTACCAATCTAATTGAACGACTGAATCAAGAAGTACGCAGAAGAGAAAAGATTATTCGCATCTTCCCCAATCAAACATCAGCCAATCGCTTAATTGGAGCCGTTCTTATGGACCTACATGATGAATGGATTTATTCTTCAAGAAAATACATCAATTTTGATAAGTAGAAATGGTAAAAACATTGTATAGCATTTTACACAGGAGTCTGGACTTGACTCACTTCCTTTATTATTTTTCATTTTTTTAAACTATTTAATACTAATGTCTTTTATAATAGCTTTTCATATATTATATAATCAATCTTTATAAGTCCTTTTATAAATTTCTTTTCTACCATTTTCGATAAATTCCTGTTTAATATTTTTAATTCCATAAACAATAGTTTCAATAGGATAATATTCTTCAACTATATCTTGATATTCTTTTGCTTTCTCAATATCTATATTTCCATACATTCTTAATATATCTTCTCCAAAATTTGTTCCTATTTCTTCTTCACTATCTTCAAGTAAGTATATAAAATCACAATATTCATCTATAATTCCAGAATCTCCAAAATCAATTATTCCAGTTAATCTATTATTGCCATCTAACAATAGATGATTACAACTAAAATCATTATGGCATAAACACTTTTTACCCTCAAAAACTGTTGTTGCATTTAGTCTTTCCATAAAACTTTCTATATAATCTTTTTCTATATCAGTTAAATCATTATAAATAGTTTCACGCAACAATATATACTCTTCTAATACATTTTGTTTATTATCAATAGTACATTCACTAATATCTGTATAATCTAAACCGTGCATTTGTCTTAAAAAACTGGCAATATCTCGTTTTAACAAATTTTGTTCTTCTTCTGACATAGTAGAATAAATTTCTGGTGTTAAAAAAGTTCCTTTAATTTCTTTATAACCTAGTATAGATAATTCATCACTAATATACGAATATTCAATATTAGGAATTTTTACATTAGTTTCTAAATTTGTATTTAAAAAATTATATATTGCTTTTTCTTTTGCATAACCTTTTTTCTTATTAGTACTAAATTTTGTTTTAAAAATGTATTCATTATTAACTAAATATGCCACACTATCATAACCACTACCGATTATTTCAATACTATCTACTTTGAAATTATCAAAGTAATGCTCAATTAAATATTTCATTGCCTTAACATTTGTGGCATTATCATCATATCTATATTCCATTAAATAACAATCTTCTTTTTTGCCCTCGTGTAATTCATGTTCTGGCAAATCTTCAATAATTCTAAAACCAGATTTTTGGTATGCCCTTATTGCTCTTGGATTATTTTTATGAGGGTCTAAAATAACTGCATTAGCATTTCTTTCTTTTTTCAAAAATTCAAAAATCAATTTAATATATCTTGTACCAATTCCTTTACTCCAATAATTTGGCTCTCCTATAAATTGATCCATACCATAGACTATCTCATCAGTTTTTGGATAATGATAATCAGTATATAACTCATCATACATTTTATATATTTGTCCATATCCAATAGGAACATTGTTATATTCAATAATTACTCTAAAAACTTCATCTTCCCAAGGCTCTGTATAATGTTTTTTTAATGATTCTAATGTATATTTTTTATCTCTACCACCATAAAATTCTAATACTCTTTCATCAGTTAACCATTTTAACATCAAAGGAAAATCATCATCTATTAAAGTTCTTATACATATTTCATTTTCAACTATATTCATTTATTTATCACCTTTTTCATAATCATATACATATACTATTTCATCTTTATAATCATTTTTACCACCTAATTTTTCATATACATGGCAAGCTCTAGGATTACCTTTATCAGTTATTAAAAACATTTCAGAACAACCAATCTCTTTAGAATATTCCTTAATAAAAGATAATAATTTTGAACCATAACCTTTGTCTTGATAGTTAGGTAACATTCCTATTGAGTGTAAATAAAACATTGTTTTTCCATCAGGTCTTAAAAGTGTATAGCAATATGCAAATCCTATAATTTTATTATTTTCTTTAGCTATAAACCCAAATGAACTGGTATCATTAAGAAATCCTTTTAAATTATCAATATCAAAAACCATATTATCATCAATTAAAACTTCTTCCATTATTTTCAGCCTGTATCATAGCTAAACAAATCGAGTTGTGTGTCCGTTTTTGGGCGTTCTGCTAGCTTGTTTAAAGTCTCTTGAATGAATGTATGTTCTAAGTCAAAAAACTCTGACAGCGCCTTTATATAGCTTTCTTTTTCTTCTTTTTTTACTTTAATGATCGATAGCAACAATGATTTAACACTAGCAAGTTGAATGCCACCATTTCTTCCTGGTTTAATCTTAAAGAAAATTTCCTGATTCGCCTTCAGTACCTTCAGCAATTTATCTAATGTCCGCTCAGGAATGCCTAGCGCTTCTCTAATCTCTTTTTTAGTCGTCACCAAATAAGGCTTGTATACATCACTTTTTTCGCTAATATAAGCCATTAAATCTTCTTTCCATTCTGACAAATGAACACGTTGACGTTCACTTCTTTTTTTCTTGAATTTAAACCACCCTTGACGGACAAATAAATCTTTACTGGTTAAATCACTTGATACCCAAGCTTTGCAAAGAATGGTAATGTATTCCCTATTAGCCCCTTGATAGTTTTCTGAATAGGCACTTCTAACAAGTTTAATCACTTCTTTTTCTTCTAAGGGTTGATCTAATCGATTATTAAACTCAAACATATTATATTCGCACGTTTCGATTGAATAGCCTGAACTAAAGTAGGCTAAAGAGAGGGTAAACATGACGTTATTACGCCCTATTAAACCCTTTTCTCCTGAAAATTTCGTTTCGTGCAATAAGAGATTAAACCAGGGTTCATCTACTTGTTTTTTGCCTTCTGTACCGCTTAAAACCGTTAGACTTGAACGAGTAAAGCCCTTATTATCTGTTTGTTTGAAAGACCAATCTTGCCATTCTTTGAAAGAATAACGGTAATTGGGATCAAAAAATTCTACATTGTCCGTTCTTGGTATACGAGCAATCCCAAAATGATTGCACGTTAGATCAACTGGCAAAGACTTTCCAAAATATTCTCGGATATTTTGCGAGATTATTTTGGCTGCTTTGACAGATTTAAATTCTGATTTTGAAGTCACATAAACTGGCGTTTCTAAAACAAAATATGCTTGATAACCTTTATCAGATTTGATAATTAACGTAGGCATAAAACCTAAATCAATAGCTGTTGTTAAAATATCGCTTGCTGAAATAGTTTCTTTTGCCGTGTGAATATCAAAATCAATAAAGAAGGTATTGATTTGTCTTAAATTGTTTTCAGAATGTCCTTTCGTGTATGAACGGTTTTCGTCTGCATACGTACCATAACGATAAACGTTTGGTGTCCAATGCGTAAATGTATCTTGATTTTCGTGAATCGCTTCTTCGGAAGTCAGAACAACGCCACGTCCGCCAATCATGCTTTTTTTTGAGCGATACGCAAAAATAGCCCCTTTGCTTTTACCTGGCTTGGTAGTGATTGAGCGAATTTTACTATTTTTAAATTTGTACTTTAACAAGCCGTCATGAAGCACAGTTTCTACAACAAAAGGGATATTCATTCAGCTGTTCTCCTTTCTTACGAAAATTAATTAGTTAGAAGCTACGATCAAAGTTGAATCACAACAAAAAAGGCAATCAACTAAGTTTTTCTTAATTGATTGCCTGGTATCTTCTTAAAGACTTGAAATTCCCTCAAAAACCCGATATAATGGGTTTACAGATATTTAAGTATCTGATTAATAAAGTAATTAAATACTTTACCAAATTTCGGGTCTCGACTTCTTTAATTGATTGGTGGTAATCAATTAAGGCTCGCAACTTATTTTCTTGGCGGAAAATAAGTTGGTCGTGGCTCTTTTTTTGTATTCTTTATTCAGTTCGTTGTTTCGTTATATCTAGTATACCGCTTTTAAAAAAAATAAGCAACAATTTCGTTAAATATATTAACGACAATCATTGCTTCTCTTCTTCTATTTGCAACTCTACTTGTTCTAATTCATTAGGAATTAAGTCAATAACTAAGGTTGAGTTTGTCAATTCTGCAATTCGTTCCAATGTTTTTAATGTCGGATCTGATTTTCCTGATTCAATCAATGAATAATTTGATCTACTCATTTCTAATTCTTGGGAGAATTTTTCTTTTGATTTGGTACCTCTCATCTTTTTTAAGCTTTCTCTAAATGCTAGTTCCAAGTTTCTCCCTCCTGTTTATGTAAATATTTTGCACGTTTTCCATTTAATTATATCGTTACACCTTGTAAATCACAAGTGATTAATCACAAATCACTTGTGATTAGTGATTGTTATTGGTGTTGCCTAGAACGATTCTAAGCACATGTTTAATTTTAAAGTGGGCAATTATCTTTAAAATGTCCTACAATGATTCAATAAAAGCATGGCTGCTAGTGAAACTTGCGACCATGCTTTTAAAAATACTTAATGGGGTCCCGAGCGCTTTAGCTCCTTGGAAGCTGTCAGTAGTATACCTAATAATTTATCTACATTCCCTTTAGTAACGTGTAACTTTCCAAATTTACAAAAGCGACTCATAGAATTATTTCCTCCCGTTAAATAATAGATAACTATTAAAAATAGACAATACTTGCTCATAAGT
>ENA-UEPJ01004080-UEPJ01004080.1-human-gut-metagenome-genome-assembly--contig:-NODE-4080-length-11982-cov-7.914742_pt1 | contig 11982 bp, 6 predicted proteins | sample MGYA00242890_ERZ507896 | MGnify/ENA primary metagenome ERZ507896 (study PRJEB26167, sample SAMN06115508) | human gut metagenome | host: Homo sapiens | place: China:Qinghai | collected 2015-08-20... | reverse complement strand
CCAATGTCTTGTTTTTTATCTGTTTAGGATTTTTGTTGCATTTTCTTCCACATCGTTATTCTGAGGGAGTGGCAAGGTAATAAGTATAACTGGAGAGAAGTGCTTTTTGACTGATTTGATACGAGGAAATAAATTGGTTTTGCGGTATTCGGAGTTAAATTGCAATACATGTATTGAAGAGCAAATTGACATACTGAATTTATATGTCGATTCGATTGGAGTAGATAACATCTTGCTTTTTACTACGTATGATAATATTTTGTATTTGAAGAGATTTAAGAAAGCTAATCGAATAAAATTTCCCATTTATAATTTAACTCAAGAAGTTAATTTGGAATTTGCAGATTTGGGATTACCTTATTTCTTTGTATTAACAGAATATACTAGTAGAATAAATAGTATGTATATACCACTAAAAGAAGCACCAATTTTGACGCAACAATATATGCATTGGATATTAAAAAAATATTTTAATGAAACCAAATGTAAAATGGCGATATAGTGTTTGGATTCGTTTGTTATATATAATTATATTTGTAATTGTATTAGGTGAACTGTTTTTTAACAATTACTCTTTTTTTAGGATTCCTACGACCTCAATGGAGCCGACATTGTTTCCTGGAGATAGAGTATTGGTGACCAACTTTACTACTGGAGACATTGTGCACAATGATGTTATAGTATTTAATATGCCTTTTCTAAAGGAGCCGTTTGATAGTATTGTGTTTTGTTCAGACCAATATCTTGTGAAACGTTGTATCGCTTTACCAAATGATACGTTTGAAATAAAGGGTGGCTTCTTTCGTGTACATGGTTATAAGGGGCTTTTAGGGAATATGAAACAGCAAAAATTGGTGTCTAAGGGTATTGATACGGTGATGTATAATAATAATCAAATATCTGTTTTTCAGGCAGAAAATAAGTTTTGGAGTGTAAGAGAGTTCGGTCCTTTATGGGTTCCTGCCAAAAATATGACTGTGGTAATTGATTCTGCTTCGTGGATAGTGTATAAAGCATTAATTGAATGGGAACAAAAGAAAAAAATGCATTTGAAGCTGAATAAGGTTTATTTGGGTGATAGTTTAATCAATGCTTATTGTTTTATGGAAGATTATTATTTCGTTGCTGGAGATAATCTACCGGTTTCTGTGGATTCTAGATATTGGGGTGTTTTACCGAGATCCTTTATTGTAGGAAAAGTAGCTTTTGTTTGGTTTACAAGAAGAAAAGAAACAAAAAATATCGAATGGAAAAGAATGTTTTTAAAAATGTGAAGTATACGTGAGATGTTGTAAGATGAAGATAAATGTGTGTGCTAAATTTTATTGTAGTATTGTGTGGTTGTCAGTGCTAAGTCATCTTCTGATTTATAATGGAATTTTTGAGACTATAATATAAAGGAAAGTCTATTTAGAAATATGTCTTTAAATACCCCTTTTTACTTCTTTAACGATAAAATATAGTTCTAAAACTAAAAATATTAGTTTATTTGCGGAGATGTTATGAATATTAAATCTAAAAACACACAAGAAGTTATGAAAAAAGAATGGTTGTATGCAGTAGGTCTGGTTTGCCTGGTGTCGGCTTGTACCGGTACTCCGCAATCGTCGGCTGACGATGAACTATGTTCTATTGATGTGGCGGGAGCTATGGAAAAGCCTGCCGAATTGAAACTTTCGGAATTAGGAAGTGATGTACGCTATGTTCCATTAGAAACAACCGATTCGTGTCTGGTAGGTGGAAGCCCGAATATTCTGTTACTGGATAAAGAGATTGTTGTCTTTTCACGTCAAACTTGTTTTATCTTTGATAAAGAGAGCGGTAAGTTTTTAAGCAAAGTGGGACATTTGGGCGATGATCCGGAAGCTTATTCAACTGCGGCGCCTACTTATAATGACGTAAACGGTCTGCTTTATTTTATGCGCAGACCCGGTAAGTTACAGAAATATGATTTGCAAGGTAATTACCGTGGTGGTGTAACGATACCTACCCCTCCGGATTCACCGAGTGATTTCAGTTTTACGGATTCCGTGATAATAGGTCGTTACGGTAATATTGTAGGTGATAACGGGCGCGCTTTGCTGTTATTTAATGAAGCGGGAGAACTGATAGATACGGTGCCCAGTCTACTTCCGGTTTTGCCTAATAGAGGAGTAGATGACATAAACAGTATCAGCGTCAAAAAGCAGGGAAATGCAGGTATTATTCTGACTACATTTAAAAGTGGAGATGCCTCGGCAAGTGTAGCGGGTATTCCTTTCCTGTGGAAGAGTGATAATAAGATACGTTACAAAGAGAATTTCAATGATACCATTTATACAGTGAGTGGAAATGAGCTGACACCTTATATCGCATTTTCCACCGGTAAATGGCATTGGGGCGCCGAGGCACGTACTGAATCCAAAGATAACGAAAAACGCTTGTTGGTGGGATGTATTTTTGAGACGGATCATACTGTTTTCTTTCAGTGTATCCGGGGACTTTATACAGATGAACCGGAAACGTTTAACGGAATCTACGACCGGAAGGCAAATACTACCCGGATGTATGCCGAAAAGGAAGGTATAAAAGATGACCTGACCGGCTTTATGGCTTTCCGTCCCAAGGCATGCAGTGCACAGGGAGAATATGGAATGATTATTGATGCCGGAGAAGTGATGACCTGGTTGGAAGAAAATCCTGAAGCGGCAGAAAATGAAAAACTTTCGGCACTGAAAGAATTGACGGATGATTCTAATCCGGTAGTGATTATTACAGTCCCTAAATAAGGAAGGAGGTATGTTCTTGTCCACCTGTTTGGGAATGGACAAGAATATACTTGTTTGATAATTAGAAAAATAACAGTTTGTATCCAGTCTCGTTTTGTCCATATATATATGGCGGCTCGTAAAGGGAAAACGACTATTTTTGCATACACTAAGTATAAACGGAAAAACTAATATAGAATGATAAAGACACAGAACTACCGGTTTTTGATCTGTCTGGCACTATTTGCGTTGACAGCATGTTCCGGTGCGAAAAAAGAAGAAGCCGCCGATGAAGGAGTAGCTACCGTATTGCCGGATGAGAAGAATGAAGTGACCGTGTTGCCTTTGAAGCGGCAGATATTCAATCACGAGTTGGTAAGTAATGGCAAGATAGTGGCCGGAGGAATGGCAGATTTGCGTTTTGAAAGTTCGGGTATCGTGGCGCAGATTTATGTGAAGAACGGTGACCGGGTACACAAAGGACAAAAACTGGCAGAGCTGGATAAATTTCGTTTAAAAAATAAGACCGCACAGTCCAAAGATGCTTTGGAGAAAGCTAAGTTGGAATTGCAGGATGTATTGATAGGGCAGGGGTATGCAGCGGATGATACTGCCAATGTACCCGATGATATCATGCAACTGGCACGGGTGAAAAGCGGCTATGATCAGACCCTTTCTCAATATGAACTGGCTAAATATGAAGAAGAACATGCCACTCTGATTGCTCCTTTTGACGGGGTGGTGGCTAATCTCTTTTCCAAACCCTATAATGCTCCCAGCAGTTCAGATGCTTTCTGTACAATTATCGGTTCACAGGGCATGGAAGCTGACTTTACTGTATTGGAGAGTGAACTCCCCCTTATTAAAGGTGGCGATAAAGTGGTTGTTACCCCTTATGCAGATCCTTCTGCCAAATACGAAGGACGTATCTCCGAAATCAATCCGCTGGTGGACGATAAAGGCATGGTGAAAGTGAAGGCCGTTGTCAACGGACAGGGCAAGCTCTTTAATGGCATGAACATACGGGTTAATGTACATCGTTCGCTAGGTGAACAGTTGGTTGTTCCGAAGAGTTCAGTGGTGTTGCGTTCCGGTAAGCAGGTGATTTTTACACTGAAAGATAATAAAGCGAAATGGAACTACGTGCAGACCGTACTGGAAAATTCCGATGAATACACGATTGTGGAAGATGAAGTGCAAGAAGGAGATGTGGTGATTGTGACAGGCAATGTGAACCTGGCTCATGAGGCACCGGTGAAAGTTATTGAAAATAAAAAATAAAAGGGGTGGTTAAGTTCTTGATACAGCGGCCCATTGCCGTATTGATGGCGTTTACCGCATGTTTTATTGTCGGTATGGTAACGTATTTCACGTTGCCGGTATCTCTGCTGCCGGATATTGCCATCCCGGAGATTACAGTACAAATCTCGGCACAGAATACTTCTGCGCGTGAGTTGGAGAATACGGTGGTGAAACCATTGCGCCAACAACTTATCCAGGTGGCTCGTCTGAAAGATATGGATAGCGAGGCGCATGATGGGGCAGGTCTTATCCGGCTGAATTTCGACTTCGGCACCAATACGGATCTTGCTTTTATCGAAGTGAATGAGAAGATTGACGCCGCCATGAACTACCTGCCTAAGGATACAGACCGTCCTAAAGTAGTAAAAGCAAGTGCTACCGATATTCCGGTATTCTATCTCAGCCTCACCCTGAAGAATGACAGCGCTTACGGACAAACGGACGAACGTGCTTTCCTCGATCTGTGTGAATTTGCCGAAAGCGTTATCAAGCGGCGTATCGAGCAGCTGACAGAGGTAGCCATGGTGGATATCACAGGATTGGTGGAGCGCCAGTTGCAGATTGTTCCCGATGAAAATAAGCTTGCCGTACTGGGACTTTCCATACAGGATGTAGAATCTGCTCTTACCCAAAATAATGTGGAACCGGGAAGTATGACCGTACGTGATGGATATTATGAATACAATATCAAGTTTTCCACTCTGTTGCGTACGGAAGAAGATGTGAAGAATATTCTTATTAACAAAAACGGACGCATCATCCGTCTGGAAGAGTTCTGCCGGATAGGTATTGTTCCCGTCAGGGAAAAAGGCGTATCCATGAGCAATGGTAAACGGGCAGTGACATTGGCCATTATCAAGCAGGCGGACGAGAATATGGATGACATGAAGCAAGCCATTGGCGGCACCATGAATTATTTTCAGAGTGTATATCCTGACATTGAATTCAGCGTTAGCCGAAACCAGACAGAGCTTTTGGATTATACTATCTCCAACTTGCAACAAAACCTTTCGTTGGGCTTTCTATTTATCTGTATCGTAGCCGTACTCTTTCTGGGGGATGTCAAATCTCCTTTCATCATCGGACTGAGTATGGTCGTTTCCATTGTGATCTGTTTTCTCTTTTTCTATTTGTTCAAGATGTCACTGAACATCATATCCCTGTCCGGATTGATTCTTGCACTGGGTATGATGATTGACAGTTCCATCATCGTAACTGAAAATATTTCTCAATATCGGGAAAGAGGATACTCGTTGAAACGTGCCTGTATTACGGGTACCAGTGAGGTGGTTACTCCGATGCTCAGTTCCTCGTTGACTACCATTGCGGTGTTTGTACCACTGATCTTTATGAGTGGTATTGCCGGAGCCATTTTCTACGATCAGGCTTTCTCGGTAACCGTTGGATTGATGGTTTCTTACTTCACGGGCATCATGTTGCTGCCGGTGCTCTATATGCTGGTTTACCGGACGGGACTGCGCAAATCATGGTTCTCGCGTATCCGAATCAATAATCCTATAAAGGATCATACACTTGATCGTTTCTATGATGCCGGGATTGATTTTATATTTGCTCATAAAACGGCAAGCGTATTTTTCTGCATAGTTTCCGTGCCATTGTGTGTATTCATGTTCTATTTCATAGGAAAAGAGCGTATGCCGGAAATAGATCAGAACGAGCTGATAGCCCGTGTGGAATGGAATGAGAATATCCATGTGGACGAGAATCGTCGCAGGGTAGATGATTTATTTGAGTTGTTTAAGACAGAGACTATCGAACAGACTGCCGCCGTCGGACAACAAGACTATCTCCTGAACCGGGAGCAGGCTCTTTCTTCTTCGGAAGCAGAACTTTATTTCAAGACAAAGAATCCTTCTGAGGTAGTCCCTTTGCAGGAAAAGGTTTACCGTACCCTCAAAACGGAGTATCCGTTGGCCGTGATTTCTTTTTCGCCACCCGAGACGGTATTTGAGAAACTGTTTGTGACGGGAGAAGCCGATGTTGTGGCTGAACTTTATTCCCGCAACAAGGAAAAAGTGCCGACAGCGGATGAATTACGTAATCTGGAAGCTGAGTTTGCTACCCGTACAGGATATGCTCCCACGGGTATTGCCTTTGAAAATCAACTGAATATTCGTATCAATAAAGAAAAATTGCTACTTTATAATGTTTCGTATGACGAGTTGTATCGCATACTGAAAACGGCTTTCAAAGAAAACAGCATAGCTACTCTTCATTCTTACCAGCAATATCTGCCTATCAGCATTGTGGGAGAGGAACAAACGGTAAACAGTATCTTACAGGAAACACTCGTTCCGACACGGGCGGATCAATATGGTGTTGAATATCTGCCTTTGCGTGAGCTGGTATCAGTGGCGCCGGCGGAAGATCTGAAAGCGATTACCGCAGGACGTAACGGAGAATATGTTCCGTTCCGTTTTTATGAAGTAAAAGAGGCGGAACCGCTTATGGAGCAAGTGAAGGAAGTGGTGGATGCTACCGGTGATTGGGATACCGCTTTTTCAGGAAGTTTCTTCTCTAACCGGAAGATGCTGGATGAACTGGTGGTTATTCTGTTTATTTCCATTCTGTTGATGTACTTCATTCTGGCGGCACAGTTCGAGAGTTTTGTGCAACCGCTTGTAGTGTTGTTGGAGATACCGATAGACGTAGCATTTGCCTTGGTACTGTTGTGGATATGCGGACATACGCTGAATCTGATGTCTGCCATCGGTCTGATCGTTACGTGTGGTATTATCATCAATGACTCCATCCTGAAACTGGATGCGATTAATGAATTACGTAAGACGGGGATGCCGCTTCTGGAAGCTATCCATGAGGCGGGACGGCGCAGGCTGCGTCCCATCATCATGACTTCACTCACCACCATCTTTGCCATGGTACCGTTATTGTTCTCTTTCGATATGGGATCGGAATTGCAGAAGCCGCTTTCCATTGCCATGATTGGGGCGATGTTCATCGGCACATTGGTCAGTCTGTTCATCATTCCGTTGATATATTGGTTTATTTACCGGGATAAAAAAGCTTGATATAATGAAGAAATTTGGTTTAATTATTCTTTTAGGACTTTCTCAGGCGCTTCCGTCCGTCGCGCAGCAACAGCAGGTAACGCTGGACTTGCAGCAGACGATTAAGATGGCGAACGATAGTTCGCTGGAAGCTTTCCGTACTAAAAATATGTATCTTTCAGGCTATTGGGAATATCGTACCTATAAGGCAAATCGCTTGCCGAGCCTGACGCTGAATATGACTCCTGCACAGTATAACCGTGACATTACGAAGCGTTATGACTCCGAACAGGATTTGGATATTTACCGTAGCCAACAGTCTTTCTATGCCTATGGCAACCTGGCAGTCAGGCAAAACTTTGACCTGACGGGTGGTACTTTTTATCTGGATACTGAGTTGGGCTATATGCGTAGTTTCGGTTCCAATCCCTACACGCAGTATACCAGTGTTCCCGTTCGTTTAGGTTATTCGCAAAGTCTGGTAGGTTATAATCCTTTCCGCTGGGAACGAAAGATTGAACCGCTGAAATACGAGAAAGTAAAGAAAGAATATATCTACAATGCTGAGCAGGTATCCGAGCAGGCCACTACCTATTTCTTTGCACTTGCCATGGCGCAGGCTGAGTATGACTTGGCAAAGGAGAATGTCGTTTCTTCCGATACGCTTTATCGTATTGGTATGCAACGTCTGAAGATAGCCTCTATCAGTCGTGCCGATCTTCTGACGCTGAAGCTGGACGTGGTGAATGCCCGTAACACTTTGCAGAATGCTGAAAGTTCATTGAAACGTGCCATGTTCTCGCTGGCTTCTTTCCTCAATCTGGAAAAGAATACAGAGATACGGCTTCTTCTCCCCAGCCGTCCCGGAGAACTAAACATCCCTGTAGATGCTGCCTTGGATGCCGCCCGTTCCAACAACCCGAACTTCCTTGGATTACGCCAGGACATATTGGAAGCAGAACGGAATGTAGACAAAACCAAGAAAGAATCCCGCTTCAACGCCAGTATCAACGCCAGTGTCGGTTTCAACCAGGTGGCGGAGAAATTTGGCGAAGCCTACAACCGCCCTATGCAGCAGGAAATGGTATCTGTCAGTGTCTCCATTCCTTTAGTGGACTGGGGAGTGCGTAAGGGAAAATATAATATGGCCCGTAACAATCTGAATGTAGTAAAGACCTCTTCCCGTCAGAACGAAATCAGCATTGAAGAAGAAGTCATTATGACCGTAAGTGATTTCAATGTCCAGCAAGACTTGGTGACAAGTGCCGAGGAAGCCCTCGACCTTTCCATCCTGGCATACAATGAAACCCGCCAACGCTTCATCATCGGTAAGGCGGATATCAGTAGCCTTACCTTGTCATTGAACCGTCAGCAAGAAGCCCAGCGCAACTATATCTCAGCCCTGAAAAACTATTGGCTGAACTATTATAAAATCCGCAAGCTGACCCTGCACGATTTTGCCAGCGGCTTCTCTCTTTCTGACAAATTCGATTATAGTCACTAATCACTAATAGTCAATCACTATGAATCGCCTTTCCCCTTTTACCCTCATCGTCACCTTTGTCTGTCTGGCACTGGTGGGTTTGGCCTTGGTTCCGATGCTTCCGGTCAAGCTGAATCCGTCGCGCACATTGCCGGGCTTTACGGTGCGCTTTAGCATGCCGGGCACTTCGTCGCGGGTGGTAGAGATGGAGGCGACAAGCAAACTGGAGTCCATGCTGGCCCGCATCAAAGGGGTAAAGGGAATGTACTCTACTTCAAGCAATGGCTACGGTTCCATTACGGTAGATCTGGATAAACACGCTGATGTGGATGCGGTACGTTTTGAGGCTTCTACTATTATCCGGCAGACATGGTCGCAACTGCCTTCCGGAGTCAGTTATCCGTATATTGACATGAAGGTGCCCGATGCGAATACAGCCCGTCCGTTCTTATCGTTCACACTGAATGCACCGTCCACGCCTATACTGATACAGCAGTATGCAGAAGAACATATCAAGCCGCGTCTGGCTAAGTTGCAAGGCATTTATAAGATAGATTTAAGTGGTGCTACCCCGATGGAATGGCGGTTGGAATACGACAGTGAACAATTGCGGACGCTGGGAATCAGCATTTCTGATATTCAACGGGCCATCCAGTTACATTATAATAAAGAGTTTCTGGGAACGCACAACATGGATACGGCCGGTGGTAAGCAGTGGATACGTCTGGTCTTGATACCGGATGGAGTCAGCGGGCAATTTATTCCTTCGGACATCACGGTGACTGCTTCGGACGGTAAGATTATCCGCTTGGACGAGTTGGTGACTGTAGCGCGTATGGAAGAAGCCCCCCAAAGCTATTACCGTATCAATGGTCTGAATTCCATTTATATGTCTGTCACGGCCGTAGAGACTGCTAACCAATTGCAACTGAGCAATGAAGTGATGCAGGAGATGGAAGTAATACGTCTGACTTTGCCGCCCGGCTACGAGGTGCATACCAGCTATGATGCCACGGAGTATATTCGCGAGGAACTGAATAAAATTTATTTCCGTACGGGGCTGACAGTACTGATCCTGCTGGTATTCGTCTGGATTATTACGTTGAATCTGAAGTATCTGTTGCTGATCGTTACCAGCTTGGCTATCAACATTTCCGTGGCGGTTATTTTCTATTATCTTTTCGGGCTGGAGATGCAACTGTATTCATTGGCAGGGATTACTGTGTCCTTGAATCTTGTGATAGACAGTACCATTGTGATGACGGACCACATTTTGCACAGGCGTAATCTGAAAGCTTTTATGTCCGTACTGGCGGCTACCTTGACCACAATGGGGGCTTTGGTTATTATCTTCTTTCTGGATGAGAAAATCCGGCTGAATCTGCAAGACTTCGCAGCTGTGGTGATTATTAATCTGGCGGTATCTCTTTTCGTGGCTCTCTTTTTTGTTCCGGCCATGATTGATAGAATAAAGCTTGTCAAGAGGCAGAGCGTGAAACGCTGGGTGCGGAGTCATATACGTATTCGCAGGCTGACTGTTTACTTCACGCATTTCTATCAGTTGCTCATCCGCTTTCTTCTGCGCTGGAGGGTGGCGGTGTGCATTTTGCTCCTGCTTGGTTTCGGGTTGCCCGTTTTCCTTCTTCCTGAGAAGTTGGAGGGTGAAGGCAAATGGATAGAACGGTATAACAAGACGTTGGGCTCCTCTACTTATAAAGAGAAAGTGAAACCCGTGGTGGATAAGGCTTTAGGTGGTAGTCTTCGTTTGTTTGTGCAGAAAGTGTACGAAGGCAGTTATTTTAGTCGCAATGAAGAAGTGGTGCTCTATGCGAATGCGAACTTACCGAATGGAAGTACGCTGGAACAGATGAATACGCTGGTGAAACGTGTGGAAACTTATCTTAGCGGCTTCAAGGAGATTAAGCAGTTTCATGCTTCTGTCTATAATGCACGCAGGGCCAATCTTCAGATTTATTTCAAGAAAGAGTATCAGCATAGCGGTTTCCCTTATACGTTAAAGGCGAATCTGATTGGTAAAGTATCTGAGTTAGGAGGTGGTAGCTGGGATGTATATGGCTTGCAAGATCAAGGCTTCAGTAATGATGTTCGTGAGAGCGCAGGTTCTTATCGCATCAAGATGTATGGCTACAATTATGACGAGCTCTATGCATGGGCCGAAAAGCTGAAGGAGGTATTGCTTTCGCACCGTCGCATCAAGGAAGTGTTTATCAAGTCGGAATTTTCCTGGTGGAAAGACGATTATCAAGAGTTTTACTTCAATCTGAATAAGGAGCGTATGGCTCAGGAGGGGATTAATGCCCAGCATTTGTTCTCCGCTATCCAGCCGATATTCGGCAAGAATATGCAGGTGGGTTCGGTGGTGACGGAAAGCGGTACGGAAAGTATTCGACTTTCTTCCCGACAGTCTCACGACTATGATGTATGGGCCATGCAGTTTTTTCCTTACGGGGTGGATGGCGGAAAGCATTATAAACTTTCCGAGTTGGCTACGGTAGAGAAGGGGCAGATGCCGCAACAGATAGCCAAAGAGAATCAGCAATATCGTCTTTGTCTGCAATATGAGTATATCGGTTCGTACGAGCAAGGCAATAAAATACAGAAGCGGGATTTGGAAGAGTTTAATAAATTGCTTCCGATGGGGTATACTGCTGAATCGGATAGTCAATCGTGGTCATGGGGTAAGAAAGATAACAAGCAATACCTGTTGTTGCTGGTTGTGATTGCCATTATCTTCTTTACAACGAGTATTCTGTTTAATTCTCTGAAACAGCCTTTGGCTATTATCTTTGTTATTCCGGTATCTTATATAGGAGTGTTCCTTACATTCTATTGGTTCCGCTTGAATTTCGACCAGGGAGGCTTTGCTTCGTTTGTGCTGCTTTGTGGTATTACGGTAAATGCCAGCATCTATATTCTGAATGAGTATAACAGTATCCGTAGCCGCTTTCCCCGGCTTTCTATGCTCCGGGCATATACAAAGGCGTGGAATGCAAAGATACTGCCTATTTTTCTTACGGTAGTTTCCACCATTCTGGGTTTTATCCCGTTTATGGTGGGGACGGATAAGGAAGCTTTCTGGTTTCCGTTGGCTGCGGGTACTATTGGCGGATTGGTGATGTCTATTATCGGCATTTTCTTCTTCCTGCCGGTATTTAGTTTGAAGAGGAAAGAGGTTTGCAAATACTCTAAAAGACGTGTCGCACTTAAAAGTTGAATTCAGCTTTAGCCTTAATATTTATTTTTTGTGAAATCATCCTACACTGCACTCTTTTAGTAATGCTTAAAAAATAACTTGGTACATAAGCAAGTGCAGCGAGTCGGCTTATAAATGATAATTTACCAGCGTAGCGCTGGAGCAAGGTTCTCCTTCGGCGTGCAAGTAATCTTTCAGACACGGATG
>ENA-UEPJ01004076-UEPJ01004076.1-human-gut-metagenome-genome-assembly--contig:-NODE-4076-length-12000-cov-5.435209_pt1 | contig 12000 bp, 8 predicted proteins | sample MGYA00242890_ERZ507896 | MGnify/ENA primary metagenome ERZ507896 (study PRJEB26167, sample SAMN06115508) | human gut metagenome | host: Homo sapiens | place: China:Qinghai | collected 2015-08-20... | reverse complement strand
AGGAAATTATCATAGCAGGATTTGGAGGTCAGGGAGTTCTTTCCATGGGAAAAATCCTGGCATATTCCGGCCTGATGCAAGATCAGGAAGTTGCTTGGATGCCTTCTTACGGTCCTGAAATGCGTGGTGGTACTGCCAACGTGACCGTTATCCTGAGCGACGAGCGCATCAGCTCACCGATCTTAACAAAATACGATACCGCTATCGTCTTGAACCAACAATCCATGGACAAGTTCGAAAGCATGGTAAAACCGGGTGGTACCTTAATTTATGACCCGAACGGTATTACTCACGAACCGACCAGAAAAGACATCAATATCTACAAAATCGAGGGAACCGCCATTGCCGCAGAGCAAGGTAACCCGAAAGTGTTCAACATGATCGTCCTTGGAGGATTCTTGAAAGTAAAACCGATCGTGAAACTTGACAACGTGGAAAAAGGTTTGCAAAAATCTTTACCCCCTCGTCATCACAAGATGATCCCGATGAACATCGAGGCCATCCAGACCGGTATGAACAGCGTTGAAGTTGTGAACCAACTATAAAATAAATACCCCCGCCGGAAGCGGGGGTATTTATTTCTCATTTCAATCAACCATTTTCTCTAACACCTCTCCTGCATCCACCATTCCTCCTACCATCCTTGCAACCACAATCCCGTTCGGATCAATTAATACTTTAGTCGGAAAAGAAGAAATATTAAACAACCGGATCATATCACACGTCTCCCGTCCCTCGTTATTCAATATTTGAGTCCATGTCATCCCGTCTTCTTTCACCGCCGTTCTCCAAAGTTTCCGGGCTTCATTCAAATCTCTCGTGTTCTCTTGGGCCACGTTTATAAAAATAACTTGCTTTTTGTATTTCTCGTACAATTCTTTCAAATGAGGATGAGACTCCCGGCAAGGGCCACACCAGCTCCCCCAAAAATCCAACAACACGTATTTCCCCCGCAACTTCTCAAGAGACACCGTTTTCCCGTTCATATCTTTCTTCTCGAAATTCTTGGCAGGCCTCCCCGTCCTAAAATCCCGACTTCTTTCCAAACGTTGAGCAATAACACGACCATAAGGATTTCCTTTCAAATTCTCGGGGAAACGACTGTAAATATCCTCCGCTTCATTCTCGTCAAACCAAATATAATGCTCGGCCAACTTGACAAGAGCAATATAACTATCCGGATTACCTCGTATAAATTCCATCGTTTTCCGCTTGTTTGCATCAAACGATCGCTGAAACTCCCTGGGATAATCACGAATATCTCCCCCTTGGATGACATTATCAACCATTAACTGGTTGTACCCCGCTTCTTCCGGGGTCAACAAGTCATAATTCAACCGTACGAAATCACGGGAAACAGAGCCTCCCCTCTCCCATTTCACCACGGGTACTTTTCCTTTTTCCAAACCAAGTTTCAACACGGCAAATTCTCCCGGCACAATCATAAAACTGAAATGCGGATTTTGCTTAGTACCTCTGGCGGTCGGCGTTGCCAACTCATCACACAAAAATCTTACCCCCGCGGATAAAGTATCTTTCCCTGCCATACTGATATCCAGCACATGATTATCAAACTCATGTTCTTCCTGCACAAATTTTTCCTTAGAAAAATAAGACACAATCACTTTTCCCTTTTTCACGGCATCAATTGCGGCTCGTAAACGGAACTCCTTCTTTCCTTCTAATTCCAACATGATCGAGTAAAGCACCCGATTATTCAATCCTTCCGCCACGTTTAGATTATCCCTTAACAAATCCGCTGCGATCTGTCGAATTTCTTCATCCTGTTCCTTCAAAAAACCAAACCCTACCAATATCGAGAAACGATCTCGTTCTTCCAGTTGTGGGAACTTTTTCCGACAGATATTCAAATAATCCTTCATGTTATTTTTCAACCGTACTTCGGCGATCTCTCCCAATTCCACCAGTCCCTCCCCGTTCGACAAAGCCGCATCGCGGATCTTCTCTTTCAACCGTATCCATTCCCCTTCGTTTACCTCCATACCCGAAATTATCCGGGCCGAAACAAAAGGCATAACCTGCTGTCTCAACCAGCCATACAGCAAACTATCTACTTTCTCCCGCCCGTTCTCTTTTACAAAACGATCTTTATTGGCAAACATGTAGTCCGCTTTCGGATCCCGGTAATTTAAGGCATAACGAGTATAAAGAAAAAAATTTTCCGGTTTCACCCTTCTTTTATCTGACAACCTATCAAAATACTCCCGTACCACTTGATTTCCCAGCTCGCCATTCCCCGTTTCCATTTGTAACAAGGCATATTCGTTCACCAACTCCGGGGTACGCTCTCCTTTTTTATAACGACGAGTTAACCCCTCCGGCGACCACTTGGGATCAATCCCTTTACGAATTTTGTCGACAAACTCTTCCGCTGGACGAGCCCCGGATGTTCTATAAACCTCCGTCCCGTCCGCTTTCAATACCACGAATGTAGGGTAAGCCTTCACCTGGTATTTTTTCGCCAGTTCCACTCCCTCCCCTTTCTCCGCATCTACTTTCAAATTCACGAACTCCCGGTTAAAATAGGCCCCGACCTGCTCTCGCGTAAAAACTTCCGAAGACATCATTTTACACGGCCCGCACCACGTCGTGTAGAAATCAACAAATACCATTTTTTTCTCTTTCTCGGCAAGAGTTAGAGCCTCTTGCATCGTCAACTCCTTAAAATCAACCCCCTGGGCAAAAGACGACAGCGGCAAAATTGCCGCTATCATCCAAAACAAAACTAATTTTATCTTCATTCTATTGAACACCATTTTTCCAATCAATATCTTTCACCTTCACCAACCCGTTCCATTTACACTTCTCGTCCGGTTTTAACTCGAACGTGTTCTGATCAGTTCCTAACACGTACTTTTGCAAAGTTCCTCGCGTAGTACTATTATAAGTCGCCACGTATAAATCGTTATAATCTCCATATCCCGAGAAAATATCAAATTTAACCATCGTGATCTCGTCTTCCAGCTCTACCGAATACTTCTTCTCGTACCCTCTTTTGTAATCATAAGCATGCAAAGTTTTACCCACCACATACAGTAGGATGGAACGATTTGAGGCGAAAGCGAATAACTCGGCCTTGTCTATATCCGTAGCGAGCGACTTATTTACCTCGTATCCTGCCACCTTCTGGCCAGCAGCCTTAAATTTATAGATATAATACCCGTTCGTCCCGGCATCTTTCATCAAGGCGAATGAATTACCATATCCCCCACCCTCGGTATCCATGGTATTCTCCCCGTACACGAGCGTACGCCCCTCGGGTTGCACCCACGGAAAAGCATCGTCAGCCTTATCAGATAAAGACGAACAAGTTGTGGAATAACTCGTATACCTTAAAAATTGATTATTATCGGTATCATAAAGTATTCCCCCGGAAGCGTATCCCAAAGAAGCAAAAATATAAGGGTACGCTTTAAACAAAACGTTGGGAGAAACCGTTGTCCGATTTATCGGATCTGCATATTCACTACTTGACAAAAAACTAGATATATGGAACACGTGTCCTTCTTCACAAACAACCGTTCTCGAACTATTCATCATGCCACCACCCGCTGCTTTAGTAATCATGTACACGGGATTCAATTGTTCCGGTAACTCAAAATACGAGTAAACCAACGGTTCAAACGTACTTGACAGATCTCCTTCGAAGGTTGATGGATTCACGTGGTATGAACGTTCCCCGGTTGCAATCCACAATCTCTCGTGGGGTGCGTAAGACGACATTCTTACACGTCCCGTGTACACGACACTCTTGGGATCTTTTAACCGTGGTAAACCGTTATTCGATAATTGATTATATAACACAATCGTATCACCCGCCATGGCAACCATATCCAAATTCACAAATCCTTCGGCATCTTCCCCGATAACCAACCATCCCAAACTGGTCGCGGTTCTAACCACAAGCGAAGTATAATTCATCCACAACAAACCGGTGACCTTATCTCTCACCTTCAAGTAAAGAGTATAAGTTGCTGGTTCCAACTCCACGAAATATTCCAAATTACGTTCCGTACCAATCACTTCACGGGTAAGCTCCTCGGTAGACGTACTTGGCACCACCAGCCACTCGTAAGCGTAACGATCCAAGGACAAACTATCTTCGGTAAATTTCAGCAGGGGAGTTATTTTCAACGTGTCTTTCTTAAAGATCACGCTATGTGATTTTCCCAGGCTGTCCACTTCAATCTCGTTCACCTCCTTGTAATCGTAAGAACCCTTGTCGTCATAACAAGCCACGGCCAAACAAATGAACACGCTCGTTAAAAAAAGTAATATAACTCGTTTCATAATTATCAGATTTACATTGTTCAACCATTATTCTGCCGGGATCCAAGGTTGTCCCACGATTGATTTCCATGATACCCCCATGAACCACATCGCACGCCCATCTTCCTCCAATACCGGAGTACCCTTGTCGTAAAGTTCTTGCAAATAATTCACGAAATAATTCTTAATCATTGTCCGTTTGGCATTCGGCATCGTCACCTCCGAGGCAAAATCATCATACGTCAAATTAAACTTTTCGCAAATCAAATCATATTTCTTTCGCGTAAAAGCCCCCCAAAGTCCCCCTTCTGTTTGCCCTGGTTCATAATCGATTGCCGGTATCCAACGAGCCGGTCGAACGAGAAAATCATTCATGGTAATCTTGTGCATGGAAGCATCAAAATCATTTCCTCCAGTACTAGACCACAACCCGGGAACCTCTCCCCACCAGTTAATCCCAATCCCAAAATCCTCCGTTGGCTCCAACTTCAACGTTAAAACCCGTTCTTCGGTTTGAATACTCTCATCCCGCTTCAAACGAATCACCAAATCAGCATAATGACTTCCGGCTTTAACCACCTGAAATTCATCGAAAGGATCATAATTCACCCCTTCGACAGCAGTAGTCGAATCCTTATCCACGACAACCCGGAACGTTCTGTCATACCCTTTAATTCTTCCGGTTGTCATCACCCGTAACTTCACATCGTGGTAATCACCCGTGCTTTTAACAAACTCTACCGGGGTAAAAGACTGGCTCGCCCAAATAGTAGTATCCCCCCATTCCGGTCCGTACTGAACGTAGAAATAAACCCCTTCCCGTCCATCGTAATCCTTAACTTCTTTTTCACAACTCGCCACGCCGCAAACAAGCCATGCAAGAGCGAGAACATATAATATTTTTTTCATAACCATTACTTATTCTTGTGAAACATTATCTTGTGATTCCGCACGTTGGCTTGTCTCGCTATCCGGTAACGGGAAGACGTAATTCTCCAATTGCATGTTCATCGTGCCACTTGCCGTTGCTCCATCGGGAATGGTCTGTAAACCGTTCCGCTTATAATAGAAAAACAATTGTCCTTCCCCGATAAACTCCCTCACGTATTCAGAACGAATTAACCCCTTTAACTCCTCCACGGATGATGCATTTTGGTTCACGCAATTCCGGGCAAAACGCAACTTGTTAAAATACTTTTCAAGAGCCGTCGGAACATCCGATTCACACTCGGCTGCAATCAGATATAATTCACTAACCCGTACCAAAGGTATCATATAACGATAATGATACGCAGAATCCGCCTCCGTTTCATCTTTATACTTATTCAAATAAGTCACCTCCTTACTATTGGATATTGTGGAAGCCCACATTCTATAACGATAATCATCCTTATCATCATACGTCCCGTTCACCCGTCCCGTCGAAAGATTTCCGGCCATAGTCAAAATTCTGGCTATAGACAAGGAAGGATCAAAAAAAGTTTTATACACTTTACTCTCGCGAGAAGTATTGTAAAGAGAAAACAACACCTCTGGATAAAACACCCCGTCCGGCGAATTCTTTGTCATATAATCGACATCTACTAGCGGGAATAAAGGCTTATCCTCGTTGCTCACTTTTTCGATTACGATCCGAGCACATTCCCCTGCTTTCTGCGTATTTCCCATCCACAAATAAGCCCTAGCCATCAATGCATTCACGGCAAAATAATTCATACGATATTGTCTGTAATACAAATCATTCGCACCTTGCTTCGAATCATAATTCCTGGCTCCTTCCGTGATAACGGGATCAACTGTTGAAAGTAAACTTGACGCCATTTCCAAATCCTTGATAACATAATACATCACACTATCGGCAGGCAACAACGGTTGCACGCTCCGATCCGCTTTCGTCATATACGGGATACATTTTATTCCCTTGTTTTCTTCCGAATAAATAGGCCCGAACATACGTAAAAGATCAAGATGCATCATTGCCCGCAAACCTAGGACCTCACCTTTCACAAGGCGATAATAGGTATCAGACAAAACAGGATTCCCATCCCCACAATGGACAAGTATAGCATTACAATTTGCAATCATTGAATATAACCCGGACCAAATATTATCCAGTGTACTTTTAAACCCTTTTTCCGTGTATGAATAATTCGCATAGACAGAATAATCATGATCCGTAAAACTGCAATTATAATACTGTGCCATCACATCAAGCATTCCCATGGTTAAATTAGCCCCATACAATTTAGGATCATTCATTTCCGAGTACACGCCATTCAAAGCCGCAAGAAAACCTTCCCTGTCTTTAAACAAAGAATTATCCATTATTCTATCGTCAGGATCAACCTCCAACCATGAATTGCACGACACGAGCAACAACATCACACCAGCAATCAAACCTGATTTTATATTTCTTACTATATTCATAAACAAACTCTTTAATTCATTAAAACGTTAACCCAAGAGAAAAAGCCACGGTACGTGCGAAAGGATAATCCAATCCCCGTTCATTCTTTACCGTGGAAATCCGGAAGATATCATTCATATACCCCCGAATAGTCATCGAGGATGCCCCGATACGATGCAACCACTTGGCTTGAGTTTCATATCCAAAAGAAATCGACTCTCCGCTCAAAGTATTTTCATCCGCGATAAAACGAGACGACATCGGGGTCGCGTCCGTCAACGAGATAGACTTATATTTACTCACGTCACCCGGTTTTTGCCAACGATCATACAATGCCCGTTTATCTTGATTATATTGCAAGGCATTTTCCGAAATATTCTCCACCTTGTCGTATAAAGTCGACATAAATATTTGTCCTCCCAAGCGATACCGCAAATTGACAGAAGCAGAAAATCCCTTGTAATAGAAAGAAGTACCGATTACCCCTTCCACCTTCGGATCCGAATTCCCGACAACAACCTCGTCCGCGTAATCATGCTCGAATGTCTGCGTCCCGTCTTTTTTAATGAATATCTCTCGCCCGGAAGCCGGATCAATTCCCGCGGAACGCACGGCCCACAAATCGGAAGGACTTCCCCCATCGTAATATCTCACCAAATTAGAACTCCTGTTCTCCTGATTAAACTTATCCAAGGCGGTCCCGATATTCCGGTACTCGTAAGTAATATGACGAGCATTAAAATTAAAATTCCAACTCATATTCTCTCGCTGCAGGATCATATAATTCAATGTTGCTGTCAATCCCTGAGAAACTTGCTTACCCAGGTTCATCGGAACAGTAGAGGTTCCGGTAGAGGTCGGCGTCTGAACATAAACCAATAGAGGATCGGTATTTTTATAGAAATAATCAACCGTAACTTTCAACCGATTATTCAAAAAAGCCAAATCAATACCATAATTCTGGTCGATTGTTTTCTGCCAATCCAAATCATTATTTCCCCAAGTCGAAACAATAGCACTTACCCCGAAAGGATTCGGGTAACCGGTCGCGTACTTGTACACGTTCATGGAAATATAAGCATCAAAGTTTTGATTTCCGGGATTACCGATAGAAAAACGCAATTTCAAAAAATTCAGCCAGTTCTGATTCTGAAAAAAGTCTTCCTTGTGCACGTTCCACGCCAACCCGATAGCCCAAGTTGTGGTGAATTGTTGAGACAAGCCGAACACGGAGGAACCATCCGAACGAAGATTCACGTCCAGCAGATAACGATCATCATAAGCGTAACCGGCATTCAGATAATAACTCGCCGAACGCTTCTCGCTCGTGAAATACGATGGCTTACCTCCCGTAGGATACCCTGAAGAAAAAGAAGGATTTGAATAACGGTCATCGATAAACCCGATAGACTCGTAACCACTGGATTGTGATTTGCTCGAAGCCAAACGAATTCCACCCACGGCATTTACCATGTGTACCTCGTTAAACAATTTAGCGTAGGTCACGTTAAGATCTCCATCATAACTCAAATTCTCGTCTCTTGTCTCCCGGTAAGACCCGCGTTCCGTTGAAGCGGTTTCAGCATAATCGGAAGCATTGGGAGATTTAAAAACTTCCCCCCGGTCCGTTGACTTTGAAATACTAAAACGACCTTTCGCCCGCAAACCATCAAACACCTGCCAATCGATCTCGAAATTATTCGTAAAACCAAAAGAGGAGGTTTCATCGGAAGAGCCTAAAGTCATATCATATAGAGGATTATAATTCTTTAATTCCTGAAGATAAGTAGGAGAATTTGCATCCGAATCAGTGTAAATCTCTAACACTTGCTCCACCACACCATCCTCATTCTTTTTCCTGTGGTACGGATTCGCCTGTGAAAATTTTGAAAACGCGACCTTCTCTCGTGAAGACATCGAGTAATCCAAATTCAAGTAATTCTTGAATGACAATGACTTGTAGCGATACAACAATTGCACGTTGCCATTAATCACATCCCGATCAGATCCTTTCATCACACCTTGCGTCTTGTTATAACTGAATCCCAAGCCGTAACGCATCCTGTCATCCCCTCCTTCGGCGAAAAGGTTGTGACTATGAGAAGTTGCGAACCGTAACGGTTCACTCATCCAATAGGTATCCACCCCTCGTTTCACCTCGGCCAAACGCTGGTAATACAAACGCTGGTAATATTCAGACTCAATTTCCCCGTTAGCATCCAAATCTCCGTAATACCCGGCCAAACGTTCAAATTCCAATTTTTCCTTAGAATTCATCAAATTATAATCCGATAAATCAGCAAAAGAAAGATTTAAATTTCCGTTATACGTTAACCTTAATGTTCCGGGAGCGGGAGCCTTCGTCTCCACCACCACAACACCATTCGCCGCTTTCGAACCATAAATTGCCGTGGCTGCCGCATCTTTCAGCACCGTAATACTTTGCACGCGATCCATACTCAAATCACTGATCGTCTTTAAAGTTGTCTCGAACCCATCCAAAATAAACAAGGGCTGATTCGGATCGACCTCGTACTCCTGCGTCAAACCGATCACGCTGGTTTTACCCCTCACGTTAATATCCGGCAGACGGTTCGGATCGGATCCAAACTGATTGTTCTCCACGATCGCGAACGAGGGATCCATCGTTTTCAAACTCTGAAGCACATTCTGGTTCCCGATAGTTTTCAATTCCTTTGCCGTATAGGTTGTTGATGATCCGGTAAAACTCTCCTTTTTACGAGAATAAATACCCGTAACAACAACTTCATCCATCTCCTGTACATCATCCTTCAAAACGATCGTCCACTCCCCTTTAGGAATACTTTTATAAGGGATTGTTTGAGACACCATACCGATAAATGAAAATACGAGTTCAGCCTTGGTCGTATCAGTAATCACAATCGAAAAATCACCCTCTCCCCCGGTTGTTACTCCCAAAGTCGTACCCTTTAACAAAACTGTAACCCCGGGTAAAGGCTGTTTCTTCTCATCAACCACTTTCCCCTTCACGGTTACCGGCTTTCTCTCCGTCTCCCGGGCCTGCTCCGCTTTTGATTTAATCACCACGATATTATCTTCAATGTAAAAATCGAGAGATGTCCCTTCCAAACATTTAGCCAAGATATACTTTATATCCGAAGACGTAACATTAACAGAAACCTTCCCCACATTCTTCACCACTTGATCATTGTACACGAATGTGTATCCCATTTTCTGTTTAATCTCGTTAAAAGCAACTTGCAAATCAACATTGTCCAATTTGATCGTCGTTCGTTGCCCCAGCGCCGTGGCCGTCAACGAGACAAAGGTCATCAGTAGGAACAACATTGTCAACCTCATCATCAACAAAAAATTCCCATGGATTCGCCTAAAGAACCCACTCGTTCTGATTTTTTTCATAACTTTGTAGAATTAAAATTTTACATTGTGCCTTAAGCACCTTACTTAAAGCGGGGGATGATCCAGATCTCCCGTTTTTTTATTTTACTGTCACGATATGTCCATCCACCGAGATGGTCACCATACCTGTTCGCTCAATTAATCTCAACACCTTGTTAAAATCATCAAACCGCTGCATCTCGATCGTAAAACATTCTTCCCTCACTGCCGGATTCTCAAACACAACCTCTACATCATACCAACGCGCCAACTCTTCCATTATACTATTCAACGGGGCATGAACAAAATAGAATTTCCCCTCATGCCATGCCACGTAAGGAGCAACATCAACGTCAAGCACTTTAATGTCACGAGTTCCTGACACTTCGAGCGCTTGCTGTCCCGGAGCCAACGATACCGTGTTACCCACACCCCTCACTTGCACACGTCCTTCCACCAAAGTTGTTACCACGGGAAAACCGCTGTATGCCCGGAGGTTAAATTCGGTTCCAAGCACCCGAACCGAGTAATCTTTCTCCACTTCTACGATAAAAGGTTTTGTATCATCGTGTTTCACATCAAAATACAATTCTCCTTTTGCATACACTTTTCTTTCCTTTCCCGTGAATAACGTCGGGAAACGAAGTGACGACTCGGCATTCAACCACACGATCGTTCCGTCCGGCAACACGACCTTATACTCTCCTCCCCTCGGTATCCGAACTTCACTGTATTGCGCCACTTTCACCTCCGAACTATCCCCCTTGTAAGTCAATGTACCCCGTTCGTTCACAAAACGTCCTCCCTCCAGCAACTGTAAATCACACACACTATCCTTACCGAGATCGACCACGTTACCATCAGGCAGATAAAGTTGTGCCGTAGAGATTCCCGGAACAATTCGTTCCAACTGTCGCCCCGGTATTTCCGGGATAATCTGACGTTCGTTCAGATATAACACACCGATCAAAAGAGGAACAATCAATGAAGCCGCAATCGACCAACGACGCAACACGACTCGACGACGCAATCCGATCGCCCGTTCCAAACGATTCCATGTCTTTTCCCTCCCTTTATCCAGTCGATCAAAATAGAACGACTTTTCCAGCATATTCTCCTTGTTACAGATTTTCTCGAACAACTCCCTATGCCTTCCTTTACGTAACCAGGATTCGAGCATTTCCCGTTCAGATGCGGAGAGTTCCCCACGTAAAAAACGATAAATAACAAGCTCTATCCTAGGATCAATTTTCTCCATTTTTCAAAAATTTCCCCTAAAACGTGAACACCTCCCCACAGGGTGACACCCTTTGTAAAAAAAAATTCTTTAAACGCCCAAAAGAAGTAATAACAACCACTGAATACCCTTCAACCGTTCCCGCAACACCCTGTAAGCACGTAATTTAATCGTCTTCACCGTATTCACGGAAACCCCTAACTCTTTCGCGATTTCAGGATTGGAAAGGCCCTCCATCGTCAGAATCACGACCCGACGGGATCGCTCCGACAAATCCTTTATCGCATCGTACACCATCGCATGGACCTCCTCTTCAAGAATAAATTCTTCCTCCCCCTCTTCCGTGAGCCACAGGATTAATTCCGGCTCATTGCGACGTTGCACTTTTTGGTGACGCAGGTAATCCAAACAAGCATTTCTGACACTCATATACAGGAAACTTTTAATCGCCGCAACAAAATAAAAGTCCGCCCGTTTCTCCCACACCTTCAGGAAAGCATCTTGCACGAAATCTTCAATAATCTCATCATCCTCGACATACTGGAAACCATACGACTTCACGGGGAGATAGTATCGATCAAAAATCTCCTTGAAAATCACACCATTTCCAGCCCGGAACTTTTTTATTAGAACATCCTCTGATTTCGTCAAAACAATAAGTACTAATTACAAGAAACACTTACTT
>ENA-UEPJ01004071-UEPJ01004071.1-human-gut-metagenome-genome-assembly--contig:-NODE-4071-length-12028-cov-5.492344_pt1 | contig 12028 bp, 9 predicted proteins | sample MGYA00242890_ERZ507896 | MGnify/ENA primary metagenome ERZ507896 (study PRJEB26167, sample SAMN06115508) | human gut metagenome | host: Homo sapiens | place: China:Qinghai | collected 2015-08-20... | reverse complement strand
GCCTTTCTCTAAACGGAATTTTTCAATACCGAGCTTTTTGAGTTCCTCAGCGAAGAGCTCTTCTAATGAGAGAGGAACGACTGCATAAAAAGGTTTAAGCAAAGTATTCACAAGAATTCCTTCTTTATTTGAATTGAATTGTAGGCCTTTCGGCCTGCGGCCGTAAGATGGTTTACCACAAGGAAACTCTTACTTGCGAAGTTCGCCGTGGCCGAAAACAACATATTTTTGACTGGTTAAGCCTTCTAATCCCACGGGTCCGCGGGCATGAATTTTGTCCGTAGAAATTCCGATCTCGGCGCCTAAGCCGTATTCAAAACCGTCTGCGAAACGTGTCGAGGTGTTGAGCATGACGGATGAAGAATCCACTTCACGCAGGAATCTTTCGGAATGCTCAAGATTATTCGTAATGATGGCATCCGTGTGGTGAGAACCGTACGTGTTGATATGATCGATAGCTTCTTCCAGCGTATCGACGACTTTAATCGAAAGAACAGGAGCGTTGTATTCCTCAGACCAATCATCTTCGGTCGCGTCTTTCACCCGACCGAAATTTTCCAAAATGGCCTTAGAAGCAGGATCGCAGCGAAGTTCCACGCCTTTCTTGAAATAGACGGCGCCGATCTTGGGTAAGAACGTTCCGGCAATTTTACTGTTGACCAGCAAAGTTTCCATCGCATTGCAGGGAGAATAACGCTGAGTCTTGGCGTTGTCGCAGACGGAAACCGCCATATCGATATCAGCGCTCTCATCCACATAGGTGTGGCAGATGCCTTCGAGATGTTTGATCATCGGAACGGTTGCTTCCTGCATTAAGCGGGAAATCAGACCTTTGCCGCCGCGAGGAATTAAAACGTCGATGTATTCACGGGCAGTAATCAGCTCGCCCACCAGATCGCGGTCCGGATCTGAGATGATCTGAATTGCGTCGGAGTTAATACCGTTTTTCGAGAGAGCCTGCTGAACAAGGCCTGCTAAGAAAGCGTTGGAGTTTTTAGCGTCCGAGCCTCCGCGGAGCACAGCAGCGTTTCCGCTCTTGAGGCAAAGTGCAGCCGCATCGATGGTTACGTTCGGTCGAGACTCATAAATAATGGCGACTACACCCAGAGGCACGCGCATTTTGCCGACTTCAATACCGCTCGGCTGCGGACGAACATCAGTTATTTCACCGATCGGGTCTCTTAGAGAGGCTATCTGGCGAAGTCCGGCGGCCATTTGTGCCACCGTATTGACTGTGATTGTCAAACGATCGATAAACGCTTTAGAAAGACCGTTCTTTTCTGCTTCAACAATATCCAGGTTATTCGCTTTGAGCAGATCTTCCAGATTCTTGCCAAGCAAATCCGCCAAGGTCAGAAGAACATCGTTTTTCTGTTTGGAGGAGGCCTTAGCCATGATCAAAGAGGCTGCGCGTGCTTTTTTGCCGATGGCGGCGATTTTATCATGGGCCGTTTGGCTGACGTTCGTAGAAACCATAGATTATTACTTCCTTTTTAGGGAGAGCATGAGGCAGACAGCCTTTAATTCCTGCCAGGCGTCTCCGTCACTGCTTTCGACAAAGAGTCCTTTACTCATTCGATCCACATCGCTCAAGCGATGAAGCATCAGTTCAAGGAGTTTAGGATTGGCTCGGCGCGCTGCTCGGTTGAGCGCACTGCGGTGAGCTTCAGAGAGTCCGAATGTTCTGGCGGCAAGTCCGCGATTAAGCAGGAGCAGATTGCGGACAACATCCGTCAGCATCCAGAGGAAAGAAGGAATTTGGACATTTTCCCCTTGCAGGGAATCTATAATTTTGGATACCTGTCCGGCGTCGCCTTCAAGCATCGCAAGAAACAGCGATTCCTGATCAAAACGGGAAACGTCGGAAACAGCGTCGAGCGCATCGCTGACATCAATTTCCGGTTTATTGACGAGCAAGGCGAGCTTTTGAATTTCCTGCGATGTCGCTAAAAGATTTCCTTCGGTTCTTTCAGCGATGAGGTTGGCTGCATCAGGTGTGAGCGTTTGACCGTTTTTCTCTTTGGCGCGTTCCATAATCCAGCGCGGCAGAGCGTTACGGTCGATCGGATCCGTACGGATACAAACGGCCGCTTTCATGAGATGGTTAAACCAGTCTTTTTTTGTCGCGGTCCAGTCGTAATCAAAGAGCGAGACAACGACCATCTTGTCTTCGTCGGCATGCTCAATGATGGCTTCCACTGCCGCAGGACCGTTTTTACCGATCGTTGCCCTGGGGAAAACAACCTCAATCAGATTTTTTTCGCCGAAAAGGCTCTGATCGCCGAGTGCCTCGTAAAGAGGCGAGTAATCGGCGTTGCCTTCAAAAACAAAAGATTTACGTTCGGAATAACCTGCTTTAAAAGCAGCGGCTCGGATGGCGTCCTGAGCCTCGATGGCCAGCAGGGGTTCCGAGCCCAATAAAAACCAAAGCCGAGGAAGATTACCGTTTTCGTCGGGCCTTAATTTTTGCGCAAGAAGACTACTCCAGCTCATGCATACCTTTTCGGACAGCTTCTTCGGAAATGTGGGTCATACGGCTGACCATTTGATGGATACAAGACTGTTCCATTTCTTCGTAAAGAAGTCTTTCCTGATTGGCTCTGCCGTTTTCGTCACTTTCGTCGCGAATCAGTTCGCGAGTGGCGCTGACCGTTGTTGTGGGCAGAAGTTCGACGCCGTTCTGCAAAACGACTCGGAATGTATTCGTTAAGCGAAGACTGTAGATACGGGCTCTGCCGTCAGTGTTGTAAGCCAGGACATTGGAGCCGCGGGACTGTCCCAGCAGCTCAAAAATCGCTTCGGCTTCTTTGCGGTCATTGACAACCTTGACTTCTGTTTGGGCTTCAAGGTTGCGGCGGATGGTTGCCCGAACCGCAGAGTTCTCGCCAAGAGCAATATAGATTGTCTTGAAAGGAACGTTTTGCTTGCCGCGCAGATGCCATCCGCAGCCTGTCAGGCCGAGGGCCGAAAGACCGAGAATGAAACTGCGGCGAGTCAGTCCTTTGTAATTCATAAGCACAGAATAAAACTAAAAGAATGAAACCGCAGGCCCCTTGAGGACCTGCGGCATTAAGCCTTATCAGACCACAATGTTGACCAATTTCTTCGGCACAACAATGATCTTGCGGACAGGTTTTCCGTCAATGAATCGCTGTGCGTCGGGGTTGGCCAAAGCTGCGGCTTCGATTTCAGATTTCGGTGTTTCGGCCGGAACGTTGATTTCTCCGCGCAGTTTGCCGTTAATCTGAATCACGTACTTCACTTCATCGGCAACCATAGCCTGAGCATCAATCTTCGGCCACGGTGCATCAACGATGGAAGTGCCGAAACGCTGATCGTAGCCCAGATCTTCGAAAAGCTGAGCCGTGATGTGCGGAGCGATCGGGTAGAGCGTGCGAAGCAGGATGGACATGCCTTCGTTGATCACGGCGCGTGTGCCTTCGGATGTGTTGTCCTTGAGGGTATCAAGGGAATTGAGCATCTTCATGGCAGCCGAGACAACGGTGTTGTACTGCATGCGGTCTAAGTCGAATTCGGCCTGTTTGAGCGCCGTGTAAATATCGCGGCGAACAGCCTTTTCTTCGTGATTCAGCTTGGAGGCATCCAGTTTGACATTTTCTTTAATGACATCCTGATGCGTGAATCCGAAGTTCCAGAGTCTTCTCATGAAGCGGAACGTACCTTCGGCTCCGGAATTGCTCCAGGCGGCGCTCTGGTCGGGAGGTCCTGCAAACATCACGAATGCGCGGGCGGTGTCGGCACCGAACTTGCCGATGATGGCAGACGGTTCCACAACGTTGTTCTTAGACTTGGACATCTTTTCGATACCGCCGGACTTGACGGGTAGACCGTCTTCCTTGGCAGTGATCTTTTCGATTCTGCCTTTGGCGTCGTAAACAATATCGAGTTCGCTCGGGTAGAACCAGCGTTTTCTTCCGTCCGGAAGTTCACGATAGAAGCATTCTGCGGTAAGCATGCCCTGGGTGAAGAGGCGCTTGAAGGGTTCGTCAAATTTGACGAGGCCCAGGTCACGCATGACTTTGGTCCAGAAGCGGGCATAGAGCAGGTGAAGCACAGCGTGTTCGATACCGCCAATGTACTGGTCCATTGCCATCCAGTAGTCATTGCGTTCGTCGACCATGGAAGTTTCGCAGTCTGGCGAGCAATACCGCATGTAATACCAGCTGGAATCGACGAAGGTGTCCATTGTGTCGGTTTCGCGCTTGGCGTCTCTGCCGCACTTCGGGCACTTGCAGTTAAGGAAGGCTTCGTCCTGATTCAAGGGGTTGCCGGAGCCGTCCGGGATTAAGTCTTCCGGCAGGATGACGGGAAGATCTTTTTCAGGGACAGGAACCGGACCGCAGTGCGGGCAGTTGATCATCGGGATCGGAGTGCCCCAGTAACGCTGGCGGGAAATACTCCAGTCGCGCAGACGATACTGAACCTGAAGTTTGCCTAAACCGAGGGCTTCAAGATCTTTCGCAACGGCGTCGCGAGCCTGTTCGAAATCCATTCCGTCATATTTGCCGGAATTGACGCAGAAGGTGCCTTCTTTTTCGCCGTACCATTCATGCCAAACTTTGTCATCGAAGACTTCGCCTTTCTTGCCGATGACTTGTTTGATGGGCAGACCGTATTTAAGCGCGAAAGCAAAATCGCGTTCGTCATGAGCCGGAACGCCCATCACAGCGCCTTCGCCGTAGGTCATTAAGACATAGTTGCCGATCCAAACCGGAACGTCGGCGCCGGTAAGCGGATGCTTGACGCAGAAACCTGTCGGAACGCCTTTCTTCTCCATCGTGGCCATATCAGCTTCGGAAACTGAGCCCTTGCGGCATTCGTCGATGAAGGCCTGAAGTTCGGGTTTGTCCTTTGCCAAGCGAAGAGCAAGCGGGTGCTCGGCAGCGATGGCAGCGAACGTGACGCCCATGATCGTGTCGGGGCGAGTCGTGTAAACACGAAGTTCTTTCTTTTTACCGTCGAGTTCGTACGGGAAGGCGAGGTTGACACCGTAGGACTTGCCGATCCAGTGTTCCTGCATACGGCGGACCTGTTCGGGCCAGCCCTGAAGCTGGTCGAGGTCTTTCAAGAGTTCTTCGGCGTAATGAGTAATTCCGAGGTAATAGCCGGGAATCTCACGCTTTTCAACAATAGCGCCGCTTCGCCAGCCGCGTCCTTCGATCACCTGTTCGTTTGCCAGCACGGTGTGGTCGACCGGGTCCCAGTTTACTGTCTGGGTCTTGCGATAGGCAACGCCTTTTTCAAGCATTTTCAGGAACATCCACTGATTCCAGCGGTAGTAGTCCGGTTTGCAGGTCGTAACTTCGCGAGACCAGTCAAAGGCCAGGCCGAGCGGCTCCATCTGAGCTTTCATGTCGGCGATGTTGTCGTACGTCCATTTAGCCGGAGCGACTTTCTTGGCAATGGCGGCGTTTTCAGCCGGCAGGCCGAAAGAGTCCCAGCCCATCGGGGTCATGACGTTCATGCCGCGCATACGCAGGTAGCGGTAAAGGACGTCGTTTAAGGTGTAGTTACGAACGTGGCCCATATGCAGTTTTCCGCTTGGGTACGGAAGCATCGGGCAAACATAGAATTTCGGTTTTTCGTTACCGTTGGCGTCGAGTGCGTGTTCGACGGCGCGGTAGATATCTTTAGCACGCCAGTGGGCCTGCTGGACGGATTCAACTTCCGCCGGATCGTATGTTTCTCTCATGAGAGTTCTTTAGTTAAAGAAGCTGGAAAATGTGTCAATTATAGGTGATGGAGCCGAAAGTTTCGGCTTTGCGGCAAGTAAAGCCGCGGCGGGCGCCTCTATATATTAGAGAGAGGAAATCTAGAACAAATTTTTAAGTCGTAAGCGTTCGTCACTGCGTCTGCAACGTGCAGATGCGTTTGCTAGACTTCTCACTCCTTTGGATGAGAAGAAAAGAATGCAATCCATTACTGAATCGCTTAATAAGCAACAAGCCCAGGCAGTGACTGCCGAACCTAAGTCCGCACTGATTCTTGCAGGCGCCGGTTCGGGGAAGACGCGTGTCTTAACAAGCCGCATTGCCTACCTGCTTCAACAGAATATGGCTCATCCGAGCGAGATTCTTGCGGTTACCTTTACCAATAAGGCCGCTAAAGAAATGCTGGCTCGCCTGCAGAACATGATTCCGATCAACCCGCGTGCTATGTGGGTCGGCACCTTCCATGGCTTATGCAATCGCTTACTGCGTCTGCATCATCAGGAAGCCGGCCTTCCCGCGACGTTTGCTATTTTGGATATGAGCGACCAGCTCGGCGTGATCAAACGCGTGATGAAGGCAAACGGCATTGATACGGAAGAGTTCAAGCCTCGTGAAGTGCAAAACTTCATCAATCGCTGCAAAGAAGAAGGCAAGCGCGCCTCTGAGGTCTATTCAAAGTTCTCTAAAGACAAGGCATATATCCAGATTTATGCCATGTACGAAGCCGTGCTTCAGAGAGAAGGTGCCTGCGACTTTGCTGAACTGCTCTTAAGAGCTTATGAGCTTTTGAGCCGCAACGAAATGATTCGTCATCATTATCAGGAACGTTTTCGTTTTATCTTGGTTGACGAGTTTCAGGACACCAATGTCCTTCAGTATGAATGGCTGAAGCTTTTGGCAGGTCTGGGAGAAAAGAATCCTCCGAATGCAGTTTTTGCTGTCGGCGACGATGACCAGTCGATTTATGCTTTCCGCGGCGCCAACGTCGGCAACATGATGTCCTTTGTCCAAGAGTTCAGAATCGGAGAACCGATTCGACTTGAACAGAATTACCGTTCTCAAGGCAACATTCTGGATGCTGCCAACGCTTTGATTTCCAACAACTCCGAGCGTATGGGCAAGAACTTGTGGACGGATGCAGGCAAGGGCGAAAAAATCCGAGCTAACCGTTCGGATAACGACTTTGATGAAGCCCGCTTTGTTTGCTCTACGATTCAAGAATACATCGACAAGGGCGTCTCTCCCAAAGATATTGCGATTCTTTATCGCTCTAACGCTCAGTCACGTTTGTTTGAAACTGAACTGACCAGACGCGGCATACCGTTCATGGTTTACGGCGGTCTCCGATTCTTCGATCGTGCTGAAATTAAGAACGCCATGGCCTACATGCGCTTGGCAGAGAACCCTTCAGACGATTCTGCATTCTTGAGAGTCGTGAACGTTCCGGCCCGCGGAATCGGCGCGAAGTCCATTGAAAATCTTGTGGATTTTGCGACGACAAACGGAATTTCATTGACAAAGCACACCTGTCCGATTGCCGCGCCTTCCATTTCAACCGCTTCGGCTTTAAAGAAATCTCTAATCCAAGCCTTGCGATCGGCATCGCAGACAAATTGGTCGCCGGAAGCAATTACGCCGGTCTCTGTGTGAATGCCCAATTTCCGGGCAGCCTTCTCAGCCTTTTCAACCCAAATGGGATCGGCATCAATGAAGACTTTATTGATCCCGGAAATCAAACCTTTGGGATCGCCGACGCCGGACGTGTCCATATCGTGCTGGCAGACCTGAGAGGCAATCGCAACTTCGCCAAGCTTAAGGTTGGGAGAAAGTCCTCCGGCAACGCCGGTATTAATAATGGCGTTCACGCCGAACTTCAAAACCATCGTCTGAGCGCAAACCGCAGCAAATACTTTGCCGACGCCGCTCACTGTGGCGACAACATCTGTACCGTGCAGTTTTCCGCTGTAAAAATCAACGCCCGAAATTCTGGTGACGGTCACGTCCTGAAGCCTAGCTTTTAAAGCCTCAAGCTCGACCTTCATCGCTCCGATAATGCCGATCATTCAGTAAGTTCTCAGAAATTAATCAAAAGGAAGCGGTTCGCCCTTGGCGTTAAAGAGCGGAAGTTTTTCCAGATAAGAAATATCCGTTCTGGAAGCGGCATCGTCTTCGGCCAAAACAGCCATTTTGCCGACAACGTCAGCACCGGCGGCTGCCGCAATTTCTTCCAAAGCCTGGAGACTGCGGCCAGTGGAAATTACGTCGTCAACGATCAAAATGCGTTTACCTCGCATCTGATCCATTTCTTCTTTATCGACGTAGAGCTTCTGGTCTTTTTCCGTCGTGATGGATTTCACGCCGACGCAGATGGGGTTGTCCATGTAAAGCTTGCGGCCCTTTCTGGCAACAATGTAGTGTGCGTCACCATTCTGGCGAGCCATTTCCTGAACCAGAGGAATGCTCTTAGCTTCAGCAGTTAAAAGGAAGTCATATTTAGGAGCTCTTTCTAGAAGAGCAGCTGCGCAATTAACAGTCAGCTCGGTATCGCCGAGGATTAAAAAGGCTGCAATGCAAAGATCTTGATTAATAGGGCAAAGTTTCAGGGCACGTTTGGTACCGGCAACTTCAATATCGTAATAGCGCATCTATATCTCCCAGCGGAACAAGCACGAATAGGCGGGTATCCTACTTCAAAACACCTATAACTGCGATGATCCGCTCTCGTTAATGCAGGGTTTTCCTTAGTGAAAAAACGAAGTTTTTTGTAATCGAAGAATACAATATTTTTATAGCCTCAAACGGGCCAAAAGCCTGTATGGGACTAGCCAAATCCCTCAATGGTCGTACCGGACTCCATTGAAAAAAGAACACTAAAACAAATGGTGTGCTTCGGCAGTAAATCGACAGCAAATGAGTTTTCGGTTTCCTATCGACCTAAAAATACCTTTTATTCTCTAATCCCTAGGAGTAACTATTGTGAACTTTAAACTCTTAAGCAAAGCCGCCCTAGCACTTGCTGCAATGGGACTGTGCCTTTCCGCCGCCTCCTCCGCATATAAAGCCGAATATAAACTCAGCGTTGTTCCCGGCGCCTCCTCCGGCTGAGGTCAGACTGCCACTTTCTTTGCTGACTGCGTCAGACAGAAGTCCAACGGCCGTATCAACATCAAACCGTATTTCGGCGCTCAGCTGATGGCCGGCAAACAGACTTCCGAACTTTTGCTCGTTCGTCGCGGCGCCATTGACTTCGCTCTGGCTTCCACTATTAACTGGTCTCCCCAGATCAAAGAATTAAACCTGACCGCTCTCCCCTTCTTCGTCGCAAACAACCCCGACCGCTACAAAGCCATAGACGCTATTGAAGCCGGAAAATCCGGAAAGATGCTGGAGAAAGCCATCGAAAAAACCGGTGTTAAGTTCCTCGGCTGGTCCGAAAACGGCTTCCGTGAATTAACCACCAGCAAAGGCCCGATCGAAAAACCCGAAGATATGAAAGGCATGAAGCTGCGTGTCTGCGGCACCCCGATCTTCATCGATATTTTCTCCTCTTTGGGCGCGAACCCTCAGGCCATCAACTGGTCTGAAGCTGTCACCGGCTTCCAGCAGGGCATCGTCGACGGTCAGGGAAACCCGACCAACGGCATTAACGTTCCGACCAAAGTTTGGCAGTGGCACAAGTACTCTACCGATTGGCATTACATGATCGACCCGCTGTTCTTCACAGCCAATATGAAAGTTTGGAAGGAGTTCTCTCCGGAAGACCAGAAGCTTATCCTCAGCTGCGCGGCTGAAGCCGAGAAATACGGTAAAGCCCTCTCCCGTCTGAGCAACGACAACGGTCAGGCTTACGAATACCTCAAGAGCATCAACAAGCTCCCCGCTGTTACCAATCCGAAGGAAGAACTCAAGAAAAACGGCATGACCGTAACCGAATACACGCCTGAAATGATCAAGCGCTTCTATGAAGCCACAGCCGGTGTCCGTGCTGACTGGACTCAGAAGATCGGACCCGATGTCGTTAAGGCCGCCGAAGAAGATATGAAGGCTGCCAAGTAATTTCTAATTACTTAGCGACACGCCGTGTGCGGCTTCGGCCGCACCGGCTTCACTTTAAAAATAAATATAAGAAGAACAACCATGCTTCATTTCCTCAATACCCGATTTGAAGAGCTGTTAGGGTCATTTCTGCTTGCGGTGATGGCCTGCATTGCCTTCATCAACATCATCATCCGCTACTGCACAAACCTGTCTTTTTCCGCATCCGAGGAACTGACGGTCAATTTCTTTGTGTGGATTGTGCTGCTCGGCACCTCGATTGCCTTCCGAGAAAGCAGCAACTTCACCATGAATCTGCTCTACAGCATTACGCACGGATGGCTTCGCAAGACGCTTTATTTCTTCGGCGTGCTCTGCTCGCTCGCGTTCTTTGCCATGCTCGTTTATTTGGGTGCCATTGAGGTTATCGACGAAATTGAACTGAATGTGTCTTCCGAGTCTCTGGATATTCCGGTTTGGCGGGAGTGTCTCAAATTTTGTGTCTGCCCTAAATTCATAACTTAGGTTGCTCTTCGGAGGGGCGGTTCGCTTGTGGAACGTAGTGGAACAAGCGAACCGCCCCTCCGGCGCTTTCGCTCATCCCACCATTCTATCCTTGCTTGAACCGATCTCCAAACATTACAACGAATTGAAGCATCGCCTGACGCCATCTAAAAACTGATTTGCTCCAGTCTTTAGTAGCGTTTTTTATTGCCAGGTAGACGAGTTTGTAAACTGAGTCATCCGTCGGGAACATTGTTCGGGTTTTAATTACCTTCCTAATCGAACGATTCAAGGCCTCTATGCTGTTTGTCGTATAGATTAGCTTGCGAACTTCCGGTGGAAAATTGAAAAGGGGAACAACTTGATCCCATTGGCTCAGCCACATCTGCTTTATGACGCTGTATCGCTTACCGAGGTCGGATTCTGCGAAGTCCTCAAGTCTGTTTTTTGCCTCTTCGGCATTATCGGCTCCGTAAATTCCTTTGAGCTCCTTCATTACTTGCTTCAGATCCTTGTAGGAAACAAAAGCAGTGGAATTTCTGAGCAAGTGCACAATGCATGTCTGATGCATTGTCTTTGGGTATACGGTTTCAATAGCCTTGGTCATTCCTTTGAGGCCGTCTGTTACTGCGATCAGAATGTCGCTGCAGCCTCGAGCTCTGATTTCATTAAATACGCTTGTCCAGTAGGCGGCGCCTTCATTGTCGGAGAGCCACATTCCGAGAACTTCTCGGGAACCGTCCGCTTTAACTGCTAATGCTAAATACAAGGCTTTAGGCGTAATGGTGTTGCCGCTTTTTACTTTTACCCGCAGTGCGTCAAAAAAGACAACCGAATAAAAGTCCTGCAATGGACGACTCCTCCAGGTCCTGACATCCTCCAAAACATCGTCGGTTACTCTGCTTATAAACTCAGCACTTACTGAGACACCGTAGATTTCTTTCATATGCGCGGAAATTTCACGATTGCTCATGCCACGTGCATACATACTAATTATTTTGTCATCAAGACCTTTCAGGTGCCGTTCATACTTGGGAACTGATATCGGATCAAACGTACTTAATCGATCGCGGGGGACGTCTATGCGTACTTTGGAGTTGTCAGTTAAAACGGTTTTACTGCTTGTGCCGTTTCGCTTGTTTATCGCTTCCTGAGCCTCAGGCTCAGCCTTTTCTCGAGGAACAATTTTCCCGTTTTTCAAGTGAAAGTCCATTTCACTTTCCAGGCATCTTTCAAGAAAACGTTTCATAACTTCTTGAACCATGCCGCTTACTTCTTCTGAACTCCAGCCAATTTTGCCGGTGTTGCCTAACGTTTGGTCGATGTAATTAGTTAAGAGAACGTCTGTCTCACTGGGCGGATTCTTCGTTTTTCTTGCCATTTTCGATTCTCCTTTTCCCTTGCCTAGGAGTTTAACTAACCTCTAAGTAGGAGAAAATTTTTAAATCAGGCAAGACACAAAATTAGTTACATCCTCAGCGCGCCGTATTTTTGGCCAGCCCTCTGTATCTGACTTTCTTATATCCGAACTGAACCTTAATTCGATGAAAGGCGTGTTCGACCTTGCATCTAATCGAACTCAGCAGCTTTTCGTCGGCAATTCTCTCTGCCGAGAGCTTCTTTCTCTGACTGTAACGTTTCGCAGCCGTATAAGTTACTCGTTCAGGATCTGCACTATCGCGCTTTTCCATACCGAGATATCCGGAATCGCCGATTACTTCCCAGTCATCGGGGCGGCGTAATTCGTCCGCTTTTGT
>ENA-UEPJ01004061-UEPJ01004061.1-human-gut-metagenome-genome-assembly--contig:-NODE-4061-length-12048-cov-3.595105_pt1 | contig 12048 bp, 9 predicted proteins | sample MGYA00242890_ERZ507896 | MGnify/ENA primary metagenome ERZ507896 (study PRJEB26167, sample SAMN06115508) | human gut metagenome | host: Homo sapiens | place: China:Qinghai | collected 2015-08-20... | reverse complement strand
ACATAATTCTGGTTTAAAGTTACAGATGAGATAGTATATCCATCCTTAGGCGTTCCTGAATATCCAGCCTCAACAGCAACTGTTTTTATTCTTACTACCTGTGCCGTATAGCTTACTGATGACTGCGATAAATCAATCGATACATCTTTTATCTCGTTTTCTTCTTCATCATACAAATGTATATCAGCATCTCCATGAACCTCATCCGTTGCGCCGGTTACATCAAAAGTTATACCTGCATGGTCTATTGTATCAATAATTGAAGATGGACCTGTCACTTTAATTGATGTTGGATTAAGAGTCTGTTTTACTAATGCATATCCATCCGCAGGTTTTCCTGTCACCTCAGTATTTACATTGATAGTTTTGGTATCCCGGTTTTCAATGCTTAATCTAACCGCAGATGTTTTTGGCGCAGCTTCAACATTATTAAGTGTCTGCCCATTCCGAACAACGGAAACATGTATATCTACATAATCTGCAAATGCACTAATCTTGCTTAAATCAGCAGTTGCCACAATATCGCTTGCTTTAATATTAGTTACAACGCTCTTAGGACCGCTGACATATACAGATATTTTACCACCATCAACAATCTCATAACTATAATTTTTATCTGTAAGACTTTCTGTGTTAATAAGCTGTACTGATACATTACTGAATGTGTAGCTTGTAGTAGGATCATATATATTAACTATTATTGTCCATAAAACCACTGCAAACACAACTGATAATATCTTTAGACTCAGATTCTTAAATATCTTTTCCTTCATGCTTCAGCCTTCCTCTCCATATCTTGAATGACTTCACATCTATTGTTCTCCTGCGAAGATATTCCAGTTTATTTCTCAAAGAATCTGCATCAATATCATGAATCAATTCTCCACCTACTGCAACTGAAACCTTACCTGTTTCCTCCGATACAATTATAGTCATGCTGTCTGTCACTTCACTTATTCCTACACCAGCTCTGTGTCTTGTTCCAAGTGATTTATTGAGACTGCTGTTATCTGAAAGCGGCAGATAACATGTTGCGGCTACAACCCTGTCACCTCTTACAATAACAGCACCATCATGCAATGGTGTGTTATGTTCAAATATATTAATCAATAACTGGCTTGTAACTATACCATCTACAGCTATTCCGGTTTTTTCATACTCTTCAAGTACCATATCCTGTTCTATTACAATCAGTGCTCCAGTATATGCAGCACCCATTTCATAGCAGGCTCTTACTATTTCTTCTGCCGTCTTACTGCTGAATCTTTCACCCTTGTCTTTTCCATCACTAAACCTGAACAAGCCAAACACAATTTTCTTTCTTCCGAGCTGTTCCAGAGCCCGTCTTAATTCTGGCTGGAAAATAATAACAAGTGCAATAATACCAACACTAATCGTTTTGCCGGCAATCCATAAAATAGTCTTAAGATTAAGAAGATATGCTATCATGGCAAATATAGCAACAACTATAATTCCTCTTAGCAGAACCCATGCTTTAGTATTCTTAATCCAGACCATTACATTATATAAAACGAAGGCAATTATGACAATTTCTATAATATCAGTCCACGTAATATGTGGAATATATAATTTAACCAGATAATCCTGTATAAAATTATTCACTCTACCGCCTCCATTTTATAATTTTACAATAATATCATTTTACTTATCATCATTATCATAGAAAAGAATATCATCCTCTTCTTCAGCTGATGCTGCCTGATATCCTGATTCTGTCTTATGTGAAGATGGTTTCTTCATATCTCTTATATCTGAAGTTTTCTTTGTTTTCTTTGCATTAATGTGCTTAATTCTTACATCTTCACTTGCCACATTAAGCTTAGGTACAGCTTTGACATAATAATAATATTCATCATCTTCATACTGTACATATTCTGTTCTCTTGTAGTCCAGTGCAAAGAACACAACATTGCATACATATGCAACAGCAGCACCAAGAATAACACCAAGTATCATAAGGATAATGCTGAAATCTGATTTAAGTGCAGCCTGAAGCACAACAAGCATAAGGAATTCTGTAACACTGCCTGCAACAACAGCAATTTCCCATGCATGATTAATCTTCTGTCTTCTTATGATATAAACAACAAGAATTGTTATTACTGCTGCTATTACCATTACAAGCATCTGCTTATTCTTAAGAAGGCTTTCTACAAGATAAGTTATCTGCTTCATGCTGTCTGTAAGTGACTGATTAGAAATTGCTGCCTCATAATCACTTGCTGTTCTTATTATATAATAAATTATTATTCCAAATCCAACTGGAATAATAGAAAGTGCTGATGAACAAAGGCCAATAACAACAGGTACTGCAAATGGAATCTTCATCCAGCAAAGAATAGCTGTAATAATAAGTATATAAGCTGTCTTTGGTGCAAATCTGAAATACAAAAGGTACATAAGCAATACTATGCATAATGTAAGCAACGCAAACTCTGCTGATATTGCATACAGATGAAACAGCATAAACACTGAAAGTATTACAAGTGTAAAACCACCTGGTAAAAATGCACATACAACAGAAAGTAATATTGCAAATAATGGATTCTTTAACTTGTCCATATAACCAATGCTTGCATTAATCAGCAAAAATGATATAAGCGCAATAATAAATCTTGCAGCTGGTACAATATATGTATTGTATTTGTTATAAAATATTTTAAATTTCTCCTTGAATTCTAATAAAAATGCCATTGAAGCCTCCCACTAATTATTTCTTTTTCTGTCCTGTATAAAATCTTTCCAGCTTATTAAGCCTTGAAAAATATCTCTTAAGTCCCTTTCTTGTATGTTCATATCTGTAATAATACACAATTCCAGAAATAACACAGAATACTATAAGCATTAACACATAGTATAAAGATATTTTCTTGGCAAGCCCAACATAATCCAGATTATTTATCTGCTGTATTAATCCTTCCGCATTACACAAAAAATACATAGTTAACAGTATTATTCCTGCAAAAGTTGTTGCAATAACAGTTTTAAGAATTCCAAAAGCTATGTAATCACCCTTAAAGTACTTGGCTGTTTTTAACATGCTTTTTCCTTCATTCTTTTCATATATTGCCATTTTGGTCATCATCTTAATTTTATTTTCATTAAGCAATTGTTTCACCTCACCAATTTAATGTTTTTAATTACATATGATTAAATATAACATATTTTCTCTTAATTGTATATTACAATTTGAGAGTGACCGCCACCAGTTGCAACAACAATTCGTACCATTCTATTATCTACTGTAAATGTTCTATCTGTTGAAGCTGATATATAACTGTTCCATACATAGGAAGAATTACCCGGCAGAAGATTTTCAACCACACTCTGTATTCTTGAATCAAATGCAGCATTTCTCTGCTTTATATATATAATTGTAACATTGCTCTGAGTGATAATTTCTCCATAATATACTCCATCTTCCCTGCATACATATACATTTGATGCAGTCTGTTCAAACCCTCTGTCTGAAAGTATATCACCTATATCACCTGAATTGCCTCCATTACTGGAATTATTCTGGCTGTTTTCTGAATCATTATTTCCCTGAGCATTGCCCTGATTATCATTATCATTTTGACCTGATTGGCTGCCATCGTTCTCACTGCTATCTGTCCTGTCTGTATCCGGCTGATTATTTTCTGATGAATTGCCAGACGTCTGATTACTATCTGTGCTTCCACTACCTGTTTTGCTGCTTCCTTGCTGACTCTGACTTCCAGATGTTCCTTGACCTGCCTGTCCAGACGTACTTCCGGATGAATTGCTGCCTGTGTAATGGTTATTTCCTGTATACACAATGAACCCATTATCAGATCCCTTGGAAACATTTGAGATTCCCTCTATAACCACAGCATCTGATACACTTCCAACAGTCGCTGTAAGCGTTGCAGTTCCAACACCATTTACAGTCACCAGCCCGTCTTTATCAACAGAAAAGACTTCTTCATTACTGCTTGTCCATATAAGTGATTTCTCATTGTCATCCGGAGATACTATTGCAGTAACTTTAAGGCTTGTTCCTACAGGAATAGCAGTATTTTCAAAGAGAATCTCAACCGATGTCTCTTCCTTTGATATATACTCATCCTGCTCCTGTGATGGCTTTAAATTAATTTTACTGACATTAACATCAGCAGATTGCTCATTCTTATCATCAGATTTATTAAATGATATCATCAGAACAATAACCAGTACCAACACTAAAACTATTCCTACCAATACAATAACCGGCGTACGTTTTATCTTTATATTCCTATTCTTCATAATTTTCCTCATAAAAATATTATATTCATCATCTATTAATAATATAACAATTCAATCCACTTGTAAAAGAAAAAATGGATGATATACAATTTTATAAGCTGTATATCATCCATTTTTTCAGAATTCAATCCGTATTACAGTTCCCTTATTAATTTCACTGTCAAGATAAATTCTTGCATCATGAAGTTCTACAATATGCTTTACAATAGCAAGGCCAAGCCCTGTTCCACCAGTTTCCTTTGAACGGCTCTTATCAACTCTGTAAAATCTTTCAAATACCCTGTCCTGCTGATCCTTAGGAATTCCTATTCCATCATCAGTCACTTCTAACCTTGGCTTGCCATCTACCATTCCTGCAAACACTTCTACATGTCCACCTTCTTTATTATATCTTATTGCATTCTGTACAAGATTATCAATAAGCTCCCTTATCATATCCTTATTGCCACGAATCATGCATGTTGAACCTCTATACGAAAAACGTATTCCCTGTTTCTGTGCATTAACCTGCAGAGACTCTGCACAATCCTTAACAAACTCATACAAATCAAAATTCTCATAGAAAACTCTTTTTGCCTTATCAGAAGAAAAGTCATTCTTTAACTTTCTTGTCCAGCCATAATATAACATGGCCGTTTCCCATTGCATATAATCAATTAAATCATCAGGTATACACTGTTCCGGTTTTGTTCCAATCGTTTCAATTTCAGGACCTTCCTTGAATAGGCATTCGTTGACATATTTAATACCTTCTGTCAGATAGCCTCCCTGAAACCATGAAGAAAAATTTTCTATTGCTGGATCTTCCAATACATTAATTATCTTGCGAAATTTACAAATTTCTTTTTTGTATTTTCCTTCGCAAAGTGTCTTCATTTCTGCAAATGGTGTCTTAATACAGTGCATTAATTCATGTGCAAAAAGCCCTGCAATAAATAACGGTTTATCTTCTTCATTAATATGGTCAAACACCTTTGATTTACCACTACTGATTGTAATAGTATTACCGTTTGTGTAGGCTGTATCAGCATAATCATCAAAAACCACATTGATATTAACCCCTGTTTTGGCTTTTGCCATCCTCGAAAAAACCATTTTCATAGATTCCAATTTGATATTAACTGCCATATAATACCTCTTTCTGCTCTTTAATGAGCCATATAATATTTGTAAGAATGATTCAGTTAAAGCACCTTTAATCACTTATTCCTACTTAATTATCATTGCAAGTTAAAAAAAGAAGCTGCGGAACAACCACAGCTTCTTTCTTAGAATAATTCAGAATATTAATCCTTTAATCTGCATACAAACAATTTTCGATGATTCTATAAAGTGTATCATAATCACTGCCATAAATAATAGCTGGATTATCCCCTTCTCTTTCAGGATTCGGAATAGCATTAACTGATATCCCTTTTCCTTCAAGGAAATCCTCAAATCCATCTATGATGTTGGCAATTCTTGGGTTAATGGAAGTTTCTGCATCATTTGAGTCATAGTACTGCTTAATTTTTTCTGCCGCTCTATTAATCTCTATTGCATAAACCATTCCATAAGTTTCCAAATCAAACATCAATTCCGCGTTAGGTAGATTTTCATCTACATAATTACAGATGTTTTCAAAATCAGCTATTGTAATCGCAGCTTCCAATCTGGTAAGGTCATAAAAGAAAAGCCCCTCTGGTGCTTTTGAGAATACGAGTAGTCTCTTTGTGTCCGGAATTATTGTGCCATCAATTTTCCTTCTGACACATTTTCCGTCCTGCAATACACCCTGTATATATACAACTGGGTTTTCTTCTGCTTCATTACCAACTTTTACGGATTTTTTATACTGCTCTTTCCAATTATTGAACACATCTGTACATTCCGCTTTGAAAAGTGTTCCTCCACCTTGTTGTTCCTGCTTGAAAATGATTCTGTTAATTCTCATATATTCACTCTTTCTGCCCGTAATTATCGGACCAATATAATATTCTGAATATGATATTAAGATATACTCCTATTATCAAGATTCAGTTGTAAGTATAATGCAATGTAAAAAAAGTTGCAAAACCCATATACAAATAAGTCCCCGTTTAACGCCCTGCTTTCCACTTCTTCCAGTAATCAATCATTTCTTCATACTTATAGACTAATTCAAAAGTCTCTAAATCCCAGTGGTCTGTTGATTCCATATAACTTATAAAATCACTGAAATCGTCCCTTTGTTTAATGATATTATTCCATATTTCACTCGGATTTTTACTCATAGTGTCTTTTTTAGTCTGTGTTTTTATATATTCTTTAGCCATCCTGGTGCGCTCCGGTGCTATATCAGTATCATTAACTACAGCTGTTCCACCTGATAAATCCCACTCAGGATTATTAAGAACACTTATTATATATCCTGTAAAATCATTAATATTATCCTTCCCATTTACATAATAGATTGCTTCTCTAACTTTAAGTGCATCACCGCTTGCTTTAATAAGAAATGTATCTATATCTTCTCTCTTTAATTTATGAAGTCCCACAAATTCTTCATAAAGTTCCATTCGTACTTCGTCTGGAATTTTCAATATTTTCTCAATAAATTTTGCCTGCTTAGCCAGTTTCTTTTCATTTTCCTCATTTTTATAAATAAAAAACCTTAATTTACTGATTGCTTTACCCTTGGTTTTTACTCTCTGATATTCAAACCTAATATTTGAAATTTCTTCCAATTCTCTCTGAGCTGGTTCAATAGCGTTATATATGAAATTATAAGTACTTGGATATATCTTTTCTTCTTTTGGCAAAGCTTCATAAAGCATATCCCAGTCTATTTTCTTACCCATCTTCTTTTTCACTGCGTCCAGCGCTGGATTCTGGTCATCACATAAACCTAATGTAAATTTTAACTCATTAACAGGATATTCAACTACCACACATCCTAGTTCTTCATTATATTTTCGGTTACCCGGATATAATTCTTGTTCAAAAATCTGATACATTCTCAATGTTGCCACACTCGTCGCTTTGGCATCGACAGCTATCCTGTACTGGGTATAATTGCCGCTCTTTAATCCTAAAATATACTTTCTTACTTCTTCATTCATACGGATAGTAAGTACACCTCTGTTATATTCTACTTTCTGGACAACGGGGAAAACTATAAAATTCCCTTTACCATCTTCAATAAGTATGGTTCTACTTGCTAATGTCTTTGCAGCATTTCTTAATGTCCTGTAGGAATTACCCGTGTCGCCGAATAATTCCTTTATTTCAGCCGAATATATATTGGCTATCAGTTCAGCATCCTCTGCCATATGTGACATCTGCTGTATTTTACATATGGCAATGTCTATAAGTCTTGTATTATAAAGAGTGGTTTTACCTTTAGCAGACATAAAACTATTTGATACCCTGTATGTTGAATATTTTAACGGGATAAGTTCTTCTGACACCTTAATTGTCCTTTCTTTTTCTGATTAGATGTTAATTAGATTTTACTGACTTGTATTATAAAGCAAGAAATTGACTTTTACAATATGTTAACTTTGGTCAATTTCTTGTTATTCCAATTTGTTTTAGTCAAATTTTTGCTATTTATTTGAATTTAGTCATATACTTGTTTTTTAACTGAAAAAATGGGCTATAAATAGCAGAAAAGCAAGGATAATGCCATTATTTATCAGAGAAGTAATTCTGCAGCAAGAGCGGCCGGCGGACTGACTATCATTGAGTGTCTGGAATCAAGAGGTGATCTGAACAGTCCTGAATTATACAGAAAGTCTGCTATTGCAACAGAAAATGATCCTCAGCTTGTGAATGTAACAGCGATTGCAGAAGAAGCATTTGCCTATAATACAGGTATTACCCATGTTGATTTGAGCGATACACAGGTGACAGCAATTCCAGAAGGATGTTTCATGGGTGATACAAGACTGAAAACAGTGATTTTGCCGGATACAGCAACAAATATTGGAAAGAATGCTTTCTCAGGAACAACTGCTGATGTTTATATAAACAATCCTGCTTGTACGATAACGGATGCTTTTGACAAAAACTACAATGGCGTCATTTATGGCTATAAATATTCTGATGAAGCAAACAACGTTGAAAGCCCTGCATATAAGTATGCACAGAGCCTTCCTAATGCTACATTCAAGGAAATTGGCTATGTAGTTACTTTTGAAAGTGATGGCAAAGTATACGAAGTACAGAATGTAAATGCAGGTAAGGCAGCAACGAAGCCTACAGATCCTACTAAGACAGGATATAAGTTCAAATACTGGCAGTGGACTGACAGCAATGGTACTGTCCATACAGGAACAGATGCTTACAGTGGTGTAAATGAGAACAGAAAGGTTGTTGCAGTATTTGAACCGGGAAATGGCGTAGTCTCAGACGGAAAAACATACACCATGACAGTAACAGGTGGTACTGGCAATGGAAGTACGAGCCTGACCAATATGACCGGTGGAGCAATTGTTGTGTTAGAGGCAACAGGGGTAAGCACAACACAAAGCTTCCAGTACTGGTCAGCAACAGGTACAGACAGTGCTGGTGTTACAGCAGATTGTTCTGAATTGATTGGTGATGTGCATTCAGCGTCCACAAGCATGTATATGCCAAATGCTAACGTAACAGTAACCGCACATTATACCACAAACAGCACTGGTGGTGGTTCAGGAAGCGGTGGTTCAGGAAGCGGTGGATCTGGCGGTAGTGGGTCCGGAAGCTCTTCCGATTCTACTACCAAGTACAAATTAACAGTTAATTATGGTTCAGGCTCCGGTGAGTATACAGCAGGCCAGGTAGTAACAATCTCTGCTTTTGCTCCGGAATCATCAAGCAAAGTATTCTCCAAATGGACAAGTACTACAGCAGGCGTAGGATTTGCTAACGCTTCAGCAGCATCTACAACTATTACGATGCCGGCAACAGAAGCAACGGTAACGGCTAATTACAAGACAAGAACATCAGATGATGATGAAGATGATTCAGATGCAGCAAATAGAAGAAGGGGAACAACCACAACGACTACAACTGTTGCAAATGGTACTAATAATGCACAGAATACGACCACAACAACTACAACAACCAATGGAACAACAACTTCTACGACAACACAGGGAGACAGACTTTCTATTGATAAGACTGGAATCTCTAATAAGGATGTAGGCTCTACGACAGTAGAGGGCGCAACAGATAACTTCATTGTAAAGGTATCGGATTCTGACAGTGCAGTAGCAGAGGCGCAGGCTGCATTAATGAATAAGTTCGGTAGTCTGGATGGCATTGTATATATGCCAATGGATATTTCCCTGTATGACAGCACCGGTAAGAACAAGATTCAGGATACAACAGGTCTGAATGTCAACATTACAATACCTATTCCTGATGAAATGATCCAGTATGGTGGTAATGTACATATGGCTGCAATCGAGAACAGTCAGCTGCAGGATCTGAATGTGAAGTTTACTACTATTGATGGCATAGCTTGTATGTCCTTTACAGCACCGCATTTCTCACCATATGTAGCATATGTGGATACACAGAATCTGGTTGCAGGAACAATTGATGCAACTCCGAAGACCGGAGATCCGATTCATCCTAAGTGGTTCCTGGCAGCAGGTATGGCTTGTCTTTCTATCATCCTGTTTGCATCCGGGGATAAGAAGCGTAAGATTAAAATCGCTTAAACAGGAGTAAGAGTATGAATAAAAAGGTGATTACTGCAACAGCGGTATTGTCAGCGGGAATTCTTCTTCTGTTGACAGTAGTGATAGGTTTTCAGACAAAAGCGAAGGGTGAAGACGATTTTCGGATAAATGGAACAATATTGACAGCGTACGTGGGCACTGACACCTTTGCCAGTGTCCCAAGTACGGTTACATCCATAGGGGAGGGCGCTTTTGCAGGAAATACAACCCTGCAAAGTATAGATCTTCCTGAAGGCTTACGGGAGATTGGCTACAATGCCTTTGGTGGATGCACTGCACTGACCAGTGTAACAATACCGGATTCGGTAACAAAAGTAGGACCGGGAGCATTCAAGGGGTGTAGTGCATTGACATTGGCAGACCTGGGCGCAGGTATTTCTTCCTGGGGGTCAGGGGTGTTTAATGATTGTACGTCTCTGAGTAAAGTGATTGTAGATGGGAATAACAACTATTTGCTTTATTATAATGGTGCTTTGTATAATGGAGACATGTCCATGCTGTATCAGGTATTGGCAGGAAGAACCGGAGACAGCTATGCAATGCCTGATGAGGTAAAAGAGATAGATACTTACGCATTCTGGAATCAGCAGAATATTAAAAATGTAAAAGTGTCTCCTAATGTCACAAAGATTCCTTCCTATGCAATGAGCAGTATGGGAAGTGTCGAGAATGTGATTCTGCCTGATTCAGTCAGTTCAATTGCAGAGAAAGCATTCGCAAATAATACAGCATTAAAGCAGGTTATGATACCGGCATCTGTGAACAGCATACAGGACAATGCTTTTGCCAACAGTCCTAATGTTAAGATATTAACGACTAAGAACAGTACTGCGGATCAATTCGGACAAAAGCAGAAGATACCTGTGATTTATGAAGCAGAACTGCCTACGGATTTCAATGACAGTAATGCAGATCAGGAGGATAAACCCCAGCTCAAACATCAGACCACGACTGTAACTACAACAGAAGAAAAAACAGAACAAACAAAGGAAGAAACTTCCAAGGAAGAGACTTCGGCAGCACAGTCAACACAAAATGACGAGAATCCTTTGGATACGAAAGAACCTGGTGTGGTTGCCAAGACCAGAATCATAAATGGTAAGGCGGTAGTATTAATTGGTAAGTCAAACCAGAAAGTATATGGTGGAACAGGCAGTAATTCCTCCACAGAAACAAGCCAGACACAGGAAACATCAGAAGAAAGCTCTTCTGAGCCGGCAACACAACCGACGTCTCCTAAGCAGACAGAAGATGGTGATGCGATTAAGCAAAGAGCGTACTATAAACAGAACAATTTGACTAATTATACAATTAGTGAGAAAATAAAAGAAATAGGACGATTGAGTTTTGCACAGAGCGGTTTACAGTCAATAGAGATACCATCTAATGTTACAACAATAGATTATGGAGCATTTTATGGATGTCAGGATTTGAAAGAAGTAACAATTCCTGATTCTGTAATTAGCATAGGTACGAAGGCTTTTGCTGATACTCCATGGCTGGATAACTGGCTTAATGGAACTTCTAAGGGAGGCGAAGATGATTTCCTGATATTGGGAGATCATATTCTTCTTGCATATCGTGGAAACAGTGCAAAGGTTGAGATTCCTGAGGGCGTAAAGCAGATTGGTTCTGAAGCCTTTAAAAATCATCAGGAGCTGACTCAGATTACAATCCCGGAAAGTGTAAGCAAGATTGGTGCAGATGCATTCAGAAATTGCAGCAAGCTTACCAAGGTCGATGGAGGAGCTGGCTTACAGACAATCGTTCGTGGCGCCTTTTATGGCACACAGGTATCGGAAGATTCACTGACGAAATAAAGTATGTGAGGATTATTATGGAAAAAGCGTTTTGGGGAATGGTAGCAGGATGTACCTTAATCTTTGGAATATTACTTGGAATGTATCTGAATAAAAGCGGTGCTGTGGATTTTTCTCCTAAGGCGGACCAGACACAGGAAACAACGCAGACAGACCAGACTGCAGGTGAGATAGAGCAGGATGGAAAACAGGCGGTCTTTCCATTTGTCATGGTAGATCTCAAAACCATAACCGGCGATGGAGCAGACCAA
>ENA-UEPJ01004056-UEPJ01004056.1-human-gut-metagenome-genome-assembly--contig:-NODE-4056-length-12055-cov-55.193188_pt1 | contig 12055 bp, 10 predicted proteins | sample MGYA00242890_ERZ507896 | MGnify/ENA primary metagenome ERZ507896 (study PRJEB26167, sample SAMN06115508) | human gut metagenome | host: Homo sapiens | place: China:Qinghai | collected 2015-08-20... | reverse complement strand
CGATTATTGATGGTAATCGTATATTTGAAGAATTTAAAGGTGCTATCGCCGAACAATACGTTTTACAGCAGTTTAAGACAATTAAAGATTTACCGGTATTTTATTGGTCAAATGAAACAAGCAGAGCTGAAATAGACTTTGTTATACAAATAAAATCCGATGTTGTTCCAGTTGAGGTGAAAGCTGAAAGAAACTTACAAGCTAAAAGTTTGAAGGTTTATATGGAAAAGTTTAAACCAAATTATGCAATAAGAACATCAATGGCAGATTATAAAAAAACAGATAATCTTATTGATTTACCGTTGTATGGTATGGAAAGTATAGGACAATCAGGAGAATAGTATACTATGAATTTTGAAAAAATAAATACGGAGCAAGTACTTTTTAAATATTTAGATTTCCCTAAGTTTATTTCATTGCTTGTATCTCAAAAAATAACATTTGTAAAACCTTGTTTATTTGAGGATATTGATGATTGTAGTTTCCCGGATTTTACGAAAATAAAAACTGAAACAAAGCCCATTTTAAAGCAAATGAGAATTGACAGGGCAACAAGAAATGTCGCAAATTTTATTAGTATAATAAAAAATAAACCAACTCACAATGAGCCCGAAAATATATTTATGTATATTTTTGTCCAATTATACAATTCTATTATGTATAATTCTCAAAATATAAGTAGTATTAATTCAGAATTGATAAGAGAATTTTCCCAAAAGCTAACTGATGCTTATGTCAAAAACGATATTCAATCAATAATAAACATATTAGTGGAAATTGATGAATGTGACTCCTTTATAGACAGAGATATTGGCAAATATTATAAAAACAATACTTTTGTTAGTTGTTGGCATATTAACAGTAATGAATCTGATGCAATGTGGAAAATATACTCTAATAAAAAAGGGATTGCTATAAAAACAACTATTGATAAGCTGAAAAACTATTTAGACTATTCCGAATTAACAAAAGAAGGATACGAAATAAAATCCGATAGAGTTAAATATCATAATATTGATGATTTATTCAAAATGGTGAATAACAAAAATGGACAAGAACTTGTTGAACAAAAATTGGATGATCCAGTTCATTATTTTTTCATTAAAAAGGAGTGTTATGCCTATGAAAATGAATATAGGGTTCTTTTTTATCAAAGACCAAATCTAGTTGTTGATTCTATAGTGAATAATGAAATTATTCATAAATTAAATGATTCTAATATAATAAATGCAAATAATGTATGTGCGGTTCCTGTTAAAGTTAGTCTTGAAGAATTTATTGACGAAATTATTATATCCCCTTACGCACCAAGATATTATATAGATGTTTTATGCAATCTTATGGATAAAATGCAAAAAGGAACACTAAAACAAAAAATTGCTTGCTCTCACATTAAAATAAATCATAACGATTAGCTTCATCAATAAATTTGACTGAAATTTATTGATTTTAGTAGATTTTTTCTGATTTTATAATGTATTTTGGGCTTGATTTTACTGATATTCAAACGTTATAAACACTTCCGGCTTTGTTCCAACTTAAATTTGGACTTTTCCAATTGGACTTTTTTGTCCTTTACTTAAAATCGCTATAATTCCGTCAGTGATTAAGTTTTAGATGGCTTGTTTAATTTCGGGTTAAATTTTTGCGGACAAAAAGAGTAGAAAAAGACCAGTTTGAGTAATTACAGTCAATTTGGAAAATATTGCTAATATTCAAACATACTGCCTAATTGAGCCTATTATTCTATAACTCAAATGTCTCATTAAACCTTAGTTAAATTTATTATTAAAGGAGAGGGTAATGATAAGATTAGTTGATTTTTTAAAACTACCATCAGATAAAGCAAAAATTAAATTTAATATGAATCCTTCAGATCCAACCAAAAGAGCGTGGGATTTATTATTAGATGATTCGATTGAATGGGATAATATGAATGCTTATAAAACAAAGCATGCTAGTAATAATTTGAGTGATGCCGAATATTTAATTTCGTTTGCACAGTATTATCCATATGGTCCAAATTATTATATATTTGGAGGGATATATAAGATAACTAAAATAGTTCCTGAAGTTTTTGATAATATTGGGTATAAACTTGAATTAACAAATTTTTATAGTGAATATCGAAAAAGATTAATTATTAAATTAGAAAATCCAATAGGACGTGATATTTATACTCGTTGGTATTCAAATGTTCAAGAACAATTACAACCTGAAATATATGAACTAGCTCCATCAACAAAACTTGGAGACTTTCCTGGGTATAATAATATTTTACTTACTCATAAAGATTTACAACATATTGTCGAAAATGATGCTCCAGAATGGCGACAAGCATTATCTAAAGTAAAAGGTGTTTATGTCATAACAGATACATCTAATGGGAAGTTATATATAGGTTCTGCCAGTGGTAATAATGAAGGTATATGGCAACGTTGGTCCTCTTATGCAAATTTGAATAATCTAACTGGTGGTAATAAGTTTTTTGAAGACCTGAAAAGCGAAGCAATTGATAATATTGTAGATAATTTTACATATTCAATATTAGAAATTTTTGATATGAAAACTGATTCCAATTATATTTTAGAAAGAGAAACTTTTTGGAAAAAAGTTTTAAAAACTAAAGAGTATGGAATGAATTATAATTAAACTTAAAACAATTTTTGTTGTTCACATTTAATAATTAATGATTTTTGATTGCTTAATTGTATTTCATCTGTATCTTGTAAATTACCTAGGATTAAATCAAAATTAGGATTATGTTTTTGATAGTTTATTTTAGCAATTTCAGGGTTTTGATTTGCATAACAATATTTACAGCCGTTCGGACAAGTATCATAATCTCCGATATTACGACTTTCGATACATTGACAATTTTTGCGATTGCCTGAATGTTTTATTGATTTGAATTTTATACTATTTGCTTGTCCTAATATTTCAGAAGTTAAACAACCTGAATGTAAAATCCCGAATTTTTCGTAATTTGTTTCAGTCGCACAGGTTTGTATTATCATGTTATATTTTTTTGCAATCAATCCTATGTTTTTGGCAATTTCAACTTTATCTTCATTTGTCAGTAATATAATTTCAGGCATATTTGTTTTTAATTTTTTATACATCTCCACAAAACTAAAAATACATCTATCAATATGTGGAGATAATTTTTGAGCCATATAGTCAAAAGTTTTATAATGTAGTTCTTTTGAATATTTTTTTGTCAAAAGAATAGGATCATAACGCCATGCAATTCTTTGTTTTCCTACAATATTCGATAATTTTATCAGTGTTTCAATACTTTTATCTATAGTAGGGACATTAGGTTCAATATCTTTGTCATATGCTGTGATTGTGTAATGAAAGTATGTATTGAATTTATCTGTAATATTTTTTATGTAAGGTAAAATTGGTTCATAATTTTTCGAACAGAAAATAATACAGTCTACAGTTTGAGGATCCAATTCATATTTTGTGACTTTGTTTGGAAACATCGGATTTCTGGAATAAACAAAACCTTGTTCAAACCTTTTTAAAAGCCATTCTGTATAGTATTGAACGGTATCAGTTCTTGAACCTGTATTTAAAATCATAAAAATATTTTACAATAAAAAGAGTGTCCTAAAGTTTTGATATTTTGTCTTATAATAAAGTTAATGAAAAAGATTTTTGTATCACTAATATTATTTTTTACAATTATTGGTCTGCCTGTTTTTTCTTCTGTGCAAGATAATAGTATTGATTTAATGTTTAATTATCCTTTTTACAAAAAGCCTTCTTCAAAAATTAGAACTCAATCAGCTAAAGTGCTTTATAAAGAACTAAAAAATGAAAAAAATTCACTTGATTTAATGATGTATGGAATCTACAAACAACCAGATATATTTAATCAAATAATTGATTTGTGCAATAACCCTCAAATAACTGTAAGAGGTATTGTTGATGTAAATACAAAGGGTATGAATGATTATCCTGATACACATAAGTTAAAAGCTCAGTGTAAAAATATTAAGACTGATTTTGCAACAAGAGATGAAATGCAAGAATATTATGATAAACAAAAAAAATTAGGATATTTAATGCATAATAAAGTTTTTGTATTTTCAAATGACCATGTATGGACAGGTTCAACTAATATAAGTTCTACTTGTTCCGGTGGTTTTAATGCGAATGTATCATATTTGATAAAAGATAAAAAAGTTGCTGATCTTTATCGACAAGAAATTTCACAGATGTATAATGATGAGAAATTTCATATAGATAAACAAAAAATATTTGCTAAAAATATAGTCTTAGAAGATAGTACAATACTTGATATTTATTTTGCTCCAAATGAAAATATTTTAAATGAAGCAATAATCCCGAGTTTTCAAAATGCAAAAAAGTCCATATATGTTGCAATGTTTTATTTTACTAATAAAAATATTTTAGAAGAATTAGTAAAAGCCAAAAATAGAGGTGTTGATGTAAAAGTAATTGTTGATGCTTCTTTTGCAAAAGATTTTAGTAAATATATCAAATTAATGAGAGAAAATGACATTCCTGTAAAAGTAGAAAACTGGGCAGGGAAAATGCATTGTAAATTAGCTGTTATTGATGATAATATAACTCTTACAGGTTCTTTGAATTGGACAAATTCTGCAGTAAATTTCAATGATGAAAACTTTTTGAAAATCCAAAATCCTAGAATTGCAAAAGAAACAATTAAATATTTTTATACTCTTTGGAAATCCATACCTGATAAATGGCTGTATGCTATTCCAGATGCAGAAGGAGTTGATTCAAAATATTCTTGTAAAGACGGTATTGATAATGATCATAATGGATTGATAGATAAAAATGATCCTAAATGCCAATTATAAATTATCAATTAATTTTAATTCAATATTTTCACTTTGTTTTTTTGTTGATTGATTTTCTTTTATTTTTTCTAAATTTTCTTTTTTAATCATTTCCCTAAGAGTTCCATATGAACACCATCTAAAAATTTCTCCACGAGATTTTAAGCCTGTTTCTTCATAATACATTGCTTTTTTATATAATTCAGGATGTTTCTCATAAAGATTAATCCAATCAATAGGTTTTTGATAAAAACAAAAATAACAACCGTTTCTTGCTCTCCATTTGTAATAATCTGGATAAAAAATCCCCTTATTTATAAGAATGTTTTCAACATCATTTTTGTTGATTTGATTTTCTATTAACGGATATTTAGCTATTACAAGACTTTTTTCTTTTTCTGTTTTTGGGGAAATTCCTTTTCTCCAAAATTCATCAGCTCTTATTCCAATATAAAAATAAAAAATCCCTTTTCCTTCTTTTTCAATTTTTTGATAAATATATTTCCAAGAAGGTTTAACTTTAAGTTCAATAGTACAATATCTTCTGTGTGGTGCAGGTATTAAAAAATTTGTGTGAAAAATATGGTCAAAGTTTTTTTCAGGTTTTACTCTAGTAATTTTTTTATTTAAAAATATTTCAATTTTGTTTAAATAATCATAAGTTTCAGGCAAGTCGCACCCTGTGTCATAAAAAACGAGTTCCAATTTTTCAAAAATCTCAGGCATGTTATCCCGCATAAAAAACGCTAAAGCGGTGGAATCTTTTCCACCGCTTAAACTTAAAATATGGTATTCTTTTTTATTGTCCATTTTTAATTCCTTATTAATTATTGAGCGTTTACAATTCTTCTTACAATAACATTTTGTTCAGGTTTTGTAAGTTCTAATAATTGTTGTAAAACTTTTTCAAAACTTTTACTGATTCCGATTTCTGATGTACCGACTGTTGCTTCAATTGTATAGAATTTTAGTGCTAAATCTTTTACTTTAACTTTAAAATCTGCAACATCTTCATCAGACCAATCTTTTGGAACTCGGGATTTGTTGATAAATGTTGCAATACGATTAATCCACAAAATATCATCAGCGTCTTTTTCAACAACGTTATTGAATAGAATTTTTAATTCTTTTTCTCCAATAAATTCTTCTACTTTCTCAAATCTTTGAGCTAATTCTTTGCGAGATTTTGCGTGAAAACTTTCAAAGAAGAAAGTGTTAATTTCTGATACCATATTATGTGTTGCATTTTTCAACTCATTAATTGATGCTTGGTAATTTTGTAAGAATTCATCATCACACTCAGGCAAAAGTTTCCCTGAAAGAACTTTTGGAATATCTCGATAAAACAGACTTATAGGATCTTTTGCATTCATTATAACGTTTCTGAAACGTATTGTTTTTTTAGATAATCTTTCTGTATGCAGAGTATATTTTTCTAAATCTCTTATGAAATAGATTAAAGTTTTTGTAATGTCGAGAATATTTTTTGTTTTAGTGTCAGCAAGAATTAGCGAAATTTTTTCTAAAATTGGTAAATCTTCCATAATTGTTTTTTGAATTTCAAAATTTTGAGGACAGAAAATCATTCTATCAAACATCAATTGATTTAGCTTTAATTGGAATTGCAATTTTTCATAGATTGCAAGAATATCTTTATTTTTGGCTAAGACATCGAGTAATAAAATTCCGACAATTGATTTTGTAAGTCCATATGATGTAAATTTTTCAAATAAATCAGTAAGTTTAATTTTTTTACCTTGCAAAATATATTCTGAAATTTCATTTTTAATATCTTTGCAGGTAGAATTTTCGCTCAATAATTCATTTTTCAAATAACTTTCAATTGAATGCTCTTTTAATTCTTCATTTTCTAACAGGTGACGTGCAAGACATCTCATTGCTTTTGTTAAGACCGGAGGCATTTTTTCAAGTTTTAAATATTCAAGATTAATCTCCGGACGTTTGGGAAATTCGTCACAACACCAAGATTTGACAGGGTTGTCTTCTAGATATTTTTTCCCTTTTTCAGTTAAGAAAAATTCTCGTTTTTCTTCTTTCATCAGCTCATTTGTTGTCGCGAATTTTTTCAAATCCTTAACTTGGGTATTTGTAAGCCCGATTACATAGTTCAAATCAGGATTTTTAAAAATTGCTGAATCTTTTTCTACACAAGAGAGAAGTTTGTTTAAATGTTCCATAAAAATTCCTTTCTACTGCTTTCCAACAAAAAACAGACTCTTTTTTATTGAGTCTGATAAAAAGCAATTATTTTGCTACTACAATTTAGATACAGCTATGCTATTACTTCGCTTTAAAGAGAATTTAAGCAAATTCTCAGCTACTCCTTGCAAACACTCAAATCATCTAAGGATTTGGCTTGGCAAGAGGTGTGTCACCACTTACATTATTCCTTATAATTTGTAAGAATACTCTAAACTTAATCTTTTTTTAAGGATTTTGGTGAAATCAATATTTGTTTTATAATAACCGTAATGAAAAAGATTTTTGTATTGCTAATATTAATATTTCATATTTCAATATTACCTGTATACTCAAAAACTAACAGTATGCAAAATAGAAATTATACAAATTTTTCAATACCTCAGTATGCAAAAATAATGAATGAGGTTGATTCAACATCTAAAAATGATGAGTTAAAAATAAGATTTCCAATATTTCATAAAAAGTATGAAAAAGCTGTGCCATATGTAAAAACATCTAATATAGAATTATATTTTATAGATGGATATAAATATAATAAACCTGCTAATTTTGCAAGAACATCTGCATCTCAAGCTCTTATTAGAGAAATAAATAACGCACATGACACAATTGATTTTGCAGTTTTTGGTTTTTCATCTCAACCTGAAATATTAAAAGCGTTATTACAAGCTCAAAAAAGAGGGGTTGAAATTAGGTGGGTTGTTGATATGACCCCTTGGAATTTTAATTTTTATGGTGGCACAAAATATACTTTAAAAATGTTACCGAATTATAAAACTGATTATGAAACTGATAAAAAAGCTCTTGAAAAGTATCAAAAGAAAGGTTTTAAAAATTATAATGGGACTTTAATACATGATAAATATTTTATAATTGATAGAAAAGTTGTGTGGACAGGTTCAACAAATATAAGTTCATCAGGTACTGGGGGCTATAATACAAATATTTCAGCTATTATAAAATCACCTAAAATCGCAGAATTATATACATTAGATTTTGAAAAAATGTTTGTTCAGGAATTATTTCATAAAAATAAACCTTGTCTAAGTCAAAGAGAAATTTTATTAGAAGATAATTCTATAGTTGATGTATTCTTCTCTCCAAATTCTGCAATTTTAGATAATGGTATTCTTCCGATAATAAATTCAGCAAAACAATATATTTATATTCCAATTTTTTATTTAACAAATCAAACAATATATGATGCTTTGTATGATGCAAAAATAAGAGGGGTTGATGTTAAAATAATTTTAGATGCACATAGTGCTACGAATCAACATTCAAAAATTCAGGAAATTCGAGAGTTAGGTATTCCAATTAAAGTTGAAAATTGGGGTGGGAAAATGCATATGAAATCTCTTGTTTCTGATGATACATATATTATTTTGGGTTCTTGTAATTTTACTAATACTGGAATTAATAAAAATGATGAAAATCTTTTAATTATAAAAAATCCTGAATTAGCAAAAGGATTTAAAACTAAATTTTTAGATTATTGGGATATTATTCCTGATAATTGGTTATATGCTACCCCAAAACCTGAAGGTAAAGATAGTATAGGCTCATGTTCAGATGGATTAGATAATGACCACAATGGTTTGACAGATAAAGAAGACCCTAACTGTTCGTATTAGTTTTATATTTTTTCAAAAAGATTTTTATGAATATAATTTTTTGATTTTATTTTTTTTATTTCATATTTTTTCCTATAATAATCTTCTTTTTTTACTAACTCTTTAAGTGAAATATCTTGACACCAACTAAATTTTTTCCCTCTTTGAATGTTACCTTGTTCTTCAAATTCTAGAGCTTTTTTAAATAAGTTAGGATGATATTCTTTTAAATTTAACCACTCAATTTTTTTTTGAAAAAAGCAAAAATAACACCCAGATCTAGATCTCCATTTATAATATTCGGGGAAACCAATACCGTTGTTATCTAAAATATTGCATACATCTTTTTTTATAATATTGTATTCCACAAATGGGTATACTTGCTTAATAATTTCATTATCTTGGGAATTATTAACTCTTGAAGATTCATCTGCACGGATACCTATGTAAACGAAAATTTTATTTTCTGATTTAATTTTATTTTGTATAAATTGCCTAAAGGTTTTTGTTTTCATTTCTACTGTACACCATCTTTTCATTGCAGATGGTAGAATTCCATAAATATTAAAAAGTTGTTCAAAATTATAGATTGGTCTAATTCTTGTAATTTTTTTCCCAAGGAATATTTCAATTTTGTTTAAATAATCATAAGTTTCAGGTAAATCGCATTCAGTATCTGAAAAAACAAGTTCCAGTTTTTCAAAGATTTCAGGCATGTTATCACGCATGAAAAATGCCAGAGCCGTCGAATCTTTACCGCCTGAAAGTGACAAAATATGGTATTCTTTTTCCATTTTCCCTCCTTATCCACATAACACAAAAGCACAGCAAAGCATCTGCTTCACTGTGCTTACAAATCTTTCAGTTACTCCTTGCAAACACTCAAATCATCTAAGAATTTGGCTTAGCAAGAGGTGTATCACCACTTACATTATTTATGATAATTTTAGAATTTTCGACTTTTTTAATCTTTTTTTAAGGATTTCAAATTTTTTTGTAGAAAACTGTTTAGTAATATTTGCGATGTGAAATTTTAAATTTTTACTTATATTCACAAAATGGTTAGAATCACAAAAAATAATTTATTAAAATATGTGCCTTTAGATTTTTCTGTAGAAAGTTTTGTAAACCCTTTCAGAATTTATGAATTTAATAATAAAGAAATAAAAAAAGGTTATGTTGTATATTTAATGGAACGAGAAATTAGGATAATAGACAATTTTGCACTGCAATTTGCTATTCAAAAATCAAATGAATTAAATCAACCGCTTAAAATTATCTGTGCAAGACCGATTTATGAATACGAGTCTAAACAGAATTTTATTGACAATCAAATTAATGAGGTTAAAAAAAATTTTTTAAAATTCGATTTTGATTTTGAGATTTGCGAAGAAAAAGATATTCCTGAACATCTTTCAAAACTTGATATAAGTTTGTTAATTTTTGATTTTAACCCGTTATTAAATCGAGATTATTTAGCAAATAAGGATTATAAAATTTACGAAATTGACGGGCATAATATTGTTCCTGCAAGGTTTTTATCAGACAAGCAGGAATATAATGCAATGACGATGCGAAGAAAAATTTATTACAAGATTTTTCCGTTTTTGACAGAGTATGACAATTTTACAAATATCAAAACCGAAGCTGATTTGCTGTTAGACGATTTTATTCAAAATAAACTTCCTCAATATGCTGAATTTAAAAATAACCCATCAAAAAATGTTTTGTCAGGTCTTTCTAAGTATATGAATTTAGGCTTTATTTCATCGCAACGAGCTGCACTTGAGGTTATCAAATCTAATGCAGAGGATATTAATAAAGAAGTTTTTTTAGAAGAATTAATTATCCAAAAAGAATTATCAGATAATTTTTGTCTTTATTGTAAAAATTACAAAACACTTGATTGCATACCATTATGGGCTAAAAATTCATTGATGGAGCATGAAAATGATTTGAGGGTTTATAATTACAAACTGACCGATTTTGAAAATGCGAAAACTCATGACAGACTTTGGAATGCTGCACAAATTCAATTAATAAATGATGGCGGTATTCATGGTTATTTGAGAATGTATTGGGCAAAAAAGATTTTAGAGTGGTCGCAGAGTCCTCAGACAGCTCTTGATATTGCGATTTGCCTTAATGATAAATATTCTTATGATTCTCCATCTCCAAGCGGTTATGCAGGAATTTTGTGGGCAATTGGAGCTTTGCATGACAGAGCATTCAGGAATTTCCCTGTCACAGGTAAAATCCGCAGAATGACTTATGATTCTTTAAAACATAAGTTTAATATTGAAGATTACATTTCTCAAAATGCGGAAATAAAAAATATTTCTTGATACAAATTTTACTAAGAATTCTTAATAATTAATGAAAAATTGTCAATAATTTTTATTAGAGGTTTTTACAGGGGTATGGAAAATAGTTCAGTCTCATTTACCTCAAATATTTGTTTTGTTGATAGAATTGCGTATAACAAAATCAAAAAACGAAATTCTATCGGTTTTTGGCATACTGTGCCAAATATTTTGAAAGCTGATGAATTTTATTCTGAAGGGATAAAAACTTGTACTGGCGGTGGGATTGTTATTCCTTTTAAAGAAGCTGAAGGGTTTCATTTTTGGGACGATATGACAAATAAGAAAAAGTTTCCTGATATAGTTAATTCGCTATTCCGTTTTGTAAAAAATCCTAAAAGGGCATTGCTTGTAGGAAGTAAAAATTTAGATGATTCTCCATATTCAATTGAACAGTTTGAGCGTTTCAAAAAAGTTTTTACGGAGCGGATAAAAAACGTATCTTTATTTGAAAGACATAGATATGAAAATTCCCAAACTCATTATATATATTCATTGAATGATGATACTTGGACTTTATTTTCTGAATATCAAAAGGGAAAAAATATTCGTTACAATCAGGTAAAGAATTTAAAAGCATTAAAAGAATGTTTTGAAAATATATCTATCGCAGACGGTGACCGCTTATTTATTAATAATAAAGAGATTACGAGAGCTGATGCACCTGAATTGTTTCAATAAATGTTTAAATCAAAGATTTTAATTTCTTATTGCTTAATTCATTTGGGTTAAACAATTTTATCACTCCATATTCCCCGTCATAGCCTGCTTGTTTTATAACTTGGCCTTTTCTTAGACGTGCAATGGCTTCTGCTAATATTTCGGAAGTTTTAGAAATTTCGTCTGTCGGAATATCCTGGAGTATAGATAGTTCTGTTCCAAACTTATTTATTAATTTTTCATATTCATTACAAACTGATTTACTGCTTGCACTTACTTGCATAATTTCGGAGATTATTTCTTGCAGAGGGATTAGGCTGTATACTTTTCCTGCGGTTTTTGGCAGAGTGTTTAAATC
>ENA-UEPJ01004044-UEPJ01004044.1-human-gut-metagenome-genome-assembly--contig:-NODE-4044-length-12102-cov-4.758420_pt1 | contig 12102 bp, 7 predicted proteins | sample MGYA00242890_ERZ507896 | MGnify/ENA primary metagenome ERZ507896 (study PRJEB26167, sample SAMN06115508) | human gut metagenome | host: Homo sapiens | place: China:Qinghai | collected 2015-08-20... | reverse complement strand
ATGAAATAAATATCCTGATGTTCCTTGATTTTTGAAAATTGTTTTTCATGGTGGTATATGTATTAATCTGATTTCTACAAATTGTCGGATGGAATCTGGAACTTATAAAAAATCTCATTTATTGTATAGGCTGATACATCATACTTTTTTGTATTATCATCTAATTCCGAGATTTTAAATCTTGTTGCCCTTTAATACAAACATAGGGAAAAACTTTGATTTATTATAGCAATCTTGTAAAAAAGTTAGATTTTGCACTTCGATTTTTAAAAACACGTCAAAGAACACAGATAAATAGAGCTTGGGAGTTATCGCCTGCCTATGACCTTTTGCCAAGTAGCGGATATTCATTCTCAATGCGAATCTGTAGTCGAAATGTACAGGTGCCAGGATTGACTCCATAGCACCTGTACATATTGAAATATCTATTTAGTATCCCGGATTCTGATATTCACTGCCATTAGTGATTGTTGCGGTAAATGTGGTTGAAATGGGACGTAACGCATAATTCGGATGGAAGAACCGGGCCAGGTCCGGATGAGTATTCTCCAGATACTCCGAGTTCTTAAACATTCCTGTCCGTTTTAAGTCGTAGAAGCGGCAATATTCCCCGCAAAGTTCACGGCCTCTTTCGTCTAAGATATCCCGGACCGTAATACTTCCTGTAAGCGGATTTGCTCCGGCACGTTCACGAACCTTGTTGATATAACCGGCTGCATTCGCACCACCATTCAGGTAAATATCAGCTTCTGCCGCAATCAAATAAACTTCTGCCATGCGCATGATAAACGTTGCATTCAGATTACCGTTTCTCTGTTTGGAAGCATTGGCTACATAATAATTACTGCTGTTATGTTTATTCAGTGACGGATAATAGTAGCGGAACTGATTCTCGTTCGTGCCGTCATTCTTGTAATTGCCTGTGACGTTTGTATAGGCATAATTCATGTTCACATTATTATTGTCGTCACTATATACATGATGATAATCAATCAGCAAATAATCAGAAATATGTTCTTTTTGCTTCTCTGTAGCATAATCCATGTCTTGCGGCATGATGAATTTAATGGCTAAGTCTCCTTTATTCAGAGCTTTGCCGATGACGGCTTCTTCCTTATCATACATGTGTACGGCACTTTCATCCCACGTGTAATTCTTGTTCGCGTTCCACTCTGTAGTGAACGATTCATGAAATCTGGGGTCTAATGTTCCGTCTTTCTGTACATACAAACTCAATAAATGCTGCGTGGGCATAAAGATACCGGTAATTGAGCCTTCCCAAGTAAGCCGTGTCTCCTGATTGTCTTCACGTGCTCCGAATTTATTGATATTGCATAAGAAGTATTCATCGTTGCGGTTCAACTTGTAGTTTCCATTGCTTGATCCGTGACCGTCTGCTCCTGCATACCAGCGATGTTTCCAGAGAGCTTCCTTGTTTTCCCAGTTATTGCTCTCTTTAAACACTTCGCTATACGATGGATACATATATGTGTTGTATTTCCCACCGCCAGTTTCGCAATCGGTAATCAATTTCTTGGCTGCATCCAGAGCTTCTTGCAAATATTCGGTGCTTCCATATTCGTACGTCTGCAAGCAGGCTTTAGCCAGAAAACCGAGAGCGGCTTTCTTTGTCGGGGTGGTAGTTGTTGCATGCGTGCCTGTTGGTAACCATTCGGATGCAAATCTTAAATCGGGCAGAATAACCTCCTGATAGATAGTCATCGGATCGGTGCGGGTGGGGGAGTAGGTCAGTGTTTCCGTCACTACGGGTTCTGTGAGCATCGTCACTGCTCCGAATTGTTCCACCGCGTTGAAATAATACACAGCTCTAAGAAAACGGGCTTCCGCAATCTTGGCATTCCGTTCCTCTTCCGTGGTGTAAGGAGGTTTGTCTCCTAATGCGATAGCTTCGTTACAGGCTCCCACACCGTCGTACGTCCCGTTCCACCAATTATTGGTGTAAGTCGTATTGGGCGATGTTCCTGCGAAAAACCAGAACCACTGTGTGTAACTGGTTGATTCGTTGGCTTTATATGTCCAAAGATCGGTGTCACCTTCAGTCAGTGACATCCAGTCGGCAGCACCGTAATAAAACCTTTCCATGGCAAAATAACACTGGTTAATCAGGGTTTCATATCCATCGATGGAAGTAGCCAAAGCTTCTTTGGTAAATGCACCCGGGTTGTATTCGTCCAAAGTGCAGGAGTGTAGAGACAGGACCGAGAGCAGCACGCTGCAAAATATGAATTTTATATATATACTTTTCATGATTATAATCTTTAGTTAGAATGTCAAATTAACGCCAAAAACAAATTGCCGGTAGGTAGGGAATGCATCCGAACCGTTGGTTTCGGGATCAGTATCTTTCAACTGCTTGTCTTTTACGAAGATGAACGGATTGTAGGCTGTGGCATAGATGCGGCATTTCTCCATCAAAACCTTGCGTGAAATATTTACAGGCAGCGTATATCCCAGTGTGATATTCTTAATCTTGATAAAGGAACCGTCGCGTACTCTTAATGAAGGATATACGGTTTTTTGTTCATCTGCCGTTCCGGGACGGGGGAAATAGGCGCCCTGATTGTCCTCTGTCCAGTAGTCTACGCCTGCCAGCTGATTCTTGGTTACACTCTGTTCGGCGGTATAATAGCCGAGCAGGTCACTGTTGATTGTTTGTCCGTAACGCGCCATGGCAAAGATGGATAAATCAAAATTCTTGTAGGTGAAGGAATTACTGAATCCGATGATCCAATCCGGATTGGAATGTCCTAGAATTTGCCGGTCTTCCGTACTGTATTTATGCACACCTCCATCGCCTTTCTGGTCTAAGGTTTCTATCTTGATGAATCCGGGTTTTACGCCGTAGGCATCCAATGTCTCCTGCGGAGTATCGGTTCCCCAGATTCCGGCATATTTATATCCGTAAATAGCTTTAATCGGTTCACCGACAAACAGGTTTTCGGCGATCAGATCACCGTCAGGCAGATCGTCTATTTGTTCCTTGTTCCAGGTGACGGATAAAGTGGTGTTCCAGGTGAAATCTTTATGCCGTATGTTGTGCGAAGTGATCGTTGCTTCCATACCTTGGTTACTGGTCTGGGCGATGTTCTGCCAGATGGCCAGAGGCGATCCCCATCCGGTCAGACCGCTGGTGATGGGCAATGTACGTTTGAATAATAATCCTTTGGTTGTCGTTTTGAACCATTCTACCGAGCCGTCGATGCGACCGTTCAGGATACCGAAATCCAACCCCACATTCCAGTTGTATGACTTCTCCCAGCCGAGATCGGAACTACCGTAGGTACCGGAGTATTGCGTGAAAGGAACAATCTTCCCATTAATGGAAATTCCCGAAGCGGTATATACGTATGCTTGTGTTGTGGTGCTGTATGCGGTGGTTCCTCCCGAGTTACCCGTGATGCCGTAGCTCACTCTCAACTTCAGGTTGTCCAGCCAACTACGTGTCTTTTCCATAAATGCCTCGTCTGATATTCTCCACGCCAGTGCGCCTGCGGGGAAGGCATCCCATTTATGTCCGGTAGAAAATTGTGAAACACCGTCCCAACGGGTAGAGAAATTAAACAGGTATTTGCCCTTGTACGAATAGTTCAGACGGAAGGCAAAAGACATTTTCTGTGTCTGTGCGAAGTCGGATTCCACATGTTGGGAAGTACCCGATGTCAGTCGCCAGAAAGACCATTGATCTACCATCTGACCGCTGGCGGCAGCCATGCTACTTTCCGACTGGTTCTTATTCCAGGAAGTAATCAGTGAACCTCCCAGATTATGGTCTTTGGCGATGGTTGTGTTGTAAGCGAGAATATTCTCCCAAGTGTAATTCCAGGCATTGTTGTTGGTGATGGAAGCATGCGGTGAACCTGCATAAGACGGACGGTTGGCATTGCACTTCTCTCCCCAGTATTGCCCGCGGCGTGAGTGATTCAACGTACCATTGACACGACTGGTAAAAGTCAGGTCTTTGACGGGAGTTAGTTCGACATAGCCACTCATGTTCAGGTAGGTGGAACGGGTGTTGTCTACATACTGATTCTCTATGAAATCACTCATTGGGGAATATTGTCCCGTGATGTATTCGTGATTGATCTCTCCTTCTTCGGTATAAGCATCACCCAGCGGGATGGAGGAGAGAGATTTGGTGAATGTGTTTTTCACACCGGAGTTCAAGTCCCGGTAGACTAAATTGGAGGTAAAGCCCACCTTTGCCCATGAAAATATCTGCTGATCCAGATTGAGGCGTAACGAATATCTGTTCAGATTTTCGTTATTAAGTAAACCTTCCTCCCGGTTGTAGGAAGTCGAAGCAAATAATTTTGTCTTTTCAGTGCCACTGCTGACCGAAAGACTGTATTTCTGTGTGGTAGCTGTGTTGCCCGACACTTCATCTATCCAGTCTATCCATTTGCCGTCATTGTATGCATCTATAAAATCCTGTTTCCCCAGTAGGGCGGACATATCGGTAGGATAGTCACCGTTTTTATATTTATAGGCTTCTTGCTGGTAGGTGACCCATTCATCCCGCGTCATCCCATGTCTGTAGTTGGGTGAACCGCTGAATCCGTAATAAGCATCGAAATTTACGGTCGCTTTTCCCTCTTTTCCTCTTTTGGTAGTGATGATTACAACGCCGTTTGCTCCTGCGGAACCATAAATGGCGGTGGAAGAAGCATCTTTCAACACATCTACACTCTCGATGTCTGACGGGCTGACCTGGCTATAACTGCCGGGGATTCCATCGATAATGAACAACGGTTCGTTGCTGCCATAAATAGATCGTGAACCACGTAACAGAATAGTGACATCACCTCCTACCTGTCCCGAAGTTTTGGTGATATCCATTCCGGGTATCTTGCCTTGAAGGGCTTCCATTACATTATTGGTAGGGGCGGCCAGTACTTCCGCACTTTTGACGGAGGTGACTGCCCCCGTCAAATCCCGTTTTTTGACCGATCCATATCCTACCACCACTACTTCATCAATCAGTCTGGCATTTTCCGTCAGTATGATTTCCAGCTTGTTCTTGTTGCGTGTATTGACTTCCTGCTCCGTGTATCCCATATAAGATACCTTTAATACTGCATTGGGCGATACGTGCAGTGTGAACAGTCCGTCTACATTCGTAATCGTCCCGTTGCTGGTACCTTTTTCAACGATATTCGCTCCGATAATCGTCTCTCCTTGAGAGTTTTTCACTATACCTGAGATCGTTCTGCTCTGTTGGCAATAAGCCCGTGTTGATCCAAGTATCGATAAGGAACCTATTAATAGGAATAATAGGTAAAAATTCATTCTATAAGCAGTCTTTAGGGGATTATTCTCCCCTATGTTTGTTTTATCAGAAAATGATTTCATGCTTTTTGTTTAATTGTATGTTTACTAATTTGTTTTTGGATAGCTAAATTTCCAGATGATTTAAAGCTATGTTTCGATTGTAACGACTTTACTTACCCCATAGGCTATTAGATTTTATTGGTTAAATGATGATTGTTCAGAATGTCAATGTCAATTGCGCATCCTTCTGCACTGTTTTAAATGTGGCGCCACGATTCATGTCTGTAAAAAAACTGACAGGGCAAAATTATGCATATAGAACTGGGGATTGAAAAAAATAGAGTTGACTTTTATTTGTTCTGAGTTGATTTTCATTATCTTTGTCTCGACGTATTCACTAATAAGTAATGATATGGATAATGAAGTAAAAAACATAACGAATCGGAGACATATCGGACGCAATATACAAAGGATTCGTGTATATTTGGGCATGAAGCAGGAAGCTTTGGCGGCTGATCTTGGCGTTAGCCAAAATATCATTTCGAAGATTGAGAAGGAGCCGGAGATAGAAGAGGGACTTTTGAATCAGCTTGCTTCTGCACTGGGAATTTCGGCAGAGGTGATTAAAGATTTCGATGTGGAAAAGGCTATTTATAACATCAATAATATTAGAGATAATACTTTTGAACAAGGCTCTACATCAATTGCGCAGCAGTTTAATCCAGTTGATAAAATAATCGAATTGTATGAACGTTTGTTGCAAAGTGAAAGAGAAAAAATAGAGTTGCTTAAAAATAAGTGATTATTAATTGTTCTGTTTATCAGACTTAGAAATAAATTCATCATTATGGAAAATGAAATTAATACGAATGCTACACACATAGGTCGAAAAATAGAGAGGATTCGCCGTCTTCGTGGGATGACTCAAACTGATCTAGGAGATTTATTGGGAATTACAAAACAAGCCGTGTCCAAAATGGAACAGTCTGAAAAGATTGAGGATGAAAGAATTAAACGGGTTGCGGATGCTTTGGGTGTTACAGAAGAAGGCTTAAAAAAGTTTACTGAAGAAACTGTGCTGTACTACACAAATAACTTTTATGAGAATTCAAATGCAACTGCTACCAATATTGGCACAATCTCGAATCTTGAGAATATTAATCACTTTTCAATGGAGCAAGCCGTCAAACTATTTGAGGAATTGTTAAAAATAGAAAGAGAGAAATACAATAAAGAGAACAGTAAAAATGATAAATAACCAAGGTTACTACTTTTTCTGTAATAAATATCAAGTTGCAATTTATAGTTGTGAAAAATAGAGATAGCTATAATTTGTTCTGAATTGATTTTCATTATCTTTGTCGCAATGTAATCACTTAAAGAAATAATGATATGGATAATGATGTAAAAGACATAGTGAACCGGAGACATATCGGACGCAATATACAAAAGATTCGTGTATATTTGGGTATGAAGCAAGAAGCTTTGGCGGCTGATCTTGGAGTAAGTCAAAATGTCATTTCAAAGATAGAGAAGGAATCGGAGATAGAGGAAGGACTTTTGAATAAGATTGCTTCTGTGTTAGGTATTTCTGCTGAAGTAATTAAGGACTTTGATGTTGAAAGAGCTATATACAATATCAATAGCTATAAAGATGCTACTATTTCTCCGGGAGCAATAGCGGCAGTTTATGTTGCCTCTCAACAAATTAATCCAGTTGATAAAATAATCGAATTGTATGAACGCTTGTTGCAAAGCGAGAGAGAAAAAATAGAATTACTCAAAAATAAGTGAAACTTTATAAATAATGCGAATCAGGGGAATATAGGCACTGTCCACGATTTTGTGTAAATAGAAAACTAGAGGATTCGAGTTTTATACTTGAATCCTGTTTTCAAATATAGTTATAAATTGATTAAAAATCAATGCCCAATTCCAAATAGGTTGATACCATTTCTTTTCTATTTCTGTAATAGCCAGATACACAGACTTTTTCAAGGCATCATCATTTGGGAATGATAGCTTGTTTTTGGTGTACTTTCTAATTTTTCCGTTCAGATTCTCAATGAGATTCGTTGTATATATGATCTTTCTAATTTCAACCGGGAAGTCAAAGAATACGGTGAGTTCTTCCCAATTATTTCTCCATGAGCGTATCGCATATGGATATTTAGTCCCCCATTTTTGCTCAAAGTTCTCCAACTCCATCTTTGCGGCTTCTTTAGTAGGTGCATTATAGATATTCTTTAAATCAGAAGTAAACTCCTTTTTTTCTTTCCAGACCACATACCGACAGGAGTTTCTTATTTGATGCACTACGCATATTTGAGTGGTAGATGTTGGAAACACACTCTTGATAGTTTCTGTAAATCCATTCAGATTATCAGTAACCGTAATCAGTATATCTTCTACACCACGAGCTTTGAGATCCGTTAAAACGCCCATCCAGAAGGCAGCGCTCTCATTTTTACCAACCCACATACCCAATACCTCTTTCAAGCCTTCCTTATTTAGACCTACACATAAATAAACGGTCTTGTTGATGACCTTACCATTTTCCCTGACTTTAAATACGATACCATCCATCCAGACAATCATATATAAGCTCTCCAAAGGACGATTCTGCCACTCTGAAGCAGCCTGGCTGACTTTATTGGTAATAATAGAGATAGCGGAGGTGGAAAGATTGATACCGTATATTTCTTGCATTTCTGACTCAATGTCAGATACGCTCATGCCTTTGGCATAAAGAGAGATTACAAGACGTTCAATAGACAAGCCACGGGATTGATGCTTAGGGACTACAATTGGCTCAAATTCACTTTTTCTATCACGGGGGACCTGAATAACAGATTCTCCCATCTCTGTTTGAATCCGCTTCTTATAACTACCATTGCGGGAGTTGCCACTATGATCGCCTTGATTGGAGTGTTTCTCATAACCTAAGTGGTTATCAAGTTCAGCTTCCAACATTTGCTCATAGACACGAGTATGAAGCTCTTTCATGAAAGCGGTAACATCTTCACCTGTCTTAAACTGAGACAGGAACTCTTTACTTAAAAATTCTTTGGGGATGTCCATAAAATCTGCTTTTTTACAAAGTTAATATATAAATAAAAAAAACTACGAGAAGAATCCCGTAGTTTTCTATTTACACAATATTATGGAAAGTCCCGGAATATACTGATTCGCGTATTACTAATATTTGTATTTATAATTATTTAGTATGATTGTTGGAATTTTCCCTCTATCTTGTTCGGATATTAAATATAAATTTTTTCTAGCCCTCGAAGCTATAACATATAGAATTCGTTTTGCATTTTCTACTTTATTAGGATCACTAAAATGTGGGACATAATCTTCTAAAAGTCCGAAAGCTATCACTGTGTCAAATTCAGCTCCTTTTACTCCATGATTAGTTGAAATAGTTATCCCTTCTTTTTGACGAAAAACCTTTCTAAAAGTATCAATGTGCGAAATAAATTCAGACCCTTCTTTTCTTAGCCTTTCTATTCTTTTTATAGAGCTTTCAAAAAAAGCATTATAATGCATTTCTAAATAATTATATTGATGTATATCTATATTTAGTTCATGGAGAAACAGAAAGAAAAACTTCTTTAAATACTCTAAACCATCTTGTTCATTAACTAATATACTATTACAGATACATAATATGTTTTTAGCAGATAGATTTCTATCAATTCCTATTGATGAAAAATCTGTTTTTATTTCATTAGCCAAACGGAGTCGTCTTATATATAAAGATGGTGTTGCATCTGTTAATATAATACGTGATAATTTATACCAGAAGTTATCTATATCTCTTGCAAAAGGTGCCATACCAGGACCATCAAAACTGTATTGAGGTAGACGAGCCATTAGATTTCTTGTTAGCCCAGATAAGTGAATCCACCATGGTGCAAGAATACAAATTTCATTTGGCGAAATACCACATTCATCAATATTAAATTGAATTATACGAATTATTTCATCTTCTAAATCATTAATAGAAACCCGTTTGTTGTAACGAATAATGCTTTGATAATCCTTATCTTTTCCAACCGCTTCTATCGTATTATTATAAGTTTTAAAGTAGTTAAAATACGATATAATACGAGATGATGATCTATAATTCTTAGTTAGCGATAATTCATCAAAATGTAATCCTGTATTTTTTTCTAAATCAACTTTGGTCATAGGAAATCCACCTAAATTACTAAATATAGATTGATTAGGGTCTCCTACAATGAAAGCCTTACTGCTATTCCCTGTTTCTAAAATTGCACCTAAAATCATATATTGTAATTCCTTCGTATCTTGATATTCATCAACTAATATAAAAGGGAAGATATGTGACAATGTCTTACAAATGCTTTTATTATCTCTTAAAAGAAGGTATGAATAATATAAAATCAGTTCAAAATCAATTTCTTTTTTTTCTTTTAGATTTTGATAATAGCTTTTAATTATAGATATGACTGACTCTGTTTTTTGAGAATTTGTACATTTTATAACTAATCCACGTGACGTGAAATAAAAACACTGGCAGTCCCAATATGTAATTTTAGGTTTTGCTGATGCATATGGAATACATAACGAAGTTAGGTAGGATTCTGTGTCGTGTGCATTAATAATAGTATATCCATATTTAAGTTCTTCAATGTACATGTGATAAGGTTTGAGTATCCATTCAGCACAAAATGAATGAATAGTACCAATCCATAATTGCTTAGTATCTATTCCTAATAATTCTATTCGTTCTTTTATTTCATCTGCAGCACGATTGGTATATGTAATAGCTATAATATATTGCTTGTTTGATTTCAAATTAGACAATTCATAAGCAATTTTATAAGTTAGAGTTCTCGTTTTACCACTACCAGGACATGCTATTAATAAAACACTATTTTCATTAAATATGGCACTTTCTTGCTCTGGATTTAGTTCTCCATTTTTCCACACAAACATTTTAAAGTCGATTTAATATATATAAAATAGGTTCTTCCTTCTCTAATTTTTCATACAACTCTTTTATTAAATCAGTTAATGGCAACTCTCCCTTTTTGCATTTTAATATATTTTTATTTAAACTCTTTATTTTATCAGACTGTTCATATCTACTTACCACATAGCTAAATATTTGCAATAACAATTCTTCTGAATATTCTGGTTTGACAAATAAAATAGCATCCAATATATAATTTGGTATACAAGTCGTTGGAGTAATATAATTACTAAGGAGTATAGCATACCAACCCTTCCCTATATAATTTGCCATAGTTAGAATTCTTTTTCCATACTTCTTAATATCCTTTGAATTTATATCTTTTTCCGATTTTTGAATTGCTGTCTTATCCACATATACATCTTTTATTGTGGATAAAACTTCATCTTTATTATTAGCTTTTAAAAAATCAATTTCAAATGTATATGGTGCATAAAATACCCCAATCCATTTATTTCTTTTTTTCAATGCATCCAATTTTTCTTTTCTTGTTTTTCCCCTTTTAGAAGCTTCTGTTTTTTGTCCTGTAATTGATGTGTCTAAATCTGTTATAATTGCGCACTTTTTCTTGATTCTTTGATTATGAAAAAGCTGTGCTAAGTTTTCAAAGCCAGTGCTTCTTATGTTTATAATACTAATTCCTAATTCGTCTAAGCTAACACCTAAAGTTTGCTTTACCATAATAGGAATAAGTATTTCTTCAGCATCTCCTTCTACTAATATAACGCTTTTGGCAAACAATAAATTGCTTCTTATAGCATCTAGAAACCTTTGTGTTTTCACTATTTCTTCTTCTTTTAGCCCGATAAATGGCTGATATACTTCAGAGTAATTACGAAATTTTCCTAAAATATTCATGTTGGAAATATTTGATACTTCAGAAATATGAGTAGAATGTGTCGAATAAATAATTTGTGTATCAGTATAATTTAGTTTATCAAATAATGCTTTCTGTATATGTGTATGAATATGGGCCTCTGGTTCTTCTATTAAAAGAAAATTTGCTATTTTATCTTTTTCTTTTCTATATTTGTATTCAAGTAGTTTCAATGTTAAAAATATAAGATTTGCTCCTCCCAAACTTAATTCATGAATACCGCCTTCATAGTCTTCTCCTGGTTCTCCTATAAATAGCTTTAATGACTGAAGTAATTTTTCTGCTTCACTTGGTAAGTTAGATTTAATAGATAATGAAGATGGAGAATACGTAGTGCCTACAGCCTCCTTAATAGTTTCAGATATGTTATTTGTAATCATCTGTATATCATCCAATTCTTCTATGGATTTATTCAGATCATCAACTTTTGTTGATATTGGTTTAAAATCTTCTTCTTTTATGTCTTCACTTTTATTTTTAAGAAGTGTTAATAATGGATTTTTCCTATTGTCTTGGAAATCTGACACAACATCTCTTAACGCTTTTATGAAAGTGAATGAATCTTCTCGACTTATATACTATTGGTGTGGTATACTGCCTCCATATTTTAATTCGACACATTCTACTCATATTTCTGAAGGCCTTGATAATAAGAGGAACTGCTCCGACTGCAGCGAGAAGAAGGGCAATACCATGAGTGATCGCACTTCCGGGATCTTTTAATTTAAATTTCATAAAAACGCCTCCATTCATTCAGATAAATATAATGAAAACAATATAATATAGTTTTAAAAACCACATCTTATTTTTATGCCGTAAAAAATATGTTACTACACAAAAATGGCAGAACGGAGATTTTTTATGAAATATGCAATTGTTACTGATTCAAGCTGTGATTTAAAATCACTGCCTTCTTCACATAATAACACAA
>ENA-UEPJ01004042-UEPJ01004042.1-human-gut-metagenome-genome-assembly--contig:-NODE-4042-length-12106-cov-60.550752_pt1 | contig 12106 bp, 14 predicted proteins | sample MGYA00242890_ERZ507896 | MGnify/ENA primary metagenome ERZ507896 (study PRJEB26167, sample SAMN06115508) | human gut metagenome | host: Homo sapiens | place: China:Qinghai | collected 2015-08-20... | reverse complement strand
TAAAGAAAGATAATAAATATGGTCAATTTGGATATAATCTAATTCAGACAAGAAATATTCGATTAAAAGATGAAGAAGTAAACTACTTTACAGATTATTTTGTCTTGAATGAAGATGGATATTATTTTATGCGTGTGTATTCAAAAGACAATCCGTATAAGATTTTTGCATCTGCAGAATTCTATGTTGCAAAATAATTTGAGTTATATTATACTTTTTCAAAAATCAGGGGAAGATGAATGGATTTTAAACAATCAATAATAATCAGCTGTATTCTTGTATTAGGAGTTATCGGTGCATTTGTCGGATATTCAATGTATCAGGAAAATATTCAAATGCATAAAAATTATATTGCGGCTCAAGATGCTTTCAGAAATGCAAATTTGCAGGAAGCTGAAAAATTACTTGAGGGTAACCCTCCTCATGATATTGCAAGGGATTTTTATATTTTAAAATATAATGTTCAGATGAATTCAAATGAATTATATCAGGCTGAGCAAACTTGTATGAAACTTTTAAAATTAAATCCTCAAGATGCTTTTAGCAATTATTTATTAAGTCTTGTATATTACAATTTGGGTGATAGAGATAATACAGAATTATATTTGAAAAATGCTGTAAAATATTCACCTGATAACGTTGATTATAAGATTTCTCTTGCAAATTTTTATGCAAATATCGGGAAAGATGATGAAGCTATAAATTTGTTTTTAGAATTAAAAGATTTAATCCCCGGATATGAAATAGCTTGGGCAACTATTGCTTCAATTTATGAAAATAAAGGTGACTATAATAACGCTTTAAAATACAGAAAAGAGGCAGCAGAAAAATTCAGTAATAACTCTTATGATTTGTATATGCTTGCATCTTTGTATCAAAAAATCGGAAAAAAAGATTTAGCTGTTGAATATTATGCAAAAACTGCAAAACTTGATATAAATGGTGCGACTGATGCAAAATCTAAGTATTTTGAAATTACAGGAAAACCTTATCATTCATCATCTCAATTTAAAAGTGAAAGTATTCCGTTTAAAAATCTAAACGGGTTAATGCTTGTAAATGTTTCAGTTAACGGCTTTCCTGCAAAATTTATAATTGATACAGGTGCAACATCATCTGTTGTCTATGGTAATTTTATAAAAAGCAGACATATTCCTGTAAAAACTAACATATTTGGAATTTCTCAATCTGCGAACGGAACAAAAACAGTTACTCCTATTGCTAATTTGAATATTAAATTAGGCAGTTCTGAATTCAAAGATTTGAAAACATTTATTATGCCAACTGACAATAAAGCTTTTGACGGTATAATAGGGAATGATATTTTAGAAAAAACTGATTATTATGTAGATAGACAACGACAAGTAATTACAATAAGAAGTGTGAATTAAATTTTATAATGCCTTAAAAAAAATAGTGTCATATACAGACACTATTTTTATTTATTTTATTTATTGAATTTATTATTCTTCTGAATTGTTGTTCTCTAACAGGCTTGTCTGTGATACATTATTTTGAGTATCTTCAGCGTCCATAGCTGCTACATCTTTTTTTACCTGTTCATCTTCATCTGGATTTAAGATTTTGTTTACAGATACAACTGTATCATTTTCTGTTAAGTTTTGAGCTCTTACGCCTGTTGCTGGACGTCCCTGACGAGAAATTGAGCCGGCATTCAATCTTGTTACAACGCCGTTTGCAGTTACCATCATAATATCATCAGATTCTTTTACGATAGTCAATGCAACAAGTTTTGATGAAGTTGATTTGAATTTAGTTGCGATAAGACCTATTCCGCCTCTGTTTTGACTTCTGAATTCTGACAATTTTGTACGTTTACCGAAACCATCAGATGTAACTACAAGTAAATCAGCATCGTAATCACGAGGAACGATGTCGCAGCCTACGATTTCATCGCCTGAACGTAATTTCATAGAAGTAACACCTCTTGCACTTCTGCCTAGCGGTCTTAAATCTTCGATTGGGAAGCGAATAGCCATACCGCAAGATGTTCCGATAATGATTTCATCTCTTGCAGTTGCTAATTTTACCCAATTCAATTCATCATTTTCTTCTAGACCGATAGCGATAATACCGTTTCTTCTAATGTTTACAAAGTTATCTAATTCGATACGTTTGATATAACCTTTTTTAGTAAGCATTATCAAGTTCAATTCATGAGAGAACTGACTTACTGGTACAACTGCTGTAATTCTTTCATCTTGATCAATTGGAAGCACGTTTACGATAGGCAATCCTTTTGCTTGACGTCCGCCTTCTGGGAAGTCATAGACATTCAAGCTGTAAACTGTTCCTTTAGATGAGAAGAATAATACTTTATCATGCATCATTGCTGTGAAGAAATGTTGAATGTCATCATCTTCTTTTGTTTTAATACCTGATTTGCCGCGAGTTGCACGATTTTGTCTTTCAAATGTATCTAAAGAAATACGTTTCAAATATCCTTGGTGGGTAATAAATACTGCCATAGGAGTATTTGGAGTTAAATCTTCGATTGTAACTTCACCTTGTTCAGGTAAGATTTGAGTTTTTCTATCATCGCCGTATTTTTCTTTATCTTCTAAAAGTTCACCTTTGATAATATTAAGAATTTTTTGGCGGCTTGCAAGAATATCTTCATATTCAGCAATTTTCTTAACTAATTCATCATATTCAGCTTTAACTTTGTCTTGTTCCAATCCTGTCAATCTTCTTAATTGCATTTCTAAAATTGCGTTTGCTTGATCAACGTCAAGACCAAATCTACTCATCAAACCGTTTCTTGCATCATCGGTTGTTTTTGATTTTTTGATAAGTTCAATTACTTCATCAATAGAACCTAGTGCAATAATCAAACCTGCCAAAATGTGAGCTCTGATTTTAGCTTTTTTCAAGAAGAAAATAGTTCTTCTTGTAACGATTTCAACTCTGTGTTCTACAAATTCTGATAATACTTCGTATAAATTCATCAATCTAGGTTGTTTGCCGCATAATGCAAGCATATTAACCCCGAAAGTTGTAGCAAGTTGAGTATATTTGAATAAATTATTTTTAACAACATCAGGTTTAGCGTCACGTTTAAGTTCAATTACGATACGCATACCTTCTCTGTCAGATTCATCACGAATATCTGAAATACCTGTAATTCTTTGATCTTTAACAAGTTCTGCGATTTTTTCGATTAAAACAGCTTTGTTTACCTGATAAGGAATTTCTGTAACAACAATAGCTGTTCTAGCTTGACGTCCGCCGCCGCCTGCAATTTCTTCAAAGTTAGCAACGGCCTGCATTTTGATAGAGCCTCTGCCTGTTTCGTAAGCCTGTTTGATGTCGCTTAAACCTATAATTGTTGCAGCTGTTGGGAAATCAGGCCCTTTAACATATTCCATAAGTTCAGATACGGTAATGTTAGGGTTATCAATCAAAGCGATTGTTCCGTCAACGATTTCTGATAGGTTATGAGGCGGAATATTTGTAGCCATACCAACTGCAATCCCTGAACAGCCGTTTAATAAAAGCATTGGAAGTCTTACAGGTAATACAGAAGGTTCTTGTAATGAACCGTCGAAGTTAGGTTCAAATTCAACTGTTTCACAATCAATATCCGCAAGCATTGATTGTGTAATTTTATGCATTCTAGCCTCTGTATAACGCATTGCAGCTGCACCGTCACCGTCAACTGAACCGAAGTTCCCATGACCGTCTACAGTTAGGTAACGAGTAGAGAAATCTTGAGCCATACGAACTAATGCTTCGTATACAGCTTTATCACCGTGAGGGTGGTATTTACCTAAAACTTCACCAACAATACGTGCACATTTCTTAAATGGTTTGTCAGGAGTCATTCCAAGTTCGTTCATTGCATATAAAATACGTCTGTGAACAGGTTTTAGACCGTCACGAACATCCGGTAATGCACGACCTACGATTACACTCATTGCATAATCGATATATGAACGTTTCATTTCTTCTCTAATATTTACAGGAACAATTTTTCCATCCGCGAACATATTTTGCTGATTACTCATTTTCTCTCCCCAGCTCATTTGATTTTCTGTATTACTTGATAATATTGTAACACAAATACATTGAATTGGGTAATTTTAATAATTTAACTTAACAAAATAAATTTAATAATAATTGCAATTGTCACTAAAAAAGAAATAATTGAAATAATTTGTATCCATTTTGGGAGAAAGTCGGAGTTTTCATTCTCGGGTAATGGTTTGAATAAATCAACAAGTAAAATTATAGGACTTATTAAAATTAAGATTATAGTTATTGGCATAACTATTAAAAAGAATAAAAAGCCCGCACCCATTACAGCGGCTCCACCGGATGCATTTATTGAATTTTTTATAATGCCGTCTGCAATACCATAAAAAACTATAAATAACCCTATCAAAAATGCATTTGCGTGTGCAAGCCCTATTGATACTATATATTTATAAGTTCTTGATGTTGTAATTCCCTTTAACAATTTTTTCATTTTGATTATTTCCCTTTTCTAATTTTATTTACTAATAATGACAAATAACCAACCAAGACTATATAAAATACTTAAAAGGTAACAAAATAGCCCAAAAATTTCAGAAAATTTAAAAGTTTTCACTTCTTTAATTGATTCAAGGCTTAAATTGATTTTGTTATTAAATATTTGAAAAATATCAATAATTATTAATATTATTCCAACTAAACTTGTTATAATTAAAGGGATAGTTCCAAAAATTAAAATTACAATTCCTAGCCAATAAAGTGTTTCTTTAATTATATGCTGGAAATTATAAATAACTTCTGAAAATCCTATAACTTTGATTGCCCAACATATTAGAATAAGGTATAGAGATATTAATAAAATCCAAACTGTATTCCCTATTATTACTCCGAATTTAAAAAACAATGAATTCGAAAAATTTTCTAAGTAGTTTTTCAGCATGGCAAACTCCTTTATATAAATAGTTTACCATTCAACTATTAAATATTCAAGTATTAGGTAGGTAATTTTTACGTTAATTAATATTAGTTAACCATTCAAGTAATATTTTTTCTATTTCATTATCTTTTTCTGGTGGAAATTTTGACATTAATTTTTCAATAGCCTGTTTGTATTCAGGCCAAACTGTATCAAGGAGGTTTGAGCCATAACCAGTTATTCTTATTAGTTTTACTCGTCTGTCGTCTTTTTTTGAATTACGTGTAATAAGTCCGTCTTTTTCAAGTTTATCAAGGAGTTTTGTTATGTTTGATGCAGTTACAAGAAGTCTTTTGCTTATCTCATTTTGTTGAATGCCGTCATAGCCGCCTGCATGTTTTATAATCATCAGGATGTTGAATTTTGATATATTCAGGTTTTTTGTTTGTAAAATTTCATCAAGATTTGAACTTATTTTTCCCCATAATAGTCCTATTGTATAAATAAGTTTTGAACTTTCATCTTGATTTGCAAAATAAATATCAATATTATTATCCATAATTTCTCCTTTTGAAAAATTATATAATAATAATATTGAATATTCAACTATATATTAATCAACTTTATATTTTGGAGCTTCTTTGGTTACAAGTTCCATGTATTTTTTGTTATTTTTTTCAGCAAAATCTATAGCTTTTTTTCGAGCTTCTTCCTGTCCGCCAAGTTCTGATGAGTAAAATCGTTTTGCATAAGAAAATCTGTCTAGTCCTTTCCCTTTTGATGTTTGGTAGACTGCAGTGTTGTATTCGTAGTATTCTTTATTTTCTGGGAAAGTTAAATATCCGACAATTGAAGCATCTGGATATACTAAAACTGATGCACCCTTTGTTTTTTCTTGAATTTCATGTGCATATTGTGCGGCAGCATCTGTCGGGTTTGTTAAATCAGGGAAATTTGTGATTTGGATTTTAGTGTGCCAATTTCCGATATTTTCATCTTTTAAAAGGTAGTCATAATTTTTTGTTTCACTGTCAGGGTTTGACAGGTAGTATGTTTCTTTATCAAATTTAATTTTATTTTCCATAGCGTAAGATATTCCTTGAGTTAAAAGCAGTAAGTTAAACAAAATAAAAAAAGTTTTAAATTTATTTTTCATAAAAAATCCTCATTACAAAAATAATTATCTTTTTATATAAATAAAAATCTATTCCCCACTTTGTTAATATCAGAATTTTGATGTATAATAATTTTAAATAAGATACTTAAATCTATATAAAAGGGAGCTAGTGTAGTTAGGATAAAATAAATTTTTATCGGAAAGGTTATAAAAATGCCGTTTGAATTTGAACCGCAAAAGATTAAGGATGTAATTTTAGTTAAGCCAAAAGTTTTTGGTGATAATCGTGGATTTTTTATGGAAAGTTATAAAAAATCTGATTTTTATGCAAATGGGATAGAGGTAGAATTCAATCAGGATAATCATTCCAAATCAACTGCCCATGTTTTAAGAGGACTGCATTATCAAGCGAAACCTTATGGTCAGGCAAAACTTGTAAGATGCGGTCGCGGTAGGATTTATGATGTTGCAGTAGATATAAGACCTGAATCAGAAACTTTTGGTCAGTATGTAAAAGTTGAATTGTCAGAAGAAAACAAACATATGTTATTTATCCCTGAAGGATTTGCTCATGGTTTTGTTGTGTTATCTGATGAAGCAGAGCTTTTATATAAAGCAAGCGGGGAATATGCCCCTCAAGCTGACAGAGGTGTTTTATGGTGCGACAAAGATATAAATATTGATTGGGAGATTGATTTTGAGCCTATTTTGTCTGAAAAAGACAAAGTTCAATCATTATTAAAAGATATAAATAAAAAGGAGTTAATATAATATGAAAATTCTTGTAACTGGTGGTGCTGGTTTTATTGGAAGTTGTTTTGTAAGACATATGTTGAAAAATCATCCCGATTATCAAATTATTAATCTTGATGCTTTAACATATGCAGGTAATATTGAAAATCTTGATGATGTAAAAGATAATCCTAATTATACATTTGTTCACGGAAATATTTGTGATAAAAAACTTGTACCTGAATTAGTGGAACAAGTTGATGCTGTTGTAAATTTTGCGGCAGAATCTCATGTGGATCGTTCAATTACAGGTCCTGAAATTTTTATTGAAACTAACGTTAAAGGTACATTAAATTTATTACAGGCTGCACGTCAATTTAAGACTCAAAGATATTTACAGGTATCCACAGATGAGGTGTATGGAACTTTAGGTAAAACAGGTTATTTCACAGAAACTACACCATTAGCTCCTAATAGCCCTTATTCAGCTTCAAAGGCTTCTGCTGATATGCTTGTAAGAGCTTATCATGAAACTTATAATATGCCGGTGTTGACAACAAGATGTTCTAATAATTACGGACCTTATCAGTATCCGGAAAAACTTATTCCTTTCTTTATTTCTCAACTTTTGAAAGGCGAAAAAGTTCCTGTATATGGTGACGGTATGAATGTTCGTGACTGGTTATACGTATATGATCATTGTGCAGCAATCGATACAGTATTGCATAAAGGTAGAGTTGGTGAAGTTTATAACATTGGTGGACACAATGAAAAAACTAACATGGAGATTACTCATCTTATTTTAGATGCTATGGGCAAAGATGAATCTTCAATTAAATATGTAGAAGACAGATTAGGTCATGATAAACGTTACGCAATTTGTAATGATAAAATTCAGTCAGAACTTGGCTGGAAGCCTTCATTAACTTTTGAGGAAGGTATTAAAATTACTATTGATTGGTATTTGAAAAATCAAGATTGGATTAAAAGTATTGAGGCTAAAAAATGTTTAATCTAAAATTATTTTTTATGCAATTAAAAAATAAATTAGATGAAAATTATTTAGGCGGTGAGTATTATTTAAAAGAGTATAACTTTTTTGGTAAAATTTTTAAAAGAAAGTTGCTATATCCAAATACTCCCGCTTGTGTTGAATATTATGAATTGCCAAAGGTTTATTTGTCAATAACTGCAATCCTTAAAAATGAAGCTCCATACATAAAAGAGTGGATTGAGTATCATAAAATGCTTGGAGTGGAACGTTTTTATTTGTATGATAATGAATCTGAAGATAATCTGCAAGATGTTTTACAACCTTATATTAATTCAGGATTAGTATATTATCATTTGATAAAAGGTAAAGGGGTTCAAAATTTAGCGTATAGAGACGCGGTCTATAAATATAAAGATCAAACTACTTGGATGGCTTTTATAGATATTGATAAATTTATTTTGCCAGTTGAAAAAGACTCTATATCAGAATTTTTAAAAGATTATGAAAAATATAGTGGTGTAGGTATAAATTGGGTAGTATTTGATTCTAATGGGCATATCCAAAAACCTACAGAACACGGAGGTTTAGTAATTGCAAATTATTTTAAGACTCATGCTGATGGGAATATGAAAGTTAATAGGCATATAAAAACAATTGCTAAACCTAAAGATATTTTAAGTATACCAAATCCTCATTTTTTCTACTATAAAAATAATAAATTAACAGTAGATGAAAACAAAAAAAATATATACGGACCATTTACTGATAAGCATAATGTAGCTAAAATAAGGATTAATCATTATTATTGCAAATCAAAAGAAGAATATTTAAGTAAAATTTCAAAGGGGCGTGCTAGTTGTAATGGATATAAACCATATGAAGAAGAAGCATTAAATTTTACAGATTATAAGTATGATTATGCAATGGAAGATAAAATTAAGAAACTAGAACAGATAATGTCAAAAAAAAGGAGTTAGATTTTGAAAGTATTGGTAACAGGTGCAAAAGGTATGTTAGGACAGGATTTATGTCCGATATTTGAAGATGCTGGGGCTTTTGTAATAGAGACTGATGTAGATACATTAGATATTACAAATGCAGAACAGGTAAAACAGGTATTAACTGATATTAGACCTGATTTAGTTGTGCATTGTGCAGCTTATACAAATGTTGATAAAGCTGAAGAAGATTTGAAAACTGCTGAGCTCATTAATGTAACTGGAACTGAAAATATTGCAGAGGCTTGCGGGAAACTAGGAATTACTCTTGTATATATTTCAACAGATTATGTATTTGATGGGACAAAAAATGAACCTTACAAACCAGATGATAGACCAAATCCGATAAATAACTACGGGACTACAAAATACGAGGGTGAAGAAGCTGTAAGAAGTCTTTGTGAAAAATATTATATTGCTCGCACTTCTTGGCTTTACGGACACCATGGTAAGAATTTTGTTGAAACAATGATAGGTCTTGCTGACAGAGAAGAAGTAAATGTCGTTGACGACCAGATGGGTTGTCCTACTTGGACTGTTGAATTGGCAAATGGTATTTTGAAACTTCTTTCAAAACCTTATGGAACTTACCATGTATGCGGTTCAGGCTCGACTACCTGGTATGGTTTTGCAAAAGAAATTTTTGCTCAAGCAGGACTGGAAGTTAATTTGAAACCTTGTACGACTGATAAATTTCCACGTCCGGCTAAGCGTCCTGCATATAGCGTTATGGATAACGATAAAATTTGCAGAAACTGGCAAGCCGCACTAAAAGATTATATTGAATTAAGAAATGTATAATTTTTTTAATTGCCTCCCTTTATTAAGGGAGGTGGCACGAAGTGACGGAGGGATAATGAAACATAATAAAAATTTAACCACTTATGCCATAGAATTAAGAAAAAATATGACAAAATAAGAACGGCATCTTTGGTATGATTTTTTAAGAAATTATCCCGTAAGATTTTTACGACAAAAAATTATAGAAAATTACATTGTTGATTTTTATTGTAGTAAAGCTAATTTTGTAATTGAGATTGGCGGAGGTCAGCACTATCAAGATAAAAATATTATTTCTGATGAATTAAGGACGAAAACATTAGAACAATATAGCAAAAATATTTTTCAGGGGTTTTACTAATCAATGTAGGACCTATGTATCTCAACACAAATTATTCCATATATAGAATATAAAATCCCTACAACCGAATTTATTGAAACTTTAAAGTGTTTTAACAAAACTAAAAATTAAGGAAACTCTCATGCTAATAAGAAACCAAAACCAATATTGCACTTTAAATAGAATTAATAATACCCCAAAAAGTAATAACTATAAAACTTATATACCTATCCCACAAGATAGATTATCATTTACAGGAATCATTATTAAAAGAATTAACAGTAAAGATGAAATTAAAAAAATTTTAGATTTATTTTATGATTCATTAGTATACAACCTTGAGCCTAATAAAACACAATCTAAATTTTTAAGAAAAATAGATCGTTTTATATCAATGCTGCCATTTTCAATATCGTCAAAACAACCCAACAGTATAACTGAGGTGCTAGAAAAAGAAAATAAACTTATTGGCGGATACTCAATGAGTATAAACCCGCTAAAATCAAGTGCTCATTTAGGATTTATTACTTTGGCCCCAGAATACATCAGAACAAAAGCAGGTATTGAATCTTTAAAAAAATTAGGCACAAGAATTTATGAAAATGCAAATGCAAATAATGTAAAAGAATTAACTTGGACAACTAACTCAAAAAATAAAAATATAAACAATTTATTAAAACGTCTAGGTGCTGAAAAAGTAAAAGAAATTGCGTTGGGTGAAGCTGAATATAAAATTTCAATTAATGATTTAGGGAAAAAATTATATAATTTAGTATAAACTTACCCTGTAAAAATACTACAAGAGTGAGTTTAATAAAAATAATGTTCAGTTATTTTCTGAACGCATAAAAAGATTATTACGGCATTTGTAGCTTTATGTTTGGGTTTTAACGGTTGGCAGTAATCGTTTTATATGTTACAAAACGATTACTGGTCATTATTGTTCGATTAATGTCCAAGTTATTGTTGGGCTGTAAGCCAAACTTGCAAACTAGAAAATTTTTGTAATACTTTTGAAGTTATTTCTTTTTATTTATATTTTATAATCAATTTTATTAGTTGTTAAATCTATATTTACAGCTTTATTTTTATAACTTTCAGAAATAATTTGCTTGGGATTATTTATAGTTTTTTTACCTTTCTCAATAGTATTTAAAGCATTAGTTGTAACTGCCATTGTTAACATATTATAGTCAACTGCGTCATTTCCTGTGAGTAGCATCAGTTCATTTCTAGAATTTTTGCTCTCGCCAACAGCTATAGGGTAATTTTCAGGTCTTTGGTTTGCCAAACTTTCTAAAAACGCTTGTTTTTGACTATTTTTTATTTTTATTAAATATACATTACCAAAACTAACTTTACTAACACAATTCATATAAATCCCTTTCAACAATCATACAATATATAATATTATTGAATATATAACAAAAATATCCCGTATTGAAATAACCGTAAACAAAAATTTACATAAGTATTACTAATAATAAATTTTTATAATAATTGATTATTTAATTATTTCTTGTTCGATATTCATAATTTTTGTAATTTATAAGTGTCACTATTTAACTTATAACATGATTTAACTTATAAGTCAATAAATATATACTTATAAATTATGAACAAAGTAGAATTATTAAAAAGATTTGGTAAAAATGTTAAAATTGAAAGAATAAAGAAAGATTTAACAAGAGAGCAACTTGCTGAAATTATGAATGTTTCTGTGAATTATTTGTCTAATGTTGAAAATGGCAAAGCTAACATGTCTTTGGCTAAAGTTTTGGAATTAGCTGAGTATTTAAAGACTGATATTGAAAATCTTTTGAATTTTAAGTAGAATACTTAAAAAAATGAGGTATTTATGAAAGGTATTGTATTAGCAGGCGGTGCAGGCACAAGATTACATCCAAGTACAATTGCTGTATCAAAACAGTTATTGCCGATTTATGACAAACCGATGATTTATCATCCGATTTCTGTTTTAATGCTTGCAGGTATTAGAGATATTCTGATTATTTCAACTCCTGTTGATTTGCCTAATTTTAAAAGACTTTTAGGTGACGGAAGTCAATTCGGAGTTAAATTTTCATACAAAGAACAGCCATCACCTGATGGACTTGCTCAAGCTTTTATTCTTGGAGAAGAATTTATCGGAGATGATTGTGTAGCTTTGATTTTAGGCGATAATATATTTTATGGCGGAGGATTTTCAGGAAAATTAAAACGAGTTGTATCT
>ENA-UEPJ01004038-UEPJ01004038.1-human-gut-metagenome-genome-assembly--contig:-NODE-4038-length-12114-cov-8.035272_pt1 | contig 12114 bp, 7 predicted proteins | sample MGYA00242890_ERZ507896 | MGnify/ENA primary metagenome ERZ507896 (study PRJEB26167, sample SAMN06115508) | human gut metagenome | host: Homo sapiens | place: China:Qinghai | collected 2015-08-20... | reverse complement strand
CTATTAGTTAATTTTTTAAAATAAAAAGTTCACTAGCAAAGATAAACGTTTGGCGATTCATATACAAATAAATTTTTAAAATAATTTACTACTATTACACATATTCTGCGGATTAACGTCCGCCACTTACAGTTTTCCCGGCAAAGTGTCGGGCTGGTTACAGATTGTAACCGCCGGTTTTCGGTCTTTTCGGTGATTTCCGGTGATTTTCCCTCCGGGAAGGGGCGCAAGGGGCGGATGACGGCGCTTAGATGAGCTTTGTGCCGGCTTCGGGTGCATCCGGAGGAAGCAAATTGCGGTAAAGGGAGTTGATTCGCTTCGACAGACGTTCCATTTCGCCGTCGAGCTGCGAGTGCGTAATGGTGGCATAAATCTGCGTAGTTCGTATGTTTCTATGTCCCAGCAGCTTGCTGATCGTCTCGATAGCTACGCCCTGCGACAGGGTGATCGTCGTGGCGAAGGTATGGCGGGCCGAATGGAATGTAATCTGTTTCATAATGCCTATTTCGGACATGATTTTGTCGAGACAGGCATTGCACCAGCCGTTGCTCGGAAGGTCGAAGATTCGCTTGGTCCGGGTCATCGGCCTGTGCTTGAGCAGAATGTTGTAAGGCACTTCGAACAGCCGGACGTTTACTTCGGAACCCGTTTTGCGGCGCGTCGTACTGATCCACAACTGTTTATTCACCTGCTGGATATTTTCCAGCGTAAGGTCCTTCATGTCGATATAAGACAAGCCGGTGAAACAGCTGAACAGAAAGGCATCCCGGATAAGTTGTAAGGTGGGAGTGTCGCCCTCGTACTGCATCAGTTTGTTGATCTCGCTCATGGAGAGGTAATTGCGCGTTACGAATTCGCTTTGTAATTTGTAATTTGCAAACAGATCCTTGTTCATATAGCCTTTGCTGCGGGCCAGCATCAGGATGTGTTTGAGGGCGATCATGTAGATCCACGTGGTATTTTTCTTATGGGCGCACTCCTGCGCTATGTAGGAATGAAAGCCCGTAAGGAATTCGCGGTTGAGTTCCTTGAACATTAAATCCTTCCGGTTGTACTTGTCCCAGACGAAATCCGCCAGATGCCGGCATACACACCTATATTTATAATATGTGGTCATGCTGCGGCTGACGCCGACCATGCGTTTGAATTCGTCGTTGTGCTGCTTGAAGAAGGCGACCACGGTCTCCTGCTTGTGATTGCCGCCGAAATACATCTCTTTGACCATCACCGGAGTAACGAAGGCCTGCTCGTAAAAGAGCTTGTTGTAGCATCTCTCGATGTGAAATCGGATATTGGCCAGCTTTTCGTTGATTTGGACGGCCATGTTGCTCCGTCCGCAGACCCGCCCCTGTGCGGTGTCCCAACTGGCGGGAGTGACCGAGAGCCGTGTGGAAAATTGCGTCCGCTGTCCGTTGATCGTGATGCGTCCCATGATCGGGGCCCAACCGTTCCGCAGAGGCGCATTCTTCTTGATGTAGAATAGAACCTTGAACGTGTTTCTCATTGTTTTTAACAACCTTTTTCATTAACCTATACAATACACAAACCGCTTTAAAGGTAATGATTAAGTAACAACCATATGACGCAGGATTGAGTCTAAATAGCTTATTTTCCCCTTGTTGTCGTATTCGGAAGGGTTACGCTGTAGTAACAGATGTGCAACCGATACAACGTCCTGTTGTGAGACAGACGTTTGGTTATCAATTAATTAGACTGCAATTGGCAGATTTGGCCGGAGACGGGCCTCGCGTATTGATTATGAACAATTTACATTATACTAACGCGGGCAGTTGACTTTTTATTTTAAAATTAATTAAAATTAACGCTTATGGTAAGAAAAATTGTACTATCGTTAATTGCCGTATTCGTGTTCTTGGCATATGCCACGGCCCAGAATAGGCAGATCTCCGGTACAGTTTCCGATGCAAACGGACATCCGGTTGCAGGCGCGACCGTCATTGTAGATGGGACCTCTCTGGGGACCACGACCAACACGGCCGGCGAGTATACGCTTTCGGCTCCGGTGAACGGCACGCTCGTGGTGACGTTTGTCGGTTTTGAGCCGCAGCAGCTGCCTATCGCCGGAAAAACCCGGATCAACGTCACGATGAAGGAGGATGCGCAAGCGATCGACGATGTGATCGTCGTGGCCTTCGGTACGGCAAAGAAAGAGGCTTTCACCGGTTCGGCTGCCGTCATAAAATCGGATGAGATTGCCAAGGTGCAGACCTCCAACGTGGCGACGGCTCTGGTCGGCCGCGTGGCCGGTGTGCAGACCTCCAGCACGTCGGGAGATCTCGGCAAGACCCCCTCGATCCGCGTCCGCGGTTTCGGTTCGATCAACGCCGGCAAGGAGCCGCTCTGGATTGTGGACGGCATGCCCTATGAAGGCGACCTGAACAACCTGAACACGAACGACATCGAGTCGATGACCGTCCTCAAGGACGCCGCTTCGAACGCTCTGTACGGCGCCCGCGGCGCCAACGGCGTGATTATGGTCACCACCAAAAAGGCGAAGTCGGGCGACGCCGTCGTGACGATCGACGCCAAGTGGGGCGTCAACTCGAAAGCGCTGGAGGAGTACGACGTGATCACCTCGCCCGCGCAGTATTACGAGACGCATTTCAAGGCGCTCTACGGCTATTATGCGCAGACCAATCCGGCGGCGAAGGCCTATGCGCTGGCCAGCAGCGGCCTGACTTCCAACGGCACGGGCGGTCTGGGATACAACGTCTATACGGTTCCCGAAGGGCAGGCGCTGATCGGCACCAACGGCAAGCTGAATCCGAACGCGACGCTGGGCCGCAAGATCATCTACAACGGACAGGAGTATTGGCTGACGCCCGACGACTGGATCGACGAGGCTTACCAGTCGGCGTTCCGTCAGGAATACAACGTGAACATCTCCGGTGCGACGGAGCGCAGCTCGTTCTACGCTTCGCTCGGTTATCTGGACAATACGGGTATTATCAAAAGTTCGGCGCTGGAGCGCTATACCGCGCGTCTGAAGGCCGATTATCAGGCCAAGAAGTGGCTGAAGGTGGGCGGCAACATGTCGTATGCGCACTTCAGCAACAGCAACGGCAACTCGAACGAAGGATCGGCTTCCTCGACGGCCAACATCTTCGCGTTCTCTGCACAGATGCCCCCGATCTACCCGGTATACATCCGCGACGGTTCGGGCCGCATCATGGTGGACGACAACGGCTATCAGATGTACGACTACGGCGACAAGGGCAATGCGGGTCTGACCCGTCCGCTGCTGCCCGGCGCCAACGGACTGCAGACCAGCTGGCTCAACAAGAAAAAGGCCGAGGGCAACGCCTTTTCGGGCAGCGGCTTCGTGGACATCTCGCTTTACAAGGGGCTGAAGCTGACGGTAAACGGCAGCACCAACATCGACGAAACCCGCACGACCTATCTCAACAACCAGTATTACGGTCAGTTCGCCGAGGCGGGCGGTACGATTTCGAAGTACCACACCCGCGACATCGCCTACAACCTTCAGCAGATTCTGAACTACAACGAGACCTTCGGCAAGCACAACGTGGGGCTGATGGTCGGTCACGAGTACTATCAGAAAAAATATTACTACCTGAGCGGCACCAAGTCGAAACTCTTCTCCTATGACAACGAGGAGCTCGGCGGAGCCGTCGTTGACGGCGCGGGCGCCCACTCCTACATCGACGACTACAACTCGGAGGGTTACTTCATGCGCGCCCAGTACGACTATGCGGGCCGCTACTTCGTGAGCGGTTCGTACCGCCGCGACGCATCGTCGCGCTTCCACCCTGACCACCGCTGGGGCAACTTCTGGTCGGTAGGCGCCGCGTGGCTCCTCAATCAGGAGAACTGGTTCGACGCTCCTTGGGTGAACATGCTGAAACTCAAGGCATCTTACGGTTCGCAGGGCAACGACAACATCGGCAACAGCACCATCGGCTACTACCTCTACACCGACACCTATTCGATCGAGAACAACAACGGCGAAATCGCCGTGCTCTTCGGGCAGAAAGGCAATCCCAACATTACGTGGGAGACCAACACCAACCTGAACATCGGTACGGAGTTCGGTTTCTGGAACAACCGCCTGAGCGGAAGCGTCGATTTCTTCAACCGCAAGACTTCGGACATGCTCTTCGCATTCTCGGTTCCTTCGTCGCTGGGTTACTCGTCCTATTACGCCAACGTGGGCGACATGGTCAACCGCGGCGTCGAGGTGGAGCTGAACGCCGACCTGATCCGCACGAAAAACGTATTGTGGAGCTTCAACCTGAACCTGACCCATGTGAAGAATGAGGTCACCTATCTGGCTCCCGAACACAAATCCACGACCGTGGAGGGCTACAAAGGCTATATCGACGGCAGTTATTTCGTCGGCGAAGGGCTGCCGCTCTACACCTATTACCTGCGTTCCTACGCCGGCGTCGATCCCGAAACGGGCGCTTCGCTCTGGTACAAGGACGTGAAGGGCGACGACGGCAAGATCACCCGGACCAAGACTTCGGACTACACCTCCGCGACCCGCTACCTGCACGACAGCGCGATTCCTTCGGTATACGGCGGCTTCTCGACCTCGGTTTCGGCCTACGGCGTCGATTTCTCGATCTCGTTCAACTACCAGATCGGCGGCAAGGTCTACGATTCGGGTTACGCCAGCTTCATGTCGTCGCCCTACGGAACCACCGTCGGCACCAACTACCACAAGGACATCCTCAAGGCGTGGACGCCCGAAAACAAAGGCTCGGACATTCCCCGTCTGCAATACGGCGACCAGTATACGACGAGCGTCTCCGACCGTTTCCTGACCGACGCGAGCTACCTGAACATCTCGAACATCAACGTCGGCTATACGCTGCCGTCGAAGATCACCCAGAAATTCGGCGTACAGAAACTGCGCGTCTATCTGGCCTGCGACAACGTGGTCTACTGGTCGAAGCGTCAGGGACTCGACCCGCGTTATTCGTTCACGGGAGCGACCAACTTCTCCAACTACTCGCCGATCCGCACTATTTCGGGCGGTGTAACCGTACAGTTCTAATCTAACGGATAAAACAGGGATTGAAATGAAAAACATATTGAAAACAACGACACTCGCCCTTGTCTGCTCCATGGCGCTCACGGGCTGTATCAAAGAGACCTTCCCCACCGACAGCGCGACTTCCGGACAGGTCAGCGATTCGCCGACTGCGGTGGAGGCCATCGTCAATGCCATCCCCGTCAACATGACCTACCCCTATTCGGTGTACGGCAGGACGAACAACTACGGCTTCGACTTCGGCTATCCGGGCATGATGTGCGCTACGGACGCCGCCACGGGCGACGTGATATGCTCCTCCGGCGACGAAGGTTCGGGGTATGACTGGTTCACCTACTGGCAGTCGGGCATTCTGATCGGTCCGACGCAGACCGTATGCCGCTTCCCGTGGAACTGCTACTATACGTTCATCAAATCGAGCAACGACGTGGTCGGCCTGCTGGCGGGCGTGGAACTTTCCGAAGCGCAGAAAAGCTATCTGGGCTTCGCCAAAGCTTATCGCGCCCAGCTCTATCTGGATCTGGCCCGACTGTACGATCCGCTCGACAACAAGTACACCGACGTTTCGGGCGTCAAGGGGCTGACCGTCCCGATCGTGGATGAGAACACCACCGAGGATATGGCCCGCAACAATCCGCGCGTGACGCGCGAGGCGATGTTCGAATTCATCCTCAGGGACCTCGACGACGCCGAGGCGCTGCTGGCCAACTACACCTCTTCGTCGAAGACCAATCCGAGTCTGGCCGTGGTCTACGGCATCAAGGCGCGTGCTTACCTCTGGCTGGGCGGCTTCGATTCGTCGAAGTATGCCGACGCCGCGACGTATGCCCGCAAGGCCATCGACGCCTCGAAATGCACGATCATGACCGAAGCGGAGTGGCTGAACCCCAAAACGGGCTTCAACAAAGCCAACAATTCGTGGATGTGGTACCTTCCGCAGTCTACCGAAGGCATCGCCAACCTTGTGAATTTCGCGGCATGGCGTTCGAGCGAGGCTACGTGGGGGTATGGCGGCAAATACGTTTTCGAAGGCGTTACCAGCAATTTCTACAACGAAATATCCGACACCGACTGGCGCAAGCGCGCGTTCGTGGGACCCGATGCCAAATATGCCGATTACAGCGACATTACCAACCTGACGGCGGCGCAGTTCGCCAACCTCCCGGCCTATGCGAACCTGAAGTTCCATCCCGCCGAAGGCGAGACGGCGACCTATTCCGTCGGCAACGTTACCGATATTCCGATGATGCGCGTCGAGGAGATGTACCTGATCGAAGCCGAGGCTACGGCGCACGCCGACGCCTCCGCAGGTCTCCAGCTGCTCAAAACCTTCATGGCCAAGCGCGATCCGGAATTCAGCACCTCGGCCGTGTCGTCTGCCGACGTCGTGGAGGAGATTATCTGGAACAAGCGTATCGAACTATGGGGCGAAGGCGTCGTATTCTACGACTTCAAGCGTCTGAATTACAGCCTGAAAACCGGCTACGTCGGCACGAACGTACCTTCGGACTGCCGCTTCTCGACCGACGGCCGCGCACCGTGGTGGAACTTCTGTATCCCCGAAACGGAGACCCAGCAGAACACCGCGCTCGAATCGCAGAACAACCCCAATCCCGTGGGAATCATCGATCCGTGGGTGCAGTAACGTAAGTTTTCATGGATGATTTAAAACCGAAAAACATATGAAAGCAATCAAATATTTCTTATACGCGCTTATTGCGACTTTCGTGTTCGCAGGGTGTTCCGACGATCCGACCTACACCCGCGGCGAATCCGAGGCCGACGGCTGCTATGGGGTTTACTTCCCCTCGCAGGACAACGCCGCGGACCTCGAACTCGATCCGGCCGATCCGACGGTACTGACCTTCACGGCCATGCGTACCAACGACGCCGATGCCATCACGGTTCCCGTAACCGTTACGGGCAGTGAGGACGCGATCTTCTCCGCTTCGGAAATCTCGTTCGACGACGGGGCGACGGAAACGACCTTTCAGGTCTCTTTCCCCGACGCCGAAATCGGTACGACCTATTCCTGCAACATCCAGATCGAAGACAAGAAATACGCCTTCATCTACGGTGAAAAGGCTTCGGGCGTAAGCTTCTCCGTCACCCGCGTGAAATGGAACCTCGTGACCGGGCCGAAAGGCGAGACCAAGGGCAAATGGCGCGACGACATTCTCAGTTCCGCCTACGGAATTCCCAACCGTTACGGCGAAGGCGAGGTGGAGATCTACGAACGCGACGACAACCCCGGCTACTACCGCATCAGCAACGTCTACTCGGCGGAGTATCTGGCTTCGCTGCTGAACATGTCTCCGTCCGAAGTGTCGGGCAACCGTTCGGATGTCATTACCTATATCGACGCGACGAATCCGGATAAGGTCTGGCTGCCCGAACAGTCTACGGGCGTGTTCCTCAACAGCGGCGACGGTATCGTCAGCTTTGCCTCGCAGGTGCCGGAAAACGGATTCAACGGCAGCGGGTACGGCACCAACGTGAACGGAGTCATTACATTCCCGGCCAAAAGCGTACTGCTGATGTTCGGCGACGACGGCTGGTATGTCGGCAACGCCGGCGGCATGCAGCGTCTGATGCTGCCGGGAGCCGAGGAGTACGACTTCTCGCTCGCCCTGACCGACAGCGAACCGGCCGACGGCAAGGTCGAGATCGCAGCCAAACTGGGCGCCGACGTCGCCAAGGTGAAATACGCCTTCTTCGAAGGAGTCTTCGGCGACGCCATCGCCAAGGCGAATTCGGCGGGCATCGACGCGGGAACGGTCGAGTCGAAGGAGATCACGGCGGACGGAACCATCGTGGCCCAATTCGAAGAGACCGGCAAATACACCGTCGTTGCCAACATTTACGATGAGGCGGGCGAGCTTCAGGGCTACGAATTCCTGTCATTCGGCTACGTCAAGGCCGGCGACGACAAACCCGTCGTGCTGAGCGTCCGTACGGAGCTTACGTGGGAGTTCGAAGCACAGGGACACACTCCCGAAAACTCTATCCGCTCCATTCTGTTCGGTGAAAATATCGAATCGGGCTACATGGGACTCTTCAAGAGTGCCGACCTGACCGGTAAAAGCAGCGAGGACCTGATTGAAATAGCCAAAACGTCCGGCAAGGCAATTACGGCTGAAGAAATTGACAAGATCAACGACACGGGTCTCTCGCTGCTTCATAAAGGCTTGAACGCCGGTACGGATTACGTGCTGCTGGTGTGGGCTTACAACGGCTATTACGGCAAACTGTACAGCGTGCAACAGACTACGGCAGGCAAACCGGATCCGCTGCAGATCCACTATACGTACGACGATGTCGAAAACGGCCTGACCAAGGCGGGCTACTGCGGAACGTGGGATTATTATGCGGTCGATGCCTATGACAAGACCGGCAACACCTCCCGTCAGTACTTCGGACAGGTAGTCGTCGAAGACGGAGGAACGACTTCCGGATATGCGGATTTCGACAACGTATTCAGCGACTACGTGAAGGTGTCCGGACTTACGGGCGCTCCTCAGGCGTTCAATGCCGGCGAATCGCAGTATATGGCGTGGAGCGGCGGCCTTCTCTACGTACTCGCTCCGCAGCTGATCGGCAACGTGACGCTTCAGGGAACGGATTACTTCGTGAACGTGGCTTATACGGCCGAGGGTGACGACGGAGTTTACAACGGACGCGGCCTGCTTTTGGGCGCGCCGGTGGCCGACGGACTGGTGGCTTTCGTGCCCAATCCCCAGCTTCAGGCATCGAACAATCTGACGTTCACGGGTATGTGGTTCGGAATCTATGCGGACTACGATCCTGCGACGAACAAATTCTCCGGCGGCGAAGGAGGCATCGTCTTCCATGAATGGCTGCTGCTCGCAGACCCGGATTTGTATCCGGCCGCCGATATGGCTTCCGTGGTAAAGGCGCTCTCCGTGCAGCCCGGCAATTACGTGGAACTCCGCGGGCCGGAGCTTGCGAAAGTAATTGTCGGCGAAAACAGAATGCCCGCCGACCGCGGCCGTGAGTGCGAAATCGTCGGCATGCCCGTTTTGGGCGCCGCCAAGGCCAAGGTGGAATTCCGTCAGGGAATCGCCGCCCGGAGTGCGGACTTCACCCGCAGGACCGGCGCGAAAATAACCGAATAAAAAACTGTTGTTCGGACAGTACGACTATCACCGGGGAGCCGGCCCGCGAGGCCGGTTCCCTTTTTAAATTCACCTACCATGACTGACAAGAAAATTTTACTGCTCGCGCTGCTGTTCCTTGCGGGCTGTGCCTCGGACCCGATGGAAGAGAGCGGCGGCAAGGAGGCTCCGGCGGCCGCCATGCGCAAAATCGTCAATGCTCCCGCGAATGCCGCGCGGGGCGAACTGCTGATCTATTTCGACGGCGATGCCGTCGGGGACGTCGAACAGACCGCCGTTGCTGCGGCGATTACGCGTACGGCGGTGACGCGCTCCGGGATAGCGCCCGTGGACGACATCTTCACACAACTGGGCGTCACTTCGCTGCGCCGCGTATTTCCCTGCAATCCGGTCGCCGAAGAGCGCACCCGCGCGGCGGGACTGCATAAATGGTATATCGTAACGTTCGGCGAGGAAGTCGATCTGGACGCAGCGGCACGGCGGCTCGCCGCCGTTTCGGAGGTGAGCTTCGTGCAGTTCAACACCAAACTGCAGTTGGCTTCGGACAACAGGGCCTGTCCCTACAGGGGCGGTTCGGCGGCGACGCGCGCCGCCGCCGGAGGTTTCAACGATCCCGGCTACAAGGACCAGTGGCACTACAGCAACAACGGCGACAGAATATTTGCCGAAACGACGCGCGCCGGAGCGGATATCAACGTGGAGGAGGCGTGGAAACTCGCCGCGGGCGATCCGTCGCTGACCGTGGCGATCGTCGATCAGGGCATCAAGTACTCGCATCCCGATCTGGCGGCCAACATGTGGATCAACAAGGCCGAGCAGAGCGGTACGACGGGCCGCGACGACGACGGCAACGGCTATGCCGACGACGTTTACGGCTACAACTTCGCGCTGGGCACGAGCCGGCTGACATGGGACGTCGAAGCTTATGACGACAAAGGCAAGAACGTCGGCGATTCGGGCCACGGCACCCACGTCGCAGGTACGGTGGCCGCCGTCAGCAACAACGGCGTCGGCGTGTCGGGCATCGCGGGAGGCACGGGCAGGAACGACGGCGTGAAACTCATGTCGTGCCAGATATTTTCGGGCGGCGAGGGCGGTTCGGCCGCCGTTTCCGCCGAAGCGATCAAATACGCCGCCGACAACGGGGCGTCGATTCTCCAGTGTTCGTGGGGCTACCCGGCCGGAGCGGTCACGACCGACAACGCCTACGCCAGCGGAGCGCGGATCGAAAAGCAGGCGATCGACTACTTCATCGCGACGAAAAACAACGCCGTTCTCGACGGCGGACTTGTGATTTTCGCTGCGGGCAACGACGCCAAGGCCATGTCCGGTTATCCGGGCGCTTACCGCGATTACATTTCGGTCACCGCCTTCTCGCCCGACTATATCTGCCGGCCTACTACACGAACTACGGTCCGGGCTGCAACGTTGCGGCTCCGGGCGGCGACGCCTATATCTCGCCTTCGGGAAGCAGCGCCGCGCAGGTGCTTTCGACGCTTCCGTCCGAGCTTTACCAGTCGGATTACGGCTATATGCAGGGTACCTCGATGGCCTGCCCGCACGTATCGGGCGTCGCCGCGCTGGGGCTCTCCTATGCGCTGGCCAAAGGGAAGCAATATACGGTGGCCGAATTCAAATCGATGCTTCTGACTTCGGTGAACGACATCGACACCTACCTCGACGGCACCAAACAATCCCTGACCACCATGCAGCTGCGCAATTACCGCAAGCAGATGGGTACGGGAGCGATCGACGCCTACCAACTGCTCATGCAGATCGAGGGCACACCCTGCCTGAAAGCGAAAGTCGGCGTACAGCAGCAGCTTTCGCTCGACAAGTACTTCGGCAAGGCTTCGGCGAACCTGACCTATCTCGGCGTCGAGATCTCGCAGGCTGACAGGACCAAGCTCGGTATTTCGGCGGAGCCGACCTTCGTGTCCGGGAAGCTGAGACTGCACTGCACCAAGCCGGGCGTAGCCCGAATAACGGTCAGGGCGGTTGCCGGAGGCAGCGGTCTCGGCACGGGGACATCAATGGGCGGCATGGAGATCGCCAAAGAGTTCGCCGTCATCGCCCGCGCGGTACAGACCGAAAACGGAGGTTGGTTGTAATATAAACGCATGAAGATTATGAGAAAGACTATCTATATCGTACTGGCCGCACTGGGCTTGTGTCTGTTCGCCGGCTGCGGATCGTCGGACAAGGAGAAGGTGTCGCCGCTGGTAAAACAGCTTGCCGGCGAATGGCAGCTCAAAACGTGGAACGGCGAAGCTCCGCGGGATTTCGATGCCTATGTCTCCTTCGGCGCGGACCGTTCGTTCGAAATATACCAGCGGATCGAGCAGGTGGGCTACCAGAAGTATTCGGGAAAATACGAGATCAGAAACGGGATGCTCGGCGGCGTATACAGCGACGGCAAGCCGTTCGGCAGCACTTACGACATCACTTTCGACGAGTCGGGCAATACGCTGACGCTGACCAGCGCCACGGGCGTCGCCGAGACGGGCGTTTATGTGCGCGCCGCGATTCCCGACGGGGTCAAAAACGGAGCGGCCGTGATGAAGAGTTCTCGGACGGTTCCGATCCGGCTTTTATAGAACATCGCAGGCGGGATCGCTCCCCTCTGGCGCCATGTGCGGCATCGTTAGATGCCGCACATTTTTTATGCACTTTCCACCCGGTTTCCGGCTCCGGTTTCAGCCCGCAAGCATCCCGGAAAGGTTATACTCTGGTAACGTTCTTACCTGTTCGGTTATTTTCAATCAGTTGATCTTGAGTGAGTTGTTTGGTGTTTTCAGGTGGCCGTATAGTTGCAAAGGTGCCTGCGTTCGCGCCTTTTTCCGGCATCGAAAATCGAAAACGGTACTGAAGGTCAAACCATTGGGGATATCTGCAAACCCGAATAGAGGATGCTGGCTTTCTATTTTAAAATTAATTAAA
>ENA-UEPJ01004031-UEPJ01004031.1-human-gut-metagenome-genome-assembly--contig:-NODE-4031-length-12130-cov-4.792085_pt1 | contig 12130 bp, 7 predicted proteins | sample MGYA00242890_ERZ507896 | MGnify/ENA primary metagenome ERZ507896 (study PRJEB26167, sample SAMN06115508) | human gut metagenome | host: Homo sapiens | place: China:Qinghai | collected 2015-08-20... | reverse complement strand
AGTAAGACGAATCGTGCCGGTGGTAAATGGTATAATATGGAGAAAAAATGGGCAGAAGCAGCCCAAAAGGTAAAAATTAATGACAGGTGCTCAGAGCTTATTTGCTAAAATGTACGAACAGGCACAGGGAACAGCAGGTGCAGGTCCTGATATGGGCGGTGCAGCTAGTCAGGCAGATACAGGAGCTAATGACGATGTGGTTGATGGAGATTACAAAGAAGTTTAATTAGAATAAGCAGGTCTGGCAGGGTATTTAATACCATGCCAGATTTCTTGGTTTTGCTTTGGAATGGAGAGAATTATGGCAGATAAAAGAGATTACTATGAAGTGCTTGGCGTTGATAAGAATGCTGATGATGCAGAGATAAAGAAAGCGTATCGAGTACTTGCTAAAAAGTATCACCCAGATATTAATCCTGGTGATAAAGAAGCTGAAGCAAAGTTCACAGCAGAGAAAGAAAAGACAAGGTAAGAGAGAAACAGAACAGGAAAGACTAAAGAGAATCGCAGCAGAAAGAAAGGCAAAGCCTATCACTGTTCAGATTCCTGAGGAAATTGTTGTTCAGGAACTTGCTTCTCGTCTAAAGGCTACTGTTGCCGAAGTTGTAAAGAAAGCATTCTTAATGGGTACAATGGTTACTGCTACAGATACTATTGACTTTGATACTGCTTCTCTAATTGCTATGGAATTCCATGCAAAGGTAGAGAAAGAAGTTGTTGTTACAATCGAAGAACAGATTATTGATGACACAGAAGATGATGATGCAAATCTAGTACCAAGAGCTCCGGTTGTTGTTGTTATGGGTCATGTTGACCATGGTAAAACATCTATCCTTGATGTTATCCGTCATGCAAATGTTACATCCTCTGAGGCCGGTGGTATTACTCAGCATATCGGTGCTTACAGAGTTCAGGTTAACGGCAAGGATATTACATTCCTAGATACTCCGGGTCATGAAGCATTTACAACAATGCGTGCAAGAGGTGCAATGGCTACAGATATTGCTATTCTTGTTGTTGCTGCTGATGATGGTATTATGCCACAGACAGTAGAAGCTATTAACCACGCTAAGGCTGCCGGTGTTTCTGTTGTTGTTGCTATTAACAAGATGGATAAACCAGGTGCTAACCCAGAAAATGTAAAACAACAGCTAACTGAATATGAACTTGTACCTGAAGAATGGGGTGGTGATACACCTTGTATTCCTGTTTCTGCAAAGACTAAGGAAGGTATCCCTGATCTACTTGAAATGGTACTTCTAATTGCTGAAATGAAGGAACTAAAGGCTAACCCTGACCGTCAGGCTAAGGGTTGCGTTATTGAAGCAAGACTTGATAAGGGTAGAGGTCCAATCGCTACAATGCTTGTACAGAACGGTACACTTCACCAAGGTGATATTGTTGTTGCCGGTACTGCAGTTGGTAGAGTTAGAGCAATGACTAACGATAGAGGCAGAAAAGTTAAGGAAGCCGGTCCATCAGTTCCAGTTGAAATTACAGGTCTTGATGAAGTTCCACAGGGTGGCGACATTTTCAATGCCGTTTCTGATGAAAGACTTGCTCGTCAGCTTGTTGAACAGAGAAAAGCTAAGGCTAAGGAAGAACTATTTAACTCAAGAACTAAGGTTACACTTGATAACCTATTTGACCAGATGAAACAAGGCGAAATGAAAGAACTTCAGATTATTGTTAAGGCTGATGTTCAGGGTTCTGTTGAAGCAGTTAAGAACAGTCTTACCAGATTATCTAATGATGAAGTTGTAGTTAAGGTTATTCATGCCGGTGTCGGTGTGAAGGAAGGACTTGCCGAAAAGGCATTGAATTCTGTAAAAGAGAGACTGGATACCAAGTATGGTGTCATGATCTTACAACCCGCATACACGGAGTATCACCTCGAACTTGGTGAAGTATCCTCTTATCCCCCCGGATATAAGGAGAATGCCGGTATCTTCTGCCACAACAATCCCTGGGTATCCATCGCAGAGACCGTTCTGGGCAGAGGTGACAGAGCTTTCGAGATCTACCGCAAGACCTGTCCCGCATACATTGAGGATATCAGTGAGATCCATCGTACCGAGCCTTATGTATATTCCCAGATGGTAGCCGGTAAGGATGCAAAATTCTACGGCGAGGCAAAGAACAGCTGGCTGACCGGTACTGCTGCATGGACTTTCGTAAATATCTCCCAATACATACTGGGTGTATATCCCACTCATCAGGGATTGTCCGTAGATCCTTGTATTCCCAAGGGCTTCGGTGATTTCTCCATCACCCGTAAGTTCCGTGAGGGCACCTATCACATTCAGGTAAAGAACCCTCAGAACGTGGAAAAGGGTGTCGTATCCATGACCGTGGACGGCAAGGCAGTAGACGGACACATCATTCCTTACGAAAAGGGCAAGGAAGCATACGATGTAGTCATTACCATGGGTTAACAGTTCTAATAAACATAGTTTAAAACGATTTCTATCCTCCTTAAAACCCCGGCAGTTGTTGTAGCTGCCGGGGTTTTGCATTGGATATTCGTAGTTTGCGCTACAACATCTACACCATAAGGACAAGCAGGCCGTAAGCAGACGTCGGTACTTATTGACCGTATTGGGGTCAATTATGTACCGCTACGTTCTGCGCCAGAGCGAGAGCGTGCCTGCGGTTCTTATGGTGTAGATATTGTGGACGTTTTTGCGGCTTCCTTCCGGGACTCGATCACGTGCCGGATGGCTGTCAAATGATATTATTTTCTCCATTTTTCTGAAGCAGCTTCCGGTATGTGGCATCCATTCCCAGTGCTCCCAGCGGGGCTGTGATAAGGATGGCCAGCACAGCCACGGACAGAACGATCTTGCCGCAGGACAATCCAATGGCCAGGGGCACGGAACCGATGGCGGCCTGCACCGTAGCCTTCGGTAAATAAGCGATCATGCAGAACAGACGCTCCTTCTTATTCAGATTCGTTCCTAACAGGCACAGTGTCACGCCAATGGAGCGGAATATCAATGCCAACAGGATCATTCCTATGGCTGCCAGTCCAGCTTCCATAGTATAGCGGATATCCACTGCCGCGCCCACCAGCACGAACAGCACCACCTCCGCTGCCAGCCACAGTTTACCGAATTTAGCAGACAGTCTGCCGGTGACTTCCCTAGGGGCCCGTATTTTCAGCGCGCAGGCCATGCTCACCACCGCCAACAGGCCGGAGAACGCCACGATCCCCTTTAACAGGGTTTCCAAAGCCATTAATAAGAAGGACAAACCCATGATGATAATAACTTTCATGCTGTTGCGCACATAACTGCCCTTTCGGTACAACAGTTCAAAAAGCTGCCCCAGTAGCCAACCCACCAATGCACCGAACAACACACCCGTCAGGATCGATACCGGGATATTCACAAAATCCAGGGCATTGACCTGTCCACCCTGTGCCATTCCAACAAAAGTGGAAAACAATACTATGACATAGATGTCATCACAGGATGCCCCAGCCAGAATCATCTGCGGAATGCTTTTCTCCGTACCATAGCCACTTTCCATAAGATGTACCATCCGCGGCACCACCACTGCCGGTGACACTGCTGCCAGAACTGCTCCCATAACTGCCGCATCCACGCGGCTGATGTTAAGGATCATGGGCGCAAATATCACAAAAGCCAACAGTTCGCAAGTGGCAGGAACACAAGCCAGCATGACTGCGGAGCGGCCCACTTTTTTCAGATCCTTCAGATCCAATGATAATCCGGCCTTCAATAAAATGATGATCAGCGCGATCTGCCGCAGTTCTGATGAGATATTCAGGATTGACACATCCAGCAGATCCAACACATAAGGCCCCAGAATAATACCCGTAAGCAGCATCCCGATAATACGGGGCAGGTGAATCCTCTGGCAGACCGCCGCCATGAGTAATCCCAGTAAAAAGATCAGTCCCAGTGATGTAAGCATAAAAATTCCTCCGTTTTCTCGCAGCAGGACATTTTGAATTCCAACAAAAAGGCTGGTGTCCCCTGCATATTCTGCAGAAGTCATCAGCCAAATCGAATTCATATGTTCAAATTCCGGCGGTTCGAAGCCTGTGCTTCCGGGAGAACCTCATTCCCGATGTTCTTATTATATACACGGTGCCCGCCCATGTAAAGTCCTATATTTTGCAAATATACCCGCCAGCATCCTGTACTCCATTAAAAAATATCTGCTGTGAGATCATCCCCGAAGTCTGCTGCCGGAATCTCAAAGTCAACAATTCCAACTGCATAGGACTGTAATACATACTGGCCGGATTCAAATACAAAGCCATCCTCTGTAATGTAGAATGTAGGGTCTGCGGGGCCATTATCCGTACCTGCAATGTCTGGCCCATAAATTTCCTGATAGATAGCATTCAAATCTTCCGTACCATCCAACACCACCAGTTTGATACTCTTCTCGTAATCGTTAAAGAAGCAGTCCTCCTTTGCCTGCATTTCCGCTGCCTTTGCTGTCACCAGTTCCAGTGCTTTGTCGCGGAATCCGCTCCCCAGACTGTCAAAAGTAATTCTCTCTCCGGTCTGCGTATAATAGTTCATATAGTACAAGGTATACCATCCATGAGCCCCCTGATCATACCCTTCCAGCCCCCACGACAGGCTGATCACCTTATCATCCGCGCGGATCACACGGAAAGTAAGATCCTCATAGCTCTGCTCATACACCGGCATATCCTCATAAAGTGTACCAAACTCCCCGTTCTTGATTCCTTCTACAAAACTGTCTACATATTCATCCAGCTCTTTCTGAATCTTCATCTGCACCGTCTCATTGCCCGGAATCGTCACTGTAACTGTTGGATAGTAATAGGTATAACTTCTGGTCTTGTCTTCGGGATCACTGCTACCCTCGTGATCCTCTGTGGTAAACTGCACCCATTCACTTCCCTGTATTTCACTCTGGCCTTCTGTCGGTTCCGTCTGTGTGGACACTTCCGCAGTCTCCTCAGTCCCGGCCGTCGTCTCTTCCGTCGTCTGACCGCTCTGTGTCTCCTTGATGCTGTCTATAACTGTCTCCATCTCCGGATCCGTCACCATCTCCCGGTTTCCGCAGGATGTAAAACCTAACAGTGCTCCCGCAAATACTGCTGCAAAAAATATTTTTTTCATAATCCTCGCCTCCTGATGCCAGTATATCTGCCGATTGCATCATATCTGCATCATTTTTATAATTTTTCCCGATTTCACTTTTTAAATATGATAGACAATTCCCATATTTTGAGCTATAGTAAAGCCAAATCTGGGTATGATTAAAAATAACGATACACATACTATAAAAATCAACCCGAGGAGGACTGTTATGAAAATATTATTTTATGATACCAAAAGCTATGATAAAGAATCTTTCGAGGCAACTCTGAAAAAATATCCCGGCATCCAGATTGATTACATCCGGTCGGATCTGGATCCCCGTACTGCTGCTCTGGCTGACGGCTTCGATGCCGTCTGTGCTTTCGTCAGCTCCAATGTGAGCGAAGCCACATTAAAAATTCTCCACGAAAAAGGTGTCCGTCTGGTCCTGCTGCGTTGCGCAGGATACAACAACGTGGATCTGGAAAAGGCAGCTGCATATGACATATGTGTCATGCGCGTCCCCGGTTATTCTCCGGAAGCTGTCGCAGAGCATGCCATGGCTCTGGCTCTGGCCTGCAATCGCCGCTTATACAAAGCCTATAACAAGGTCCGGGAAAATGATTTCAGCCTCGCCGGACTCATGGGCTTCAATTTCTATGGTAAGATTGCCGGAATCATCGGAACCGGCCGGATCGGTGCAGCTATGTGCCGGATCTGTAACGGTTTCGGCATGAAAGTCATCGCCTACGATGTCTACGAGAACCCGGATCTGAAAGATTTCGTCACCTATGTGACCTTAGACGAATTACTGGCGCAAAGTGATCTGATCTCCCTTCACTGCCCGCTGATGGATTCCACCTACCACCTGATCCAGCTTGACACCATCAAGAAAATGAAGGATGGCGTCATTCTGGTAAACACTTCCCGGGGTGCTCTGGTCAAGACCGAGGATCTTATCGAGGGCATCCGCCTGCACAAGTTCGCCGGGGTCGGTCTGGATGTCTATGAAGAAGAGACGAAAAACGTCTTCGAGGATCGTTCCGATGAGATTTTGGAGCATTCTACCACCGCAAGGCTTTTGTCCTTCCCCAATGTCATGATCACATCCCATCAGGGATTTTTCACAAAAGAAGCACTGGAAGCCATTGCAGAGACTACCTTGCAGAATGCTCTGGATTTCGAAAGTGGAAAGAAGAGCCCCAATCAGGTGCAATAAAATATTTCCAATCGAGTAGGCTGACTCATCGTATACACAAAAAAACGGATGGCCCTCCCAAGCCATCCGTTTTTCTCGTTTTTCAGTTTCCCGTCTTGTCCTTTTTCTCTATCTCTTACAGTTTTTACGATCATTCCAGATTCAGTTTCTGACCAACTCTGATCACATTCTGGTTTGTAATCTGTACATTTCTGCGAAGCAACTGTGCCAGAGTCATGTGATTTCTCTTAGCGATCCTGGAAAGCGTATCACCACTCTTTACCGTATAACCGCCCTCTGTATACCAGATGCTCTCGGAAGGTCTGCGGTCAGTAACAGTTACCAGATAATTGCCGCCGCGCTTTAATGCGAACATGGACTGTCCGGTGGAAGTTACGGTAAAGGATCCGCAATACTCCAGGCGTCCCTTCTCTGTATTATAGCGATACAGGTTTGCACTCTTGCCGGAATTGTCCTTGCCTACATTTACATGAATGTTGACATTCACTCCGAAGCTGCCGGTATCTCTGATACCCAGCTGTCTGTTCACGGTTCCGGACTTTGCGGATACCACATTTGCCGGGATTGTGTTGCTCGTCTGGTCTACTGTCAGATCAATATTCTGAATCTTTGACAGATCTTTATTCTTCAGATCCTGTCCACTGATGCTCAGTGCCACACCGTTTCCGCTGTGGAATGCCACCGTCAGCTTCGTACCTTTAATGGTATTCAGTACATTCTGAGGCACCTTGACTTCACCGCTGCATACAAAGTTCATGTTGACACTTGCAATAGCAGGATTTTTCATCATCTCTGCCACCTTATCCTGTACAGAGTTGCTTACATCCGTCCAGTCTACTGCAGGTGCTGCAGAGGAACCGCTGTTGTCATCATCATCGTCATCGTCATCATCGTTGTTCACCACATCTGCCGCTACCGTAAATACAGCAGAAGGGGTTCCGGTCATTCTGGCTCCAACACCTTCCGGTACTGCGGAAGTCACTGCCAGGAAACCGTTCATATTGATGGTACCGTCCGTATTTCTGCGAATGCCTCCGTGGATTGCACTGTTCATATCCATGTTCTGGAACCATTCTGCTGTAGCTGCTATTCCTTCACTGTTGGTAGAGTTTTCGCCTCTCCAATAATAGTTCATTGCATTTTCGTAGGCACTGGTCTCCTGAGTTCCTTTCGGTTTGAACTGTTCTGCAACCGTCTGCCCTGCTGCATTGCTGCTATCCTTAAAGGACAGGATTCCTTTTGCTATAAATGCAGTATTCTTTGCGTCATTTGTATAGAATGCCACGTTAAAGGACTCATTGTTATAACTGGTAGAAGAATATGCCTCAATATCCGGACAGCTGTTGGAATCAATACCCTTTGCCTTATTGCCGAATGATACACTGTTGCGCAAAATATGATGTCCGCTGATGCTGGAACCACCCATCTTGAAGCCGTTACCGTTACCCGCATCTACTTCCTGTCCGTTCGCATCCAGTACATAACCGTTCTTAAATGCCACACTGTTCTGAATCGTTACCTGTCCGATGGCACCGGTCTCTACCTTTGCAAACAGATCCCATCCGTCATCAGCGTTGTAAGCTGCGATACATCCGTCAAATACATTGCCGTCTGCTACAGTCAGTTTCGCTGCAAATCCGTCTGCATCCTCATATCCCGCATCTGCATTCAGATAAGAAGTACAGTTCAGGATCAGGTCTTGGGAAGGCCAGTCTTCCCAGTTATCTGTGCTCTTATATCTGCTGATCTGGAGACCGGTATTACCGTTTCTGTAGGTCATTACGTTGTCCACAGTGTTGTAGCTTCCGGATACCTGAATACCCTTCTGCGCATTTGCGGATCTCGTAACATCAAATCCCTGGAAGTACCAATAATCGCCTGCCAGAATCATACCTGCACATCTTCCCTGGAAATCCAGTACCGGACGTGTGGCAGCTTCCGGATCTGCGATCATGTAAATCTTCGCATCTGCGGTTCCGTTAACGCCTCTTTCTACAATGACTGTCTTGTCCAGTGCATAAGTTCCGCCCTTTAACAGGATCGTCCGTCCGGGAGCAGCACTCTTCACTGCGGTATAAATATCTACAGGATCATCCTTGGCACCGCTTCCATAGCTTCTGCCGTCGGGACTTACATAAATATAACTTCTGTCTTTTACATTATAGGTTACGGTGAAATCAAATTTCACGGTATCATAGCTGCTTAAGAGAGAATACTTTGCAGGCTTGTAATCTGCATCCGGTGTGAACTCCACCGCGAAGGTATTGCTGCCCTGCTCCAGAACAGTGTTCACACGGAACTTCGTCTGGGCATCCACATGCTGACCGGATACCACTGCCTCACCCCTGCTGTCAGTAATACTCAGAGTTCCGTCGGCATTACCGTAGTATACCATCTCATAGTTTGCACTGTTTGCAACCGTTGCAGACTCAATGCCAAAATTCGGTGTCACATAAGTGATTGGTCTTGCCTCCGCGGGTGCATCGTTTTCCGGTGCAACGGTGGTCAGGCTCATATTGCTGAAACTTACCTTAGCACTTCTGGAAGCGTAGAAACCTACATAAATATTGTTCTCATCCAGTTTCGTCAGTTCGTCACCGTCATCGCCGTGATAGTACTTATTGGTCACGGTCTCTCCGGTAACTACATTGGTATAGCTTAAGAAATATCCGGTATTATTTCTCTGGATCGTCATATGGAAGGTTGTCTGAGGATTGACATCCGTGATATCCTTCAATGCTGCCTCATATCTGCCTACCATATTGTAAGTTCCAGCACCCAGTCCGCTTACTGCGGCACTGGTCTCCAGCGTTCTCATAGCCGTCTGGAAATCATCTACTACAGTGTCTGCCGCAAGATTCTCCGGTGTTACACCGATCTTCTCCTGAGATCCGACACCCAGCTTCATGGTGTACTTATCTCCGGCATCCGACACCTGACCGGCCTCTGCATCCCAGAAATATTCCACCTTGGTCGCACTTACCATATAAGAGTTGTTCCAGAAGGAATTACCGGAACCGTTCTCTCCCACACGGTCTGCTGCCATCAGACCGAAGCCCTCCTGACCATTGGTAAACTTCCAACTGTCTACGGTTACATCTGCGGACAGCGTAAAGTTCTCTGTCTCAGGATCAATGGTGGTATAGTAGAATGCCACACCATCGGTGGAGTTCGGTACCAGCTTACCCTTGCTGTTCATACTCCATACTTTCAGATCCTGTGTATCATAGCTTCCGCTGAAGCCGTTGTTCTTGCCGCCTTCTGACATGGTATCTACACTGGAGCCGAATGCGGAATAATTCCAGGTCTTTACTGCATCTTCTGTGATCTTCAATTTCACCTCTGCCGGTTTGGAAATATCATTTCCTCTGACTGCCGCAACGCCAAATGTATATTCCTGTCCTACGGTCAGCCCTGAAATCTTCTGTAATAACTTTGTCACGCCCTCTGCATATACCTTGCCATCCACATATACTGTGTAGCTTTCCGCTTCGGGAACAACCTGCCAGGTCAGCTTCACGTTGCCATGGCCTTTGTTCTCGGCGTTTAAGCCTGCGGGAGTTGCCATAGGAAGGACAAAGTTAACGCTGGTTGTCGTATTACTTACCTTAGAAGCTTCGCCGGTACGGATCAACTCTGCTTTAAAGCTGTAAGTACCGGATGCTGCCGGTGTGAATTCTGCTACTCCGGATTCTCCTTCGGTAGTTATAGACTGTTTATTTACCGCCTTACCATTTGCATCGTACATAGTCACATCCAAGGTCTCTGCATAAATTCCACCTACCTGTGCAGTGTAAGGAACAGAAATTGTTCCTCCCTTTACAGAAGGAGTTCCAAGTACGGGAGTCTCGATTTTGTTCAAATCCAGAGACGTTTTGTAATCTACGGTAATTCCATACATCTTGATTTTGGATCCGTGTGTATATAAATAATAAGTTTTTCCTGCTTCTACCGGAAGAATCAGAACCTTTCCACCAGTTTGTGTATTTGTTGTATTATCAAATTTCAATACTTCCTTGGGACCGTTTGCAGTCTCTTCCAGGAAATAGTAAACTTTGTTTACAAGGGATACTGTAACCTTCAGCTTACCCGCCTTTTCTGCAACCAGTTTCACCGCAGCACCGGTAGTAGGGATTGCTCCATTATTTGGTGAAGGATTCTCTTTCGGGGTCTGTACGGTTCCCTCATATAAAACACCACATGCCTCTAACGTATTCGATGTATAAGGCATATCTGCCAGAACAGAAATACCGCCTTCATAGGTCTGTCCTTTTAACAGTCCACCGCTCAGATCCAGTTCATGCAAATCTGCATCTTTTGCACTTATAACCACATTTGCATTTGTAGTTTCTCTTGACGCTTTGTATATTGTACTGTTATTGATCTTAATAATTGCGTTGTTTACTGCGCAGCTTACTTTATATACCTCTCCAATCGTCAGAGATACTGCTTCTCCACTCTTAAAGCTATGTACGTCGGCAGTATCTTTCATATTGGTCAATGTCACCGCTCCATCACCCAGCAGACCATCTGCATCTTTCACAGTGATCGTTGTCGCTACCTGTGTGGATTCTATAGAAATGATCAGTTCTGTAGTTTCTTCTGTAACAGTAACCGTTTTTTCACCATTTACTTTCGCATCAGCTAATGCCATACTCGTAGAAATCTCGTAGGTTGCACCTACCTTAAGGGGTACTGTTCCATTAGGTGTCAGCTGAACAGTATCACCAGCATCTGCTGTATTGATCAATGTTAAAGTCGCACCATTCTCCAGTTCAGAACCTTCTGCCAGTTTTACCAGCGCTTCTACTTTTGCCTTACCTAAGGTAATGGTAGTGCTAAAAGCTTCCGTACCGGTGGTAATGGTGGTCTTACCGTCTTCTGCAACAGCGCGGACATTCTCGTTCGGAGCAACGATGTTGTACTTAGTTCCGGCACTCAAGGTAATATCCTCATTTTCAACTCCTACAGCTAACTCTACTGTATCTTTGTTCTCTGCTGCGGTCAGGCTAACCTTTTGGCCTTCCTGCACCAATCCGTTCGTGTTATCTACAACTGCAATGTTACCAGAAACGGTTGCACCTGCGGGAACATCCTGCGATGTCTCTGTTACCTTAATACTTATGATTCGAACACTTCTCTCCGTAAATCCTTCTGCACTAATGATTGAGTAAGTACCTGTAGCAAGGTTCGAGTAAGTTACTGTTTCACCAGTTGTTCCTGTAGCTTCCTTCACAGAATCTGCTATCTGTATTCCATCTTTTTTTAATGCCAGTTTCGAGGTTTTTCCACCACCAGTACTACTAAATTTCACTTCCAAGGTTGCCGTTCCACTAACCGTAAAATTTATGGCAGATTTTCCTTCCTTATTTGACAGTTCAACAGCTTTTACTTTTGTTGCTTCACTGTTTAATCTACACATTGCACTTCCAACAAGTGCATAATAGCTGTCTGCCATCATATCATTTGTAAATGGATCCGTATCTTTTTTTCCTTCTGCAGGTAGCTTTGTAAAGTTCACCTCATGGACCGTCTCCGCAGCCTTCACACTGGCAATACCGCCCAGCAGATCCACCGGCATGACACCCAGCAACATAGCCACGGTCAACATAAATGCCAGAAATCTTTTTCTCTTACATCGACTCATACAATCCTCCCATTTTTTACGGTAGCGCTCTAATCTCCGTAATTTTTTGCTCTGTTTTCTGTTCTTGCGCTTTGTTGTAAACGATTACATTTGTAAGCACTTACAACGCTATGTACTATATACTAGCACTGTCTGGTCACAATATCAAATCCGTTTTGTGCAGTTTGATTATTT
>ENA-UEPJ01004029-UEPJ01004029.1-human-gut-metagenome-genome-assembly--contig:-NODE-4029-length-12142-cov-53.991380_pt1 | contig 12142 bp, 12 predicted proteins | sample MGYA00242890_ERZ507896 | MGnify/ENA primary metagenome ERZ507896 (study PRJEB26167, sample SAMN06115508) | human gut metagenome | host: Homo sapiens | place: China:Qinghai | collected 2015-08-20... | reverse complement strand
AAAAAGGTCGAAAAAGAATTCGAAGTAAAAGACACAAAAAAGACAGAAAACAAAACTGAACAAAAATAGGTGAAAAATGAGTATCAGTACAGCACTTACATCAGTAAAAAGCAATTTTACAAAATATCTAGCTAAAGGCGTTGGCGTTGCTGCTTTAGGCGTTGTAGCATATGATGCTCATGTAGTTGGCAAACTTCAATCAGACGTTTATTCAAAAACAGGCGATGCAAATGCTTGCATGGAAGCATTTAGCAATACTCAATACCTTTCAAGTCCTAGTATTACAACATCTAAACTAAAAAAAGGAGTCTTCAACTGGGAAGTTGAAAGCAACTGGAGACATTTTATTAATTCCGGAATAGGCTACTTTAAAGGCTTTGGTTCAATGGTCGTAAATAGTGTCGTACCATTCACTTTAGGACTTGGAGCTCTCTTAGGAAAAGGCAAATGGTCTAAAGGCTCTGCAATAGGACTGGGGATCTATGGAGTAGGGAAATTATTTAAAGATGTCCTTGGCTTTGGACATTACAACGATTTAAACAGAAAATTCTAAAATACGCCTCTATAAAGAGGCGTATTTTTTAATAATTCATTTCCCAATTATCATTTAATATTCTAGCAACAGGCTCCCAAGCAGGAGAAGCATTAACAGCTTTTTCTCTTTGTTCCTTTGTCAATGGAGCAGTTGTGGTATCATTACTATATGTATCCAATAAACCATTATTATAAACACCAAAAACAAATAAATCTCGACCTAATATATTGGGTCCTTGCAATCCGTTTATATCAACATACAAATTTATTAACTTATCAGCTGCTTTTATATAATACGGGCGAATAGACATCCCGCTTGCTAAAACATAAGATTTATTTTCAATAGTTACACCAGTGAGAGTAGATCCATCAATTTTTTTATAACTATCTGCAAAACAAGGTGATTGCATTTTATCACAAGTGGAAACTATTTTCATATAATTCTCAACAAAACTATCAAAGGTTGCAGTAGAAGTAATTCCTGCTTCCGTCAAATTCAATGCATTTCTATCATTTTGATATTGTAATAATGCCTGAGACATTTCATTATATACTTTGTGCAACTGTGTCACATAACTTTTTCTTTGGTAATTTTGCATCAAAGTAGGAACAGTCATAGCAGAAACAACACCTATTATACCTAATGTAACTAATACCTCTGCTAGAGTAAAAGCTCGATGACTCATTCTTAAATCCTTTCAATGACTTTGATTCTAGATATAATTATTATAACATTATTTTGACATCTTTTCAATATAAGCAGAATAAAGATCTGGACGCTTAATTTTAGTTCTTTTTAAACTTTCCTGCATACGGAATTCATTAATTTCTTTATGATTACCGTTTAATAAAACCTCTGGAACTTTCAAGCCTCTGTATTCTCTAGGTTTTGTATATTGAGGATATTCCAAAAGCCCATTAGAAAAACTATCTTCATCAGCAGATTCAATCTTTCCTAAAGTTCCCTCGATTTTTCGACTAACAGCATCAATTAAACATAAAGCAGGAAGCTCTCCACCTGTCAGAACAAAATCACCAATAGAAATTTCCATAGGTTTAATAATATCTCTTATGCGTTCATCAAAACCTTCATAATGCCCGCATAACATAACTATTTGATCATATTTAGCTAAATCATTAACTAATTTATCATCTAAAGGAGTTCCTTGCGGAGAAAGCATTACTGTAATAGAATTTTCTTGTTTTTTAACACTTTCGTAAGCATCGACATATGGCTGTGCCATTAAAACCATTCCAGCTCCGCCCCCATATGGCGTATCATCAACTTTTTTATGTTTATCAAGTGTAAAATCTCTAGGATTTATAGTGTTTACTTGCAAAACATTATTTTCAACAGCACGCTTCAATATACTGTATCCACAATAATTATCAATCATTTCAGGGAATAATGTTAAAACATCAAAAATCATTCAATTAATCCCTCAATGTTATTAATAATAATTTTTTTATCTTTAATACTTACATCTGTTACAATAGCTTTCACAAATGGCACAAGCACTATTTGCTTTGAATTTGTTTTAACAGATAATAAATCATTAGCACCATTATTTGAAACGCCAACAACAAACCCTAATTTTTTACCAGCTTGATCAAATACTTCCAAACTAACTAATTCATCTATTAAAAATTCGTCTTCTTCCAAATTTTCTCGAATAGTATTTTCTTCTACATAAAGAAAAGCTCCCTTATATTCCATGAGCTCATTAATAGAATTTATACCATCAAATTTTACAAGTGCAAAGTTTTTATGAAGCCTTGTACTATTAATCTTTAAGGCTTTATAATCATGGTCAACTTTTACAAAAACTTCTTTTAACGAACAGAAAAAATCTGCCTGATTTTTTGTAAAACCAACTTTTGCTTCACCTTTAATTCCATGAAAATTTAAAATTTTACCAACAGAAACAAATTTAGTCATAACAATTATGCTTCCGGAGTTTCTTCAACTTTCTTAGGTTTTCTTCCTCTTTTAGGTTTAGCTGGTTCTTCTGCAGCAGGAGCTTCTGCTTTAGGCTCTTCTTTTTTAACCTCTTCAGCCTTTGCAGCTTCTTCTTTTTGCTTTTTAAATTCTTCTGGTAAATCAGGTCTATCCTGATTCCATCTATCTAATCCCATTTGAGAACGAATTAAACCAATACCAACGTGAACTCTCCATTCATCCATTTTTAATTGAGCTGCAATAATTTTATGGCAACCAATTGGAGGTAATGGTAATAATGGTTCATATAAATTTTTAATTGCAAACAACTGATCCGGAGAAATTGCTAATTTCCTTTTTGGGAAAGGTAATTTAGGCAACATCATTTTTTGTCTTACTAAATTAATTCCGAAAAATACTTTTCTTGGTTCTAAACCAATTTTTTCTCCAATTACTTCGTGACAATCAGGGTTTGGTAATGGTAACATAGCCTTATATAGCTTTTCAATTAATTCTAATTGTTCCTTACTTACAAGTAACTGTTTAGGAGCTTTTTTCTGAACAGGACGTTTATTAAAGTTATTTCTATTATTTTGAGGACGTCTGTTTTGGGAACCTCCTTGATTATTATAAGGTCTTTGAGGTCTGTTATAACCGCCACCTTGTCTATTATAATTATTATTAGATCTATTATAACCACCTTGAGAATTTCTGTTGTAATTATTAGGTCTATTATACCCGCCTTGTCTGCTATAACCACCTTGTTGGTTGTTATAAGATCTTTGAGGCCTATTATATCTTGGTTCAGGACTACCACCGGCGCTATAAAAACGAGGAGGTTCATCTGTTCCACCTGCACTATAACCGTTTAATGGTTCGCTACTGTATGAAGATGCAGGAGTTGAATTTGCTTCTGAATCATTTGTTGAAGATGGAGATACCATCATTTTTTTATCAGGATACAAACAATCCGGACAAATAACTCTTTTGGGGTTTTTTGTTTCAAACTCACGACCACATTTGATACACTTGTTTACATACATAATAAAAGCCTCTTAATTAAAAAATAATAACGTAATACGGGTTAAATTATTCTCCTCAGTCAAAAAAAATCGATTTCTAACTCTATGATAATATTTGTATTATAACATGAATTATTTTTTTTTGCAACATGTGCCGTTATTTTTCAACCCAAAACGTGACAGGCCCGTCATTTATAAGTTCGACATCCATCATTGCTCTGAATTTCCCTGTTTTTACAGGAATATTATTATCTTCTATACATTTAATGAAATATTCATATAAATCAACTGCTTTTTGAGGATTAGCTGCCTTATCAAAAGATGGTCGAGTACCTTTTTTACAATCGCCACAAAGAGTAAACTGAGATACAACAAGAATTTCCCCATTTACATCTTTTAGCGATAAATTCATTTTTTCATTTTCATCTTCAAAAATTCTTAAATTAACAATTTTTTGAGCTAATTTTTCTGCATTCTCTTTTTCATCATTTTTCTCTACACCTAAAAAAACAAGAATCCCTGAATTTATAGCAGAAAAAAGTTCACCCTCAATAGTTACAGAAGCTCTTTTAACTCTTTGAATTAATGCTTTCATACTTAATTTACTTTACCTCTCAATTGTCCACAAGCTGCATCAATATCAGCTCCACGTTCTAATCTTACTGTAACCTTCTTTCCAGACTGTTCTAATAAGGATTTAAAACGCATTATTGAATGACTTGAAGGCTTTTGGTAATCATTTTTCTCTGTCGGATTATACGGAATTAAATTAATGTTACATTTCAAATCGTGAAGATATGCAACTAATTCTTTTGCACTTTGCAAAGTATCATTCAAATCTTTGATTAATAAATATTCAATTGTTATTCTTCTGCCAGTCTTTGCAATATAATCTTTCAATGCTTTTTTTAAATCAGGCATCGGATATTTATTTTCAATCTGCATTAACTGCTTGCGTATTTCATGATTTGGAGCGTGCAAGGAAATAGCCAAAGTTGATTGCATATCAATTGAAGCTAGTCTATTTATACCCGGAATAATACCTGAAGTTGAAACGGTTAAGCGTCTTGCGCCAATTTGGAAATTTTCATTAAAAATTTCCATAGCTTTTAAAACATTATCAAGATTTAAAAGCGGTTCACCCTGTCCCATAAATACAACGTTTGTAACTTTAAGCCCTGTATCTCTTTGAATAGTCAATACCTGCTCAATAATCTCTTTATAAGAAAGATTTCTTATAAACCCTCTTTTTCCTGTCGCACAAAAAGAGCAATTTACCGCACAGCCAACCTGAGAACTTACACAAGCTGTAAGATTTGCACGATTATCAAAACGCATCAAAACAGTCTCTACACATTCTCCATCAGGATATTCAAGCAAGTATTTCAATGTACCATCAGAACTTTCCTGTTTTACTTTAATTTTTGTATCAGAAACTTTTGCAACTTTCTTTAATTCTTCTCGAAATTTCACAGACAAATCCGTCATTTCATCGATATCTTTAACGGATTTTAAATAAATCCAATTATGAATTTGTCTAGCTCTAAATTTAGAAGCATGCAATTCATCTGTAATCTTTTCAATTTCTTGAAGTGTAAGTCCTGACAATATATTCATAATTAATCCTTTTTACATGGTATTTTTTGTTTGTAATAATCAATAATTTCAACCATTGCATGAAGCATCATTGCAATAGGTTCAACCTCTTTTCTCCACTCATAAAAGCCACAGCTTTCTGGTAATATGCTTAATGGATTATCAGGGAAATCTCTGCAAATTTGAGGTCTATTTTCATAATCTGAACAGCGTTTACAATCATTTAATTTTGGACAGTGATAAAAATATACAGGTTCATCTACATTATCAGAAAGAAGTTTTAAATACTCAGGGTATATTTTTTGTGCCTCCTCTTTTGTTTTATAAGGTATAAAAATACTCATAAATTGCTTTGCAAATTTATCACCATTTTCAGCTTTTGCCTTTAATTCTTCAGGAGAAAATTCCGAACAAGCTAAATTGCAACAAGTTGCACAGCCATTGCAGTGAAAATTTTCTCTATATGCTATAATCTCACGCCATTTTCTATAAATTTCGTGAGAAATATCATCTTCAAACATTTCTAAAACCGCTACCTGCCACTGTTCACCCTTAGAATTTGCATCAAACTTATCAAAAATATCACCTTCAAAATTTGATGGTCTAATTTCTTCTACGCGTTTTTGAATGGCATCCATAGATTTCAAAAAAATCTCACGGTACCTTTTTTTCATATTATTTACAGTTCCAGTTAAATCAGTCATATAAAAATAATAGCACGAATTTTAAGTATTGTAAAAATTTTATTATATATGTAAAAAAATTTTCTTTTTCAACTTAAAATGTATAAGCTAAATAAAAGGATTTACAAATGAAAATATCTGCTATTAATATGCCAATATATTTTAATGGTACAAATAAAGATTATAAAAAAGAAGTAGAAGAAAAATCTAACACAACCTTAAAACTTGCAATAGGAACTGCAATCGCTGGAGCAAGTTTACTTGGAGCATATTATATTACAAAAGGGAAAAAACAACCTCCTAAAGAAAACTCAAATATTAAAAATGCAACAGAGACAATAAAAGAAAAGCTTGAAACAACAACCGAAATAATTGACAAAACAAGCAAAGAAATTATAGACAAACTTCCTGGAAAAGTTATCACAACAATAAATGGAATAAAATTAAAATCTGAACATTTCAAAGAAAGAATTATCTCAATACTAAATAACGGAAAAACTAAAATTGAATATTTAGGTAAAGAAAATAGTAAAATTTCAAAAAAACGTATATACATTACCCCAGACGGTGAAATTCAAGGTTTAATCACCAATTTTAACAATGGTAAAACAATTTTAGAAAAATTTAATCACTCTGACAAAACAGAGATTCACAAAAAAATATTTTTAGATAAAAAAGGTAAAACTTACAAAACACAAATATCAACAACAGAACTCCAAACATCAGCAAAAATTCCAGTTGGATTCCAAAACACAATAGAAATCACAGAAAGAAATCAAACACCATCTATTAGAAAAACAGAATATACTCCTGATATGAAACCAATTATTACAAATTCTAACGGTAATAAAATAATATATGGTTATAGTAAAAATAAACCAGAGACAATAATTGGACACATATTTTCTTCTAGCCCCAATAAATACAGTTTAAAATTTATCAATAATCCAAAATTCAAAAAAGAATTTAATTCTGTTGAAGAAATTTATGCTTGGTCTAATGGAAACTTTAAACAAAGATAATTCTTATTAAGAAATATCCCATCTTCCGCAAGTTCCACCCCAACGAGCAATAATATTACCTTTAATATCTTTAATTTTTTCAACATGTTGAATCTCTTGTTCCCCTTCAACAATTGTAATTACCTCACAATTGTTAGAACAACCAGTGCAATCACAAGTAATTGAATGGAAATGCATTTCCCCTACTTGCCAACCTTTGAATTTAGTTGCAGAATCAGTATATTGATGATTTTCCATAGCCAATAATGCTGCACCAATTGCACCCATAGTTTGGTGATTTTCAGGTACAACAACTTTATGACCTAAAGCTTCTTCAAAAGCTTTTACCATACCAGAATTTGTAGCAACACCACCTTGGAATGAAAATACAGGTAATAATTCTTTTCCTAATGCCAAGTTAGATAAATAATTTCTAACTAATGCCTGACAAAGTCCATATAATAAATCTTCCACAGGATAACCTAGCTGTTGCTTGTGGATTAAATCACTCTCCGCAAAGACACCGCAACGACCAGCAATACGAGCTGGATTAGTTGATTTTAAAGCAGTAGCACCAAAGTCTTGAATAGGAACATTCAATCTGTTTGCTTGCTGATCAAGAAAACTTCCTGTACCTGCAGCACATACAGTATTCATAGCAAAATCTGTTACAATACCGTCACGAAGAATAATAATCTTACTATCTTGACCACCAATTTCTAAAATAGTCTGTACACCTGGGACATTTATACTTGCTGCAACAGCATGGGCTGTAATTTCATTTTTAATAATATCAGCACCAACTAAAGCTCCAGCTAAATTACGACCTGAACCAGTTGTACCAACACCCATTACATCATAATCTGTAATTCTTTTAGCATATAATTCATTCAATCCTTTTTGAACCGCCATAACAGGTTTTCCTGCAGTTCTAAGCATGTAACTGTCAACATACTTACCTTTTTCATCAACTAATGCTAATTTGGTTGTAACTGATCCTACGTCTATCCCTAAGTATACTGTTAAACTCATGTCTATCCCTCTGTTAATTAATATTTATGATTTAATAGTAGCACAAAAATAAATTTAGATAGGCTATTTTTAGAGAGCATTTACAATTATTTATAAGAATTTATGAGCATATTTTTAGTTGACATTCCTCCAGCTTCAGTTGGATTACATGATAAATTTGTGGCAACGTATGGAGGTTTACTTATCCCCCCTCTTGTTCCAAAAGAAAACAAATCATGTCCCCATTTATTAGGTCCTTTCATCCCATTTACGTCAATTGCAAATAAACTTGGACCAACACCATATAAAAGAATAATAGTCCCATCGTTTAAAACATAAGCAATACGATTATTTTCTATTGCTTTTTGATTCCATCCTTCACAACCTTTTGTTTTTTGTGCTAGATAATCATCTGTTAAAGTATCATCCTGATCTTTATAATACGTATCCAATCCTTTATATTTTGGAATACAGCTATCACGATAAGCATTCCCATTACATTTTTTTAATATATTTAGATTTTTTTCTAAATGAGCCATAAAAATAGCACATTCACTAAATCTACCACCATAATCAGCAGGTTTTGGAGAACCATCAGCAAGAGTACTTTCTATACATATCCCTGCATCATTATATTTAGTACAAACAGAACTCCCATAAGGATTTTGATCCCAATAATAGCATTCGTAGCTATATTCATTATCTGCAAAAACTTTCTGATAAGCTTGCTGCATTAAAGAATACGATTTTTTAAATTGTTGCTTTAAAACATTCTTTTTATAATTTTGAATTAAAACAGGCATTGTAAAGGCAGATACGATACCAATAATCCCAAGTGTAATTAATACTTCAGCAAGAGTAAAACCTTTTTTATAACAGAGAGAGCCGAAATAATTATAAAACACTGCAGTCATTTGACTACATTCTAAACATTTGGAAAAGAGCTTTAAATCGCCCCCCCCCCGAAATTCTTAAATCTTTTCATATTAAATCCCTTTCTTTTTTACACATTTTTATTATAACAAAATGGCTCTACTTTTTCAAGCAGAGCCATTTTTATATGAGATAATACTCATTTCCCTATTTATTTGATGGAATTCTCATTGCATAGAATGAACGAATTACGAAAATTAATGCAATAATTAAGAATATCCAACCTGCAATTGGTGCAAGATTTCTGAATGATTCAGAAATTGCAATTTCCATTGCCAACAATCCGAATAATGTTGTAAATTTAATAATCGGATTCATTGCAACTGATGATGTATCTTTGAATGGGTCACCAACAGTATCACCAACTACAGTTGCTTCATGAAGCGGAGTTCCTTTTTCTGCTAAGTCAACTTCAACAATTTTCTTAGCATTATCCCAACATCCGCCGGCATTTGCCATAAATACAGCTTGGAATAAACCAAATACAGCAATTGCAATTAAGTAGCTTACAAAGAACGCTACAGGTGCTGATGTCTTGCAGCTAGGAGCTGATAGACAAGCAAATGCTAATGCAAATGCAAATAATGCGATGAAGATATTAATCATACCTTTTTGAGCATATTGTGTACAAATTTTTACAACTTCTTTTGAATTTGCAACATTTGCACTTTTTGAATTAGCATCATCTAATTTAATATTATCTTTAATATATTCAGTTGCAGAATATGCACCAGTTGTAACAGCTTGCATAGATGCACCTGAGAACCAGTAGATTACAGCACCACCAGATAATAAACCTAGTAATGTGTATGGGTTCAACATATTCAAAATCATTTCAGGTTCAATACCTAAAGTTGATTTAATTACAAGAATTAATGAGAAAATCATTGTTGTAGCACCAACTACAGCTGTACCGATTAATACAGGTTTAGAAGTTGCTTTGAATGTATTTCCTGCACCGTCATTTTCTTCTAAGTATTTTTTAGCATTTTCAAAGTCAGGTTTGAAACCGTATTCTTTTTCGATTTCTTCACCAACATTTGGAATATCTTCGATTAAAGATAATTCATAAACTGATTGAGCATTATCAGTTACAGGACCGTATGAGTCAACAGCAATTGTAACAGGACCCATTCCTAAGAAACCAAATGCCACTAAACCGAATGCAAATACAGACGGATAAATCATTACAGCTTCAGGAATATGAGTAGATGCAACATATGCAAGTCCCATCAATAATACAATTACCATACCAATCCAGAATGCTGAGAAGTTACCAGCTACAATACCTGAAAGGATTGTTAAAGAAGAACCGCCTTCTCTTGATGCTGTAACAACTTCTTCAGTATGTTTTGCCTTTGGAGAAGTAAATATTTTAGTAAATTCTGGAATTAATGCTGCACCTAAAGTACCGCAAGAAATAATTGTAGATAATACTAACCATAATTTACCACCCAAATCAGCTAATAACCAGTGGCTTACACCAAAAGTCATTACGATTGATAAAATAGAAGTTAACCAAACTAAGTTAGTTAATGGTTTTTCAAAATCAAATTTTTGAGTTTTTGCTGCATAAAATTTATCAACAACACCGTTAATCCAGTATGCAACAACTGATGTAACGATCATTAAGAATCTCATTACGAAAATCCAAGTCAATAATTGAACTTGATTGTCTGGACCAGCAACAGCTAAAAGAATAAATGAAACAAGAGCAACACCTGTTACACCATATGTTTCAAAACCGTCAGCTGTAGGGCCAACAGAATCACCAGCGTTATCTCCTGTACAGTCAGCGATTACACCAGGGTTTCTTGGGTCATCTTCTTTGATACCGAATTGAATTTTCATCAAATCAGATCCAATATCAGCAATTTTTGTAAAAATACCACCTGCTACACGAAGAGCAGAAGCACCTAAAGATTCACCGATTGCAAAACCGATGAAACAAGCACCTGCAATTTCACCAGGTACAAATAATAAAATTGTTAACATTAAAATAAGTTCAACTGATACTAAACATACACCAATTGACATACCTGCTTTTAAAGGAATATTTAAAATATTTAAAGGATTTCCTTTTAAAGACACAAATGCAGTTCTAGCATTTGCTAAAGTATTCATTCTAATACCAAACCAAGCAACTGCATAAGAACCTAAAATACCAATTACAGACCATGCAAGAATAATTAATACATGGCTTAATGGCATATGTTGTAAGTAACCGAAGTAAAATGCGATACATAGACCGATTAATACTTCTAATACAAGTAAGAATTTACCTTGTTGAATAAGATAAGTCTTACAAGTTTCAAAAATTGTATTACCCACTTCAGCCATTGCTGCGTGAACATCCAATTTTTTAATTCTTACAAATTCAATAAATCCAAATATCAAACCAATAACTGAAATAATAATCCCAATAACTAAATAGTTAAAGAAATCAGGATTAGCTTGTCTGATATTAGGAACAACTAAATCTGCTTCACTTGCTAAAACAGGTGAAACACCCATTAACAAAGCTGCGAACATCGCAAACAATGCCTTTGGTGAAGTTAAATTTTTAATCATGAGTTCTCCTTCAATAATTATAAGTTGTTTCACTACTACTACTAAACTAATTCGAATAATATTATAAACTAAATTAAAATATTAGACAATACTATAAATATAAATCATATACTTATACTATAAATTAATACAAATATACATCTTCCAACAATTTAATTTCAAACTCACTACCTGCCGGAATTGAAATTCTACCACCTTTAGACCAAATTGCAAACAATGGAGAACCTACAAAATTTACTGCATAAACTACAATCCCAGTAATTGTAGGGATAGGAGAAATTATTACACCCACAGGATTATCTGCTAGTTTAGAGGAAGTTCTTCTTGTTTTTTTGTAAAAATTTTCACCTTTATCAATTTGATTTGCGACACCTTTCCAGTATTGGCGTTTGCCTTTTATATTATTAAAAAATATTTTTTTCATATTAGCTTTTGTAATTTTTCCATGAACAGATCTTGTCTGACCATTGACTGTAATACTATCAACCATAAGAACAATAAGACCGCCATTCCCTGTCATTTGAGGAAGATGAGAATCTTCTACAACTGCCGTAAATTTTGTCCCTTCCATTACAGTTATATATCTTTGGGTTACAGGTTTGATTGTCGTAAATGAAACTCTTGAACCTTCTTTTAAATAATCAGAAATTACAGAATTTGATTTAACTCGGAATTTTGTACCTTTTTTAATTCTTATTGCAGTTGATTTATCAAATTTATATTCATTTGGAAGTTTTTTAACACCTAATTGAGGTTTTGCCGCAGGAGTTGACGGTAAAGACTTTGGAGCTGCCTGTGGAGCTTGAGTTGTTTGAGGAGTTTTAGGAACTGTATTTTGTTGTACAGGAGCAG
>ENA-UEPJ01004017-UEPJ01004017.1-human-gut-metagenome-genome-assembly--contig:-NODE-4017-length-12187-cov-6.316598_pt1 | contig 12187 bp, 8 predicted proteins | sample MGYA00242890_ERZ507896 | MGnify/ENA primary metagenome ERZ507896 (study PRJEB26167, sample SAMN06115508) | human gut metagenome | host: Homo sapiens | place: China:Qinghai | collected 2015-08-20... | reverse complement strand
CATCCATTTTTGATGCAACATAGTTTGTACCTGGATTTGTTGTATAATTTAAAACCATCTTTTTAGGATTTTTATCCAACAAAGTTGTTGCATTCTTTGAAAAATTACTTGGAATTGTAATGACCATATAATAGTCACCATCTTTTAGACCCTTATTTGCTTCTTTAGAATTTACAAAATGGAAATCTAATGAATCGTTGTCTTTTAATTTTTTGACTAATTGATCACCAACGTCTAATTTCTTATCGTTGTATTCAATTGCCTTATCTTTATTAAGAATATATTCAAGAAAATCATTAGCAAAAACAAACCATATTACAGATATTATTGTACTAATTCCAGCTCTTATAAGTCCATGAACAGGAAGATATCTGATTACAAGAAATACAAGCCAGACGCCAAGCATAAGTACAACAGCTACGGTATATCCGTCCTTCATGCCTGTAAATCCGGAATGATAATACACTATAAACATTGTAAGAAACAGCCACAAAGTATCCCATGTCATTGTTATAAGTGCCTTCTTATCACTAAGTACCGGTGGAAGTTTAACCAGACATATCACTATCGGGAACAATACTATTGATATACCAAATACTGTAGGTATAGCCCATAACAGGAAGTTTCCTCCACCATTCATCCGGTCAACGAAGAACAGTATAAGCATCAGCGAAGTAACTCCTGCAAGAATACATTTTAACAAACGATTATTAGTGGACATAAGCGGAACTACCGTAAGTGCTGCGACAAGCAGCATAGAAGCAGTAACAACCGAGAATACGCCTAATCCCATGCCGGTAGCAAGCTGCACTATAAATGTAATGACAATTGGCAGTAGAAGTATTGCGGCAATCACAACTCCTGCCTTGTATGCTGCATTACGCTCTATTTTTGCATGTCTTTCGAGTATTCCCTTCGATTCCTTTGCAAGTACTTCATCAACGTTATTTTCTTTTAATTCATTATACATTTTCTGGCAGTCATTACAGCCTGGCAGATGCTTTTCAACAAATCTGCGGCTCTCTTCGCTGCATGCATTGTCATAATAAAGTGGCAGTAAATCCTGCACGATATCACATTCTTTATTACTCATATCTAATCAACCCTTTCTTTTATTTTCAATCTGGCCCTATGATAAGTTACTCTGGCCCAGTTCTCAGTTTTTCCAAATACCATTCCAATCTGTGCAAATGTGAGTTCTCCAAAAACTCTCAACTGAAATACCTCTTTATACGGCTCCGGTAGTTCATGAAGAACCATATGAATCTGCAAAGCAGAATCTGTATCTGAAATTTTATCCGCCAGATCAGCCGTCTGCTGCGGTAAAGTCTCATCAAGCTCAGAAAACTTCTTATTTTTTCTGCATTCATCAATTGCGAGATTCTTAGCAATACTGCAAAGCCATGTGAGCTCACCCGCCTTGCCCTCATACGGACGTTTGGCAGTCATGGCTTTGTAAAAAGTATTTTGTGTGATTTCTTCAGCAAGAGACTGATTCTTTACTATAGTAACCACATAAGAATACACCTGCATATAATAGGAATTGTACAATTTCTCGTAATTCAGAACTGGTCACCTCCTTCCGTCTTACATAGGTTAGACGCACGAAATGGATTTTCGTTACAACATTTTTCAGAATATTTTATAGAATTTTTTAAAATGTGTCAAAAAATGTATGCCAAAGGTACAGGCAGATGTGTTATTATACATATTGAATTTGATTCAGGAGAATTAATTATGATTAGAAAAGAACAACTGCGTCTATACGCAATCACAGATACAAGCTGGCTTAACGGAGCCAGTCTCATTGATGTTGTTGAAAATGTATTAAAAAATGGAGCAACATTTTTACAATTAAGAGAAAAGAATGCGACACATGAAGAAATTGTTGCAAAAGCAAAAGCAATTAAGCCAATTACACGAAAATATGGTATTCCATTCGTTATTGATGATGATGTGCAGGCGGCACTTGAAGCTGACGCTGACGGAGTACATATCGGACAGAGTGACACTGACTATATGACTGCAAGAAGTATTCTTGGAGATAATAAGATTATCGGCATGACCGCCAAGACAGTAGAACAGGCTAAAGAAGCAGAAAGACTTGGTGCAGATTATATCGGAACCGGTGCTGTATTTGGCTCAAGTACCAAAAAGGATGCTGTATACATGCCTCGTGAGCGACTGATTGAGGTTGCAGGTTCAGTTAATATCCCTGTCGTTGCAATCGGCGGTATTGATTACGACAACTGCGGTGAGCTTGCAGGTACTGGTGTTGACGGGATTGCTGTTGTTTCAGCTATATTTGCCGCTGATGATCCTGGACTTGCTACGAAAGAGCTTTACTTAAAGACTGGCCGTGTATTTAATTATCACAGGGATTTCATATTTGACATGGACGGAACTATTCTTGATTCTATGCCTTACTGGAGAAATGTTTCCAAGGAATACGCCATGCAGTATGTTGATAAGTTACCTGATGACTTTGACGAGCGTACTTATGTAATGGACCTTGATGAATGTTCTGCTTATTTCCGTGATGAATTAGGCATAAACACTGATGCAGCAACTATGCGACAGACCGCCGTAGATATTATGACAAAACACTACAGCACAGATATTCCGGCTAAAGACGGCATGCTTGAATTAATCAGACGCGAGCATGAAGCCGGTTCTTGCATGTGCATATTTACAAGCTCTGACAGAGGCTGTGTTGACGCTGCACTTAACCGTCTTGGAATAACTGACTGTTTTAACAACATTTTTACAGTATATGACATTCCATATAACAAGAAGAATCCGGAAAGCTATAAGCTTATCGCTGAAAAAATGCATTTTAAACCTGAAGATACATGGGTATATGAAGATGTTCTTCACGGCATTGAATCTGCAAGACAGGGTGGATTTAAGATATGTGCTGTATATGATGAGGATTCTAAGAAGCATTGGAACGAAATCTGCGCACTTGCAGACGAAATAAGAGCTATAAGAAATGATTGAGGATTAGTAATGAAGAAAAAAGTTGTTGTCGGCATGTCAGGGGGCGTTGATTCCTCTGTTGCCGCTTATCTATTAAAGGAACAGGGCTATGATGTAATAGGTGTGACTATGCAGATATGGCAGGACGATGCAACAGAAGCCGCTGAAAACGGCTGCTGCGGTATCAGCGCTGTTGATGATGCAAGGCGTGTTGCAGGTCAGCTTGACATCCCATATTATGTAATGAATTTTAAGAATGAGTTCAAATGTAATGTAATCGACTATTTTGTTGATGAATATAAAAAAGGCCGTACACCTAATCCATGTATCGCCTGCAACCGTTATGTAAAGTGGGAATCTCTTCTTAAGAGAAGTCTTGAAATAGGAGCAGATTACATTGCAACAGGACACTATGCAAGAATCCACCAGCTTCCTAATGGCAGATACACTATATGCAATTCAGTAACTGCCAGGAAAGACCAGACCTACGCCCTTTATAATCTTACACAGGATCAGTTATCACACACACTTCTTCCTATTGGTGACTATACTAAGGATCAGGTCCGTGAAATTGCATCTAAGATTGGTATCACTGTTGCCAAGAAGCCTGACAGTATGGAAATATGCTTTATTCCTGATAATGACTATGCAGGCTTTATAACACGTGAAACAGGCTATACTTCTGTTCCCGGTAATTTCATTGACGTCAATGGCAATGTAATTGGAAGACATCAAGGTATAATACACTACACAGTTGGTCAGAGAAAAGGTCTTGGACTTGCTCTTGGAAAGCCGGCATTTGTTGTTGCTATACGCCCTGAAACCAACGAGGTTGTAATCGGTGATAATTCAGATGTGTTCTCACCTAAGCTTTACGCCAACAACCTTAATTTCATGTCGATACCTTCACTCGAAGGTGAAATGCGTGCCAAAGGTAAAATCCGTTACAGCCATGAGGGTGCTATGTGTACTATAAGAATGTTTGATGAAAATACTCTTGAGTGTACATTTGACGAGCCTGTTCGTGCCGTAACACCAGGTCAGGCGCTTGTATTATATGATGGGGACAATGTACTTGGCGGCGGAACTATTATTTAATTATTTTTTAATTAATAAGGACAATATTATGGAAAAACTTATATATATGGATAACGCAGCAACTACATCAACCGCACCAGAGGTTGTGTCTGCAATGCTTCCATTCTTTACTGAATATTACGGCAATCCTTCTTCTGTATATAATTTTGCCCAGAAAAGCAGGATGGCAATTGAAGAGGCAAGGGAAATTATAGCTGACAGTATTGGCGCTGCTAAAAGCAATGAAATATATTTTACAGGCGGTGGAAGCGAGTCTGATAACTGGGCTTTAAAGTCTGCTGCATTCGGCCTTAGAGATAAAGGAAACCACATAATAACAACTAAGATAGAGCATCATGCAATTCTTAATACATGTGCATATCTTGAAAAGAATGGATTCGAGGTAACTTACCTTGATGTTGACAGCGAGGGATTTGTTTCATTAGAAGATGTCGAGAATGCCATCACTGACAAAACAATTCTTATAAGTGTTATGTTTGCCAACAATGAAATCGGAACAATTGAACCTGTCCGAGAAATAGGTGAGATTGCACATAAGCATGGCATTCTTTTTCACACTGATGCAGTTCAGGCTATGTGTCATGTCCCAATTAATGTCACGAAGATGAATATTGACCTGTTAAGTGCAAGCGCACACAAGTTCCACGGTCCTAAAGGCGTCGGTTTCATGTACATGAAGAATACCGCTAAGTTAGAGCCTTTCATCCATGGCGGGGCACAGGAGCGTGCAAGACGCGCTGGAACAAGCAATGTTCCAGGCATTGTCGGCATGGGGCAGGCTGTAAAGCTTGCCTTAGGTACACTTGATAAAGATACACATACAATTATTAATATGCGTAATTATATTGTTGACAGAATTCTTGGTGAGATTCCTGACGTTACTTTTGATGGACCTTGTATTGATGCTAATGCCGATGTCAATGCTGTTTCGGTAGGTTTGCCCATGTGCAGCCTAAAGCGTCTTCCGTCTAATATGCATTTCTGCTTTAAAGATGTTTCGGGTGATTCTTTACTTATTATGCTTGATATGAACGGTATATGTGCATCCAGCGGTTCAGCATGTGCTGCAGGCTCAATCGACCCTTCACATGTGCTTCTTGCTATCGGACGAAGCAAAGGTGAAACTAAAGGTGCTTTAAGATTAAGCATAGATAAGGATTTAACCAAGGAAGATGCTGACTATGCAATAGATGCGCTGAAAGCCGCTGTTGCGAGGCTGCGTGGATAAAACTAAACATTATATCCGTAAATCCATATAATATGGTCTTATATCCAACAATTTTCATTAAAACAAAGTGAGTTTTCCTATAAATTCATAAATATTATAAGTTTTATAGGTATATTCTATCAATTTTACTATATAAAAAGTCTTTAATGATACCAATATACCTATAAACAATCTGCTTATTTACAACATATAGGCTTACGCAATAACTATCTATATAGGCATCAGAATTTTTGACCTATAAGACAATTAAATATACGACTATGTATAGGTATCATGTTGTTTAGCATAATTCTATATCATGAATCATCTGTAATGAATATCCTTCAGATTCCCCAATTAAACGACAAAAACAATATAATCTTAAAATTTTTCCAAAAAAAATCATACAAACCTATTGACATAGTAGGGATAAGGGTTTATATTATCATCAACATCAAGAAAGCAATACATTTTTGAAATAAATTAAAAAGGATGGTAATTAATTATGGCAAAGAAATCTTACTCAGAAAGAAATTTAAAGTTTGAAACATTACAGCTTCATGTAGGACAGGAACAGCCTGATCCAGTAACAGATGCTAGAGCAGTACCTATTTACCTTACATCATCATATGTATTCCATAACAGCCAGCATGCTGCTGACAGATTTGGTCTTAAGGATGCAGGTAACATCTACGGTCGTCTTACCAATCCAACAGAAGATGTATTTGAAAAGAGAATCGCAGCACTTGAAGGTGGTGTAGCAGCACTTGCTGTTGGTTCTGGTGCAGCAGCATTAGCATATGCTTTCCAGGCACTTGCTCATGCAGGAGATCACATCGTAGCAGCTAAGAATATCTACGGCGGAACATATAACCTTCTTGCACATACACTTCCAGATTACGGAATTGAAGCTACATTCGTAGATCCTTTTGATTATGATGCTATCGAAGCAGCTATCAAGCCTAATACTAAGGCTGTTCAGATTGAGACACTTGGAAATCCTAATTCAGAAGTTGTTGATATCGAAAGAATTGCTAAGATTGCACATGCACATAACATTCCACTTGTTGTTGATAACACATTTGCAACACCTTACCTTGTAAGACCTATTGAATATGGTGCAGATATCGTTATCCATTCAGCTACTAAGTTCATCGGTGGACATGGCACAACACTTGGCGGTGTAATCGTTGATAGTGGTAAATTTGACTGGGTAGGGGCTGCTGATAAGTTCCCATGGCTTGTTGAACCAAATGTATCATACCACGGTGTAAGCTTTGCAAAGGATACAGCACCTGCTGCATTCGTTACATATATCAGAGCTATTCTCCTTCGTGATACAGGAGCTACAATTTCTCCAGTTCATTCATTCATCTTCCTTCAGGGACTTGAAACATTATCACTCAGAGTTGAGAGACATGTAGAGAACGCATTAAAGGTTGTTCAGTACTTAAAGGATCAGCCATTAGTTGAGAAGGTAAACCATCCTTCAATTTCTACTAACGAAGAACAGCAGGCTCTTTATAAGAAGTACTTTCCTAATGGTGGCGGTTCAATCTTCACATTTGAAATCAAGGGTGGTGCTGCTGAGGCTCAGAAGTTCATTGATAACCTTGAGTTATTCTCACTTCTTGCTAATGTTGCCGATGTTAAGTCATTAGCAATCCACCCAGCAAGCACAACTCATTCAGAGTGCAACGAAGCTGAGCTTCTTGATCAGGGAATCAAGCCTAACACAATCAGACTTTCAATTGGTACAGAGAATATCGATGATATCATTGAAGATCTTGATGAAGCATTTAAAGCTTTACAGTAAAATGTCATAAGAATCCTTTTCGGTATAATATATTTACATCAGGAGCTGACTGTCCGTATTTTGCGGGCAGTCATTTCCTTTTAATAATAATCTTACTGATATACACCTGATTTTTTCAACAAAATTCGACACATTCTTTACATATCCGACTAATGCTGATAAAATATATTTAATTAATTATTCGTGAATGTTTAGGAGGATATGTAATGTTTTGTCAATTATTTGGTAAATTCTTAATTGAAAAAGAGGTTATAAGCCAGGATACATACAAGTCTATAATGGATAAGCTTTCTGATTCAAGAGCAAAGCTTGGTGTAATTGCCGTAGCTGATGGCATTATTACTGAAAAACAGGCTAATGAAATCAATCATTTACAGACAACTAAAGATGCAAGATTTGGTGAGATTGCTGTAGGAGAGGGATATATGACTGAAGAACAGTTAGATGCCCTTCTTAAGAAGCAGGGAAGCGCTTATGCAATATTCCTTTCTGTTCTTTCTGATACAGCAGATATTCCTGCATCTAAAGTTGATGAGCTTCTTAAGGAATTCCAGAAGGAACATGGTTTTACTGATGAGGATATGGATGGTCTTAAGAATGATGATTTGGAGCAGATTGTTCCAATATTTGCCTTTTCATCAAAGTCATATGTAACAGATATATGCAGGCTTGCACTTGCTAATATTGAAAGATTTGTAACATCTGATTTCTATATAGACAGAATTAAGCATATTTCACAGCTTGAATACAGATGTCTTGCTGGTCAGAAATTAGAAGGCGACCTTGATATTATTGTTGGTTTTGCAAGTGTTGGTGAACAGACAGCTATAGTTGATATAGCTAATGGATTCTCTCATAGCAATATCTCTAATCTTGGTATAGAAGTATATGATGCTATAGGTGAATTTACTAACTGTATAAGCGGATTGTTTGCAACTGCACTTTCTAAGAAGGGCAGCATGTTAGAGATTACTCCACAGTTTGCTTATGAAAACCAGTTTGCTAAGGGAGACGCTTATGTTCTTCCTATTCATATCCATGACAGCGAGGTTCTTCTCTTCATATCTGCTTCTGATGATACTAAGGCAGGAGATATGCCTGTTGTAAGAAAGATTATGGCTAAAGCAGGTGGCGAAGTAACATTAGACAGCAAGGGAACTGTAGTTATCGTTGATGACTCTGGTATGTCAAGAAAGATTCTCCGTGATATTCTTGAAGAGGCAGGTTATGCTGTATTAGCTGAGGCTACTGATGGATTAGAGGGTGTACTTGCATATAAGACTCATTATCCAGATATCATAACACTTGATATCACAATGCCTAACATGGACGGAACAGACGCACTTAAAGAGATTAAAGCATATGATCCTAACGCTAAGGTAATTATGATAACTGCTGCCGGACAGCAGAATAAAGTAATTGAAGCTCTCAAGCTTGGTGCAGAACGTTTCATTACAAAGCCTTTTAATAAAGATGAGATTCTTAAGAATATTGAAGAAGTTCTTGAAGGTTAATTGTGAACATATTTTAATAAACTAAGTTCTTTGAATTAAGTTCAGGAAACTTAATTCATATAAATAAATGCGGGTGATATACCTTAATGGTTATCACCCGCATTTATTAGTTATTTCTTTGTTTTAAAATGTACTTCCGGAACTGCCACGCTATCATATGTAACATGCGGCTTATCAGTATTATCCCCCGGAACCATATCTGATGAAATATCCACGTCATCATTATTGTCTGAATCTACCTTATGTATCTCTGGAATAGCAAGATTATCATATGACAGACTGTAATCCTTTTTAGATGTATTAACTTTATTTTTTACCCTTTTAAATATATTAAACATATTTTAACTCCCCTATACTTATAATATATTGATAAAGAATGTAATAACCAGACTGTTAAGGAAATCTGCAAAAAGACTTCCTATAAGTGGTATTAACAGATACGCCTTAACTGATGGAACATATTTGTCACATACTGCCTGCATATTTGCCATGGCATTAGGCGTTGCTCCCATTCCAAATCCACATGTACCTGCAACAAGAACTGCTGCATCATAATCTCTTCCCATAATATTAAATACAATAAAATATGTAAATAAAACAATAACCATTATCTGTGCACCAAGAAGTATGACAAGTGGAAGTGCCAGTGATGCAAGCTGCCATAACTTAAGTGTAATCATAGCCATTCCAAGAAATAATGAAAGACTTATGCCTCCAAGGTCATTAATTTCCCCCATATGAATAACAAGCTTTCCATTTCCTGCATATTCTGCAATGTTACGCATAAGCGCAGCTGCAATCATGGCTCCGATGTATATAGGAAAAGTGAGTCCTGTCTTCGTAAGAGCCCATGAAAAAATAGTTCCTATACCAATAGCAATAATCAGCTGGAATACGGCTGATGCATACATTCTGGAATGTCTTTCATGCTTCTTTTCGTCTTCAATAAGAAGACTGTCATCCTCTGGAATTGCTGTATCTAAAAGGTTTTTCTTCTCAATAAGTCTCTTGCCTAATGGTCCTCCTACAAGACTTCCAAATATAAGACCAAATGTAGCTGCAGCAGTACATATTGTCGTTGCACCCTTAACATTAAAATCTTCAAGTACCGGTCCAAATGCACCCGCAGTACCATGTCCGCCAACCATAGGTATTGAGCCTGTACACATTCCTATAAGAGAATCAAGCCCCATAACCTTAGATAAACCTACTGCAACACCATTCTGTATAAATATAAGTACTATAACTAATCCTAAAAATATCACCATAGACTTTCCGCCCTTTTTAAGTACTTTAAGATTAGCCTGAAATCCTACGGATGTAAAAAAGAATACCATGCATACTTCTTTAAGTGTGTCATCAAATGAAAACTCTAGTATATGAGTAACATAACATATACATGTAAATATAGCAAACAACAGTCCTCCTACAACAGGTGCCGGTATACAGAACCTTTCAAGGAATTTAATTTTCTTTCGTAAATAGCTGCCTAGAAGCAGTACAAGTACCGCAATAGCCAGCGTCTGATACATATCTAACTGAACCTTCATTAAATTTCTCCATTCTTTAATAGCATTAACCTGATATACAGAATTATTCTGTCAAAACATTGATGCCACGCTCTGTATAATAAGCTGCTGCACCTGAATGGAACGGAATATCTACTCCATCAGCCGCCGTATTTATATCAAATGTAATATCAAGAGATGTAGCATACTTAAAATCATCAGCATGCTCATATATTGTCTTAGTCACATTTTTAATAACATCGTCTGAAAGTGACTGCTTTGCAATCAGAACTGCCTTAACGCCAATAGTTGTCACATCAGAATCCTGACCATTATAAGTTCCTGCCGGAATAGTATATTTTTCGCAGAGAGAATACGCTGATAACATCTTGTCTATGCATTTGTCATCAAGACTTATAAGACGTATGTCACATTCCTTAGATAACTGTCCGATAACTTCTGTTCTTGTTCCTGCTGTACAGAAAAATGCATCAATTTCTCCATCTTTAAGTTTTCCAGCAGCTTCTGTATAATCCATATTGACCTTATTAATAAGCTCGTCAGTAATTCCACTCATCTTTAATATCTGCTCTGCATTCTTTTCAGATCCTGACTCTGATGCACCGACACTCACAGTTTTATTAATCAGGTCATCAATACCTGTAATTCCAGAATCTTTCCTTACAACAATCTGGCAGCATTCTGTATAAAGGGAAGTAACCGCTTTGTAACCCTTCTGGTATTTTTTATCAGCAAATGTGCCAGTTGCATTATATGCATCACTTAACAGATCTGCCTGGACAATAGCAAGGTCTATATAGCCATCAGATATAAGTCTTAAATTAGCAACCGAACCAGCAGTAGTCTTTGTTTCAAATGTATATCCATCAATCTCTTTATCTGCCAGTTGTGTAAATGTGCTTGCAATTGAATAATACACTCCGCCTATATCTGCTGCACCAAACTTCAAATTCTTACTATGCCCGCTACATCCCGCCATCACAAACAATAAACAGGACATTAATACACATAATATTTTCTTCATTCATTTATCCTCGTAACAATAATTCTTTTTCATAAACTTTGCCATCCTTTATGTACATTCTAGGAACACGCTTACTTACTGCACATGTAAGCTCATAAGGAATAGTTCCTGCAAGCTGTGCCATACGCTCAATCGGATTGGATTTACCAAATATTTCTACTTCACTTCCAACGTCAACATTCATTTTATCTGTAAGATCAATCATGCACATATCCATACATATCTTGCCTCTCTGTGGAGCAGGACCTTCTTCTGTCATAAGCTCATATCTGTTAGAAAGACATCTGAAATATCCATCGGCATATCCATAAGGAACGACTCCCATTCTTGTCTTTCTGTCAGTTTTATATATTCCACCATAGCTTATTGCTGTTCCCACAGGGTAAGTCTTGATAGTGCTTACTGTTGTCTTAAGTGACATAACAGGCTTAAGTCCAAGCTCCTGTGCAAAATCTCCATATCCATAGAGCAGAAGTCCTGGTCTTACCATGTCAAGCCATGTTTCAGGATATCTTGCAACAGCGCCTGTATTGGCACAGTGTCTTATCTTGAATTTCTTTCCAAGCTTTTTCTCAACTGCATCAATCACACTTGTAAACAATTCAAACTGATGCTTTGTATAAGCCTCACATTCTTCTCCGAATTCATCAGACACTGCAAAATGTGTAAATATGCCCTCAGCATCAAGTCCCGGAAGAGTACATCCTTCACATATTCCTTCAACCCCGCTGTCAAAGTATTCTCCGTCACACAGATATCCAAGTCTTGACATACCTGTATCAACTTTAATATGAATCTTTAATGTACCACCGTATCTGACAGCTTCCTCGCTGTATTCAAGTGCCTTAGCCCTGCATGTTACAGCCTGTGTTATATTATTCTTAATAAGTTCAGAAACTTCTTCTTTAGGTGTATGACCAAGTATCAGAACCGGCATTGTAATACCACCGTCTTTTCCACTGATGCCGACCGCCTGCACCCCAAGTTCCTGCACCATGGATACCAGTGATTTATTGACAC
>ENA-UEPJ01004005-UEPJ01004005.1-human-gut-metagenome-genome-assembly--contig:-NODE-4005-length-12213-cov-20.633240_pt1 | contig 12213 bp, 14 predicted proteins | sample MGYA00242890_ERZ507896 | MGnify/ENA primary metagenome ERZ507896 (study PRJEB26167, sample SAMN06115508) | human gut metagenome | host: Homo sapiens | place: China:Qinghai | collected 2015-08-20... | reverse complement strand
CACCTGCTCAGCGCTGACGGAGAAACCGTGGAGTGCGACTTCATGCACAAGGGCGGCAGCAACACCTATTACTGGGCGGATCAGTTCGGTGCCGTTTCTCTGAGCCTGGAGGGCAGCGGTAAGATGTGGTTCCTCCTGCCTGACGAGGGCGTGACTATGGATGATCTCCTGAACGATGAGCAAACGATGGAGTTCTTGAACAGCAATGGAAACTGGGAGAACAGCAAGCACCTGATCGTGAATATGTCCGTTCCCAAATTTGATGTAGTCTCTGATTTTGACCTGGGAGAAGGCCTTCGTGCCCTTGGTGTCACAGATGTATTTGATGCCCAAGTGGCCGATTTTACCCCCATGACTTCGGAAGTTGCAGAGATCTTCCTTTCCAAAGCCGACCATGCAGCCCGTGTGACCATCGACGAAGAGGGTGTGACCGCATCGGCATATACCGTCATGATGATGGCCGGAGCTGCAGCGCCTCCGGAAGAGGAAATGGATTTTGTACTGGACCGTCCGTTCCTGTTTGCCATCACTGGCTATGATGGATTGCCACTGTTCGTTGGCGTAGTCAATCAGCCGGTACAATAAATTGCTTGTTTACAGAAGCGGGGTAGAGAAAGGCACCCCCGCAGAGGGGTATCAACCAAATACCGTTCATGAGCAGAGCATGAGGCCACCGGATAATTTCCGGTGGCCTCGCTTTGCATTATATAGGCTGATGCCCCTTATTTGCCCTGATAGGCGCGATACAGGAAGGTAACAATCTGGGCACGGGTGCAGCCGTTATTGGGGCTGAACGTCGTAGCGGATGTGCCGTTGGTCACACCGTTTTCCACAGCCCACGCAACAGCGTCAGCGCAGAAGGAATCAGCCGCCACATCGGTAAATCCGTTCACCGTAGTGGGAGCGGTGCCCATCGCACGGTACAGGAAGGTCACGCTCTGGCCGCGGGTGCAGGTGTTGTTAACCCCGAAGGTGCCGTCAGCCAGGCCGTTGATGATACCGTTTTCCAGCGCCCATGCCACTGCGTCATAGCAGTAGCTGCCAGGGAGTACGTCAGCAGGAACCTTAGCCGTACCCTTGGGAGCAGGAGAACCGGCGGCGCGCCACAGGAAGGTGACGATCTGAGCGCGGGTGCAGGAATCGTTGGAGCCGAACAGGCCGTTAGCCTTGCCGTTGGTAATGCCCTTCTTCACAGCCCATTCTACAGCCTTGGCATAATACGCATCGGCGGGAACATCCGCAAAGATGGAAGCCGCCTGTTCCTCGACAAACTAAGCGGAAACAGTGACCTTGCTGCCGGGCATAGTGAAGGTATACTTGCCGTTGCCTTTATCGGTGAGCTTGGGCTTATTGCCGCTGGCGTCCTTGACGATGAGCTTGTCCAACTCGTAGCCCTTATCTGAGGTCACGGTGATGGTCACGCGGTCGCCCTTGGAAGCGTTCTTGGGGCTGACGGTCACATCGCCGTTCTTGGTGCTGGGTGCGGTCACTGCATAGCTGGGATCACGATCCCCATGGCTACTGGAGCCGCCGGAGGACGGACGGGTCAGCTTTGCAATCGTCTCCGCTTCAACAGTGGTTTCCTGTGTACCAGCCGCATCCTTAAAGACCTTCTGGCAAACAGAGCAGGTGTAGTATTCATTATTGCCGGTTTCTGTATAAGTCGCAGCCTTGGCTTCGGTCTTGGTCAGACTATGGGCAGCAAAACCGCCATAGGCCTGACCGCATACTGTGCAAATGGCCTTATGCATGTAATGTTTTGGCTTATCCAATCAATACATGAATGAAGGCAATGCAGTAGATGCATCCTTTAACTCGCCATTGTAGAAAGTAAGGAGGAGGAAATTCGATGCAGTAAAATAGCGAAACTCCAACATAGTAGTGCTAATGGAGTCGAGTTTTTAATCTTTTACAAAAGAAATGTCAGCAACTCTATCCTTGAGACTAGATATCTCAGCAAAAGAACTGGAAAACAGATCCGCCAGCTTGCCATCGTCTGTCACATAGGTCATATACGGTGTCCCGGTGGAAATCGATGTACCTGCGTCTTGACTTGTATAAGTTTCCGCCGAATCACCCAGTCGAACCCCTTGGTATGTACAAAAATGATCCGATCGTGCGTGAACAACCCGAATATATTCGATCCCGGCATCAGAATAGAGGTCCTCTTTCAGCGGGTCAAAGTATGCCGTTATGATCTGCAAATCGTCGTTCTCATAGACTGAGCAGAGCACATCTTGAAATTCCTGAACATCCGCATCCAGGTACTGACCATAAGGAAGGACGCTATCTATACATTTCAGGGTATCCCGGAAGTTCTGAGGCAAACTGGAAAATTTCATATCCGGCGCAACGATCACTACACCGTCCGTTAGAAGCGCTCTCGTGTAGGGATCCCAAGGAGACAATACTTCCCTGTATTGCTCAGGGAGTACTTCCGGCAGATACTCGAGTGTTCTGTCCAACCACGGGATAGGATGTTCTGTGGTTGGCACGGCTGTTTCCCCGGGATCGGACGCGCTGGACGGGACAGGAGCTTTTGCTGTACAGGAAGTCAAGACAATTGACAAAAAGGCAACTGCCAAAAGCAATTTAGATTTCATTTATGCTGCCCCTTTCATACGATTATCAAGATAAGTTTGATTGTTTATCATTATTTTACCGTTTGTAAAAGACGTTGTAAAGAATGAGCCCAGATATAAAAATAATAGGAGGTTAAATCATGGCAAATTATACTCTTCAATCCCATGGTGGCGAAGGTCTTTACATGACTGCTGATGGCACACCAACTGCGCGACGCAATGTATATATTAAAGCACGAGTCTCAGACAGTCTTGATCAGACTTGGCGAATTGATTCGCCAAGCAATGGTGCACGGACAAGAATTTTTTCCTGTAAAAGTAATAACACTGGGGGTTATGCGCTAAATAATGCCACGGGAACAAACAACTGTGACATAATTTCACATATATCGGAGCGCGGGGGAAGTCCCCTGTGCGGAGATAAGCCCTCGGCAGAGCGCACACGCCCGCAAGGGTGTATAAGTGCGCCCTTAGTTCCTAAGGGATTTATTCGGCGTTCCCGCTTTCGGCTCGTTTTTTCAGATATTCCCGTACCGGCTCACTCGTCAAGGCAAGCCGGAGAAGCGCGGCAGCTTCCTCGTCGGTCATGGTCTTTGCTTCCGGCACAATGCTTTCAAAGACTGCGCCCCGGACGATAAGGCGGTGGCTGCGCGTCCGGCGTTCCTCTTGGGATAGCTTCTGACGCAACATCTTTTCCCGGTTCTCAAACTGGCGGATTTTCTTCTTTCCGTCCTCAATCTCGGCTTGCAGCTCCTCGCGGGTTTTCTCTCTTGGCTTTGTCATGGGTGGTCGCTCCTTTCTGCCCGTCGGCATAGAAAAAGGACAGCCGATTTCTCGACTGTCCCTCTGTAATATTTTTTGTGCTTACTTCAATAATTTAATATCTACAAGTTGCTCTGCCCATATCGTTAAAATGGTTGCTGGCTCTCCCGTATACATTACCTCTACACGGTCGCCAAGCGAATAATCCCCGGCAGATTGTCCGTCTGGCAGGTCAATTCCATATACGCTGCTATATTCCGGGGCCTGTTCCTTATCCAAACGAACTCCTATGTGATTTGCGTATGGGTCGATTACAACAATTTCACCTGTGATGGTGTTGACAGAGCCGCTGTTTTGCTGTGCTTTTTCAACTAAGACTTGCAGGCATTTCGCATAATCCTCCATTGAAATATTTTCCGAACTGACCACGAAGGCAACGTCATTTTGCAGAAATTCAGCATAATAGCAATCTGTTCCATTTTCATTTGTGTGGTGGAAAACTGCAAGCTCCCTGCCATTGATTTCTGTAAATTGTAACTCGTCCGCACTTAAATCGAAAACATCTGAAGTGTGCTTAAACACTTTAGAAAGGACGATGTTTATGTCCTGCGTTCCACCAGAATTTCGGAACTCAATAAAATTCCCATCATAATAAATTCCACGATTATCTGTTTGGTAAATACCAAAATCATTGCTCTGAAGTGTAAGGTAGGGAAGCGTTTCTGTAATTGGGAGTGATACATCAAAATATCTGAGCAGTTCTTCATAAGACATTGCGGTATAATCATCTGCCATAAGAGCGATACTTCCACTCGTGGCATTGAGTTCCTTAATTTCATTGAGGTTAAGACTAATATCTTGCTCAGGATTGTCCGACTGATTATCCGGGTTTGTAATGATTGGCGGTTCATATTCTGGCTGCGGCGTAGTTTGACTTGGAAGTTTCCACAAAGTCGCAAATGATACTGCTAACACAATAGCGGCACAAGCTGCTAAAGATGTAAACTTTACCCACCCATGCTTTTTACAATGGTAGTTTGCGGCTTCCTCATAATACTTGTCGTTGACTTCGCTCATGGCTTCGGAAAACAATTTTGTGTTCATACGAATACCTCTCTTTCAATCAAATATTGCTTCATCTTCTGGCGGATTAGAGTGAGCCGGACGGATACATTTTTTTCGGATATACCTACGCGCTTTGCTATGTCCGCGTAGGTGTCTGCATACGCATAGCGGCGCATGAAGATAACACGCTCTTTTGCGGTCAATGTATCCAAAAATGCCTCGATGATACGGGCTAACTCTTTGGCTTCAATTTCATCTTCCACGGTTTTCTGGTCTGCGATGCAGCCCTCGATTTCCTCTAAGGCAACCGTATAGTGTCCGCTTCGTTTTGCCGCTTCCTTTCTCCAATAGGTTTTAAGGGAAATGTTCCGCACGATTTTCACAATGTAGGACAACAAGGGATTGGGGTGTACCGGGGGAATAGCGTTCCATGCGCCTAAATAAGCGTCGTTTACACATTCCTCCGCGTCCCGTCTGCTGTTCACAATGTTGTACGAAAGGTTGTGACAGATTTTTCCGTATTTCATGTCCAGCTCCCGTATGCCTTGTTCGGAACGCTCAAAAAATAACTCGATAATTTTTTCATCATCGATCATCGCGCCACCTCCTTTCCGGCTTCACACATATACTACGGTTTTAGCTGCAAACACTAAATGAAAGAGAGAAGTTTTCAAAAAAATTATAGCACACTTTTTTGAACATGGTGTGACAGATGCTACGACAGTCAGCGGGAACACCACCGTATTGGCGGCGTTGCCGTGAGAGCCGAGGTAGCTGGCGTTGGCGATGAAGATCTGGTCAACGATATTGTAAAGTGCGCCCACCAGCAGCGAGATGATGCAGGGGATGGCGTACTGCCGCATGAGCTTACCGATACGCTCCGTCCCCAAAAACTGATTTCCGGTTTCCAAAAAAATCACCTTTCTTTCAAAAAAATAAGAAATGCGTAAGTCCCAGAGCATCCGGACTTACGCATTTCTGCCACACGATTTGCCTATGAAGTTTTCGCTCATCTTGCCATTTCTCACCCGATTCCGCAAAAAAAGGCGCGTGGCTGCTCTGCAACTGGATTTACGCAGAAACGCCACACGCTGTACGCCTATTATAGCAGAGGCAAATCAGAATTTCAAATGCTTTTCTTCACAGATTTTGGTTCCGGCACCCGTCTGCACGTTTGCGAATGTCGCCTTCGCCATTTGCACGTTATTTCGCCATTTAGTCCTCCTGTTCCGCCGGATGGCAGATGCGTTCTTCTTCCTCCCGCTCGAAGGAGTAGAGCCCATCTGCCTCCAGCTCTTTCGCCATGCCCCACGCCAGCTTGAAGCCCGCCGTGAAGCTCATCAGCTTGGATTCAACCAGCAATGTGTTCTGTGCGTCCAACAGGCGGAGCAGCTTTCTGCGCCCCGCGGCGTCCATGTCCCGCCGCAGTTCTTCCTGGGCGCTTTTGATCTGGGTGTCCAGTTCTGGATGCGACTGACGGTCGAAACGCTTTTGCAGGGCTTTCATGTAGTCATACATTGCGGCACCTCCTTTTTTGCAACCACAACACATACCACAACTGCTGGCGGAAAGCTATTACTTTTTCGAGAAAGGTCTTATTGATTCCAGCGACGCAAAATGTGACATGTGAACAGGAACGGAAATCTCCAGTTGACCCACGCCGTGACCCACGAGCAGAAAAAACGGGGCGGAAACAACGGAAAAAAGCGTATTCACTGGTGGTGGAATTCTTCGGCAAATCCGTTTAACACCGCTGAAACGGTGTGGAAGACGTCCCTATCGAATCTTCACACGCATGAGGCCACTGGTTCGAGTCCAGTAGTCTCCACCATACTTGAGAAATCCGAACTTGATTCCGATAGGGAATGGGTTCGGATTTCTTGTTTTTATCAAGGACATTGAAGTTTAGTTTCGGGATAGAATAACATCAAATTCAGGAGGATATACCCATGAAAAAACTCATAAGCTGCGCGTTCAATATGGATACCGCCTGTGTGGAGCTTCGCTTCACGGACGGGAGCATTTGCTCCATCGACTGCACCGCCGTAGAGAATGAAGTGGCGGACAATCGCTTCCAGCGGTCAGAGCTGGACTATCTCATTTACAATGACCCGCTTGCATATGCTGACCTCATTCTAAACGGCGATGTTGAGGCGTATCTGAACGCCGTCACAGAGTACCAGACCTACGAAAATTGAATATGAAAAGGGAGTGCGCCGAGCGCACTCCCTTGCTTTATCATGCCGTCTTTCTGTCTTGTTCTCTTGTGTCTTCAGCGTCTTTCTTCTCGTTCCACACCGCCAGTTCCGCCTGACCTTCATCGCTTTCATAGTACGCCTGGATCATGGGCAGCAGGCAGCGGGCGATGCGTTCAATGGCGTAATCAGGAATCTCCATGCCACTGTTTTTCTGACCGCTGAATGTTGACATCGATTCGTTTCTTCTCCTTTCCGAGCATGATCGCTCTCTTTTGAAATGAAAAGCAGACACGCTGTCAAGCAAGGCTTGCGGTGTCTGCATGGTGTCGTGTGTCTGAAATTATGGATTCATTATAGCAGCAATTTAGTTAAACGTCAACAGCTAAGGGAACGCGGTCAAGAGCCGATAAAAACCGAACACAGCCGACAGGGACGTTTCCAACAAGGAATGCTTCATCGGAGCGGTTTCTGTTCGAAAATCCTCAATTTCCCTAAGTCAAGAGCCAGAAAAATCGAGCGAAAAACGGCACTCTTGAGGGAGCAGCGCCAGAGAGATAGCAAAACGGACAGCGGCAATCAATGGTCAAGATGAACGCTTCGCGCCATTGACTGCCGCCGCCCGCCGCGCTTTTCGGCAGACAAGGCGGGCAGACACAAGCCGTGCCTGCCCGCCGGAACCAATTTTATATCCTCGTTCAGGTTAAGTTTACCACTTGCCCTTTTTCAGCCTTCCGCCAATTAGAATACCGGCAAAAAGAATGACGGCAGTCAATGCGGAAATCCAGATTGGCGAAAGCACCCATATCCAGTGCCACTTAATCACGCCTGACAGCTTCAGAACAATGAATACAATCGTCAGGATGGATACGATGCCAAGCCCGCCTTGCTTTGTTTTTGTGTTCATAACAGTCCTCCTGAGAATGAAGTTTGACGTTCTTTAACTCCAACGGTCACCTAACTTGACAGCCGCCCCACTCCACTGCCGTGAAGCCGGTGCGCACCGGGGCGGTGAGATTCTGAGCGGAAATATCCACGGCGCTCTCAAGCGGCTTCCACGCCATAAATACCCGCAGCAGCGTATCGGGTGCTGGCTCAATGGATACCTGCGCCGATTGCGTATAGCTGTCGGACTGAAATGCAATGAGATTGTAAGGATTCTCTTTCATTAGCGGCAGCCAGTAAACGATAAACTCATTTGCTTCCTTCCGGGTAAGTCCCAACTGGTTCAAGGTGTTCTCCAGAAAAGCGGCGGTGTCGCTTCCGGCTACACAGAAGCCCTCGGAAAAATCATAAGCAACGCTGTTTACGCCCTCCCAATAAAGATAGTTGTACGTTTGCCCGTCGGCGTCTGTCAATGTGCCGTCAGGACTGGCAGAAACCTTCCAGCCGTCATTGTAGGCAGGATATGTGCAGGTCAGTTCTCCGGCATAGTTCAATTTCACAGTGACCTCAGCTTTCTTCTCCGGGTAGAGATATATGACAGGCTTCGCGTCGTATTGCTCAGCATCGAAGTTCTCGGCAGCTTCCATAGTGGGCAACACCCAGACCGTATAATGCCCCCAATAAACCTCAGACGAGGCTACTTCATTTCGGCTCCCATCGGTAAACAGATAGCTGCCCCCAGCTTGTTCGACAAATTCCATCCCTGTTTTTTCCTGATAATACTCAAGCAGCTCCGGGCATTCGCCACGCTTGGAGATATAGACGCCCTTTGCTTCATCCACCGCCACATAGGGATTCTTTTCAGAAATCCTGGCAGCCGCTGTAAGATAAGGAATGGGATTGCCGCGCTGAAAAATTACAGCCCGGTTCAAATAAACAACGGATGATGCAAGCACTACAAAAGCCACGAGGATCGCAATCCATAACTTCTTTTTCTTCATACTGTTCACCTCCAAAAATCAGGTCGGTTTCTTTTGCTTTGTCGGCGGGCAGAAGGATTGTTCAAATCAATTATAACTATCCAATATGATTATACCATGCAAAGCGCGAACTTTTCAATTCCCATCTCCGCTCAAATATGCAACATTTCTATGAACGCCGCGACGCTTCACCGCATTATATGCCCTCCCACAGCCAAGTTCAAACAGGAAGATTTGCAGAACCGGAAACGAACTGGCAAGCAGGGCAAAGCGGTACCCACTTTGCTGCTTGCCGCCGCGCGAATCCTGCCGGCTTCACACTTGGCAAGCAAGGTGGCTTGGAGCCACTTTTCGCTTGTTGGGGAAATTTGTCCCCAAGCCCCGTTGAACGATTTTTGCAAAATCGGCTGCGCTCCTGCGGAGCTTTCTTCGCCCGCGGCGCGTCAGAGAATCGCGGAGTTATGTGAATATGTCATTGACATATCCTCTGTTTCCGGGTATACTTGAAACAAGCGATGAGCAAAACAGTTGGAAAGAGCAGCCCGCAAACAGGCAAATGGGAATCAAAAGAGTTTAGGGCGTCTCAAGGGCGCAAAAACCATAGCACGGTGAACCCCGCGCCTGCAAAAGGTATGGAAAAGACAGATCAGGCGGAACGCCGAAGCTGTTTGGCAGAACGGTAGGAGTGAGAGCCGTGCAGAACGGCGGCCAGCGCGACCGCTAAAGCGGAGATGTGGGCCAGTGTGTTGAGGTTTGCCGCGCTGGCGCCGTTGCGCACCCACAGCCGTTCCTGTCCAGACGCCTTAAAGCGGGAATTGTAACGCTCACACTCTGTACGCAAGGCGTATGTTCTCTTGAAACAGAGGCAGCTGCGGTCAATGGAAAGCCTGTAATCCGTGGGGACGATCCTGTATTTAACGCAACCCCTGTTTTTCTTCCCGTTATTCCAGTTTTTGTGGTTACAAGGGCAAACATCGGTTTTGGACTGACGGAATGGGCAGCAGAATTTCTGCCGGGTACGATTATTGTCGGTGGTTTTGCCATCTTTGTGCATAGCCAGTCCAGCATCACAGATCAAGTTACCTGCCGGAAGAGCTTTGCTCTTGGAATTGCGTTTTTTGAGGGGGATAAAAGCTTCCCCATCATAGACCGATTTCACGGTGTTGTAGATGCTTTTCGCGTCGTAGCCCTTATCCGCGAGAAAGGAACACCCCTGCAAAGGGAGGATCTGGTTGGCTGCGGCGAGGATGTCAACGGCAACTGTGGAATCCATGATGTTGGCTTGGGTGGTCAGCTCGTAGAGTGGCAGCCCGGAGATGCAGTCCACCAGCACATGGCTTTTGTATCCCCAGTAGAACTCATACCGGCGCTCATTGTGCTGGTTGGAGGCAGAATGGACGCCGAGGGCACAGTCCGGGTCGCTTTTGGGGTGGTTTTCCTTGGAGAACTTGCTTTTTGCAAAGGACTTCGGGTTGTTCTGCTTGGTGTTTGCCATGACGGGCGTGGAATCCAGGCCAACGAAAGACGCATCCACCACGCCCAGCTCATACAGCTTCCGCACCAGATTGGCCATGATCGACTTCAACGCACCGTTGTTCAGCTGCCGCAGGAAGCGGTCATACGTCCAGTAGGACGGCAGCGGCTCCATGATGTTAAAGCCGCAGTAATGGGCGATGATGCGGTTGTTGTCCAGATAATCCACCAAATCTGTGATTTGAGAGAAACCCTCGCATTTCATAACGATAAACGCACAGACCATGGCTTCTTTGGGGAAGCCCCGCCGCCCGGTTGCCGCTTTGGGCAGCGTGAAGTCCAAGCTGCTGAAAAGTTTGTCATAAAACATGGCGGCGCTTTGGGATGTGAACAGCGTCACATCCTGAATGATTTCCTGTCGGTAGATAGCGGCCAGCCCCTTTCCGGTTGGTTTTCTCTCAAGTCAATTTTACCAAAAAGGGGCTCCGCTTTCTATATCATATGAGTGATTCCCGGTTTCAGCCATGACCGGAAACCATTGCAATTACTACTCTTTTGGAGTTTTGCTCATGGCTGTAGTGAAGAACTGAGGGAGAGGGGGCTTTCGTCCGGTCCGAAAAGCCTGCTTTTAGGGATCGAAACCGTTTGGAAGCCTTCTCTCCTGAACGATATGCAAGTGGTACAGCTTTAAAATGCATATTGAGAAATGATGATCATTGCCGCAAACGCTATGCAAATAGCACAAAAAATGTTAAATATTTATAAAAAATCTCACAATTGAAAAACAAGAAATAGTATGATATTTTAAAAAAGGCCAATTTAGATCGTTTGTGATTTTTTTTTACATTCCAATCCATTACTGTGGCAACCGTCCGGTTTGGCCAGATGCGGCCTGGTCCGCAAGATGGAGCGCCATAGATTTTGGTTAAAACATTCTCTTGTACCGGCGCAAAGTCTGTTGAGATTTTGATGTTTTTACATGTTTAAAATCAGTGCTCGATTCGGAGCACTCTTTTAACCCCCTGTTTCGTGCACGAACACGGAAATGGCAATGAGATACGATACGTGAGGTCAGTGTAATGGTAACCGTTGAAATGGTGGCAAAGATGGCCGGTGTGTCGCGTGGAACCGTTGACCGCGTTCTCCACCATCGGGGAGAGGTCAAGAGCGAAACTGCCGAGAGAGTTCGACAGGTCATGCGCGAGTTGGATTTTCAGCCGAACACATTGGGCCGAGCTTTTTCAATAGCGAAAAAGAGAAACCGGATCGGGATCTTTCTATCAGCGCGTGAACCGGACTTTCAAGAACAGATCAAGCAGGGCATAGAAGACGGTGTCGCCTATGCACAGCAGCATGGAATCGAAGCTGTGATCGAAGTGGTTTCTCCGGATGATGAGCTGCTGTATTTGCAGAAGATCGATGAGATGATCGCTTCCGAGGTTCAAGGGATCGTTTTACGCGGGATCGAGTCCAAGGCGTTTGACGAACGGCTTCAGATCCTGAAGAATCAGGGAATTCCTGTTTTTACGTATAACCAAGATGTGCGGCCGGCACTGAGAAACTGCTATGTGGGCATTGACTCCTGCCGCGCCGGAAAATGTGCGGCGCTTTTGATGCGGCAGATCTCCCCACCTGACGGATACGCCTTGATCGTGGGCGTAACGCCCCAGCATAAGGACAGCGAAAAACGGATAGAGGGATTTCTGGAGCAATGGGGCCTTGCCCCAAAGGCATCGTCAGGATACCGGATCATTTATGGAGAAGGCTATCATGATGTTGCATACGCTCGTACGCGGGATGCCTTGAATGAGATGCCGAACATCACGGGTATCTTCGTCAGCGGCGCGGGCCTGAGCGGCGTAGCGCAGGCGGTATACGAACGAGGGACCGCCGATGTTCAAAAGATTGTGGGGTTTGACGCCACACAGCGAAATATTACCTACATGAAGAATGGTACAGTCCAATTTTTAATCGATCAAAGTCCTTATCAGCAGGGATATAAAGCGGTCCAACTGCTTGTAGATTATCTGTTTGAGGGGCGAGCGCCTGATGTGTCCTGTTATTATCTCGACGCACATATCAAAAATGCTTTCAACTGCTGAGTCCCAAAGGCCTTGGCGGGCAAAGACAGGCTTATCCGTACATGAAGGCGCAGGGGGGCGGCGTGATTTTGAACGCTTCTTCCTTCGCAGCACTGGACCCCAATGCGGGGCGGGCAACATACAGTGCCGCAAAGGCTGCCGTGAAAAATCTCAGCGCATCCATGGCGGC
>ENA-UEPJ01004002-UEPJ01004002.1-human-gut-metagenome-genome-assembly--contig:-NODE-4002-length-12235-cov-3.483303_pt1 | contig 12235 bp, 9 predicted proteins | sample MGYA00242890_ERZ507896 | MGnify/ENA primary metagenome ERZ507896 (study PRJEB26167, sample SAMN06115508) | human gut metagenome | host: Homo sapiens | place: China:Qinghai | collected 2015-08-20... | reverse complement strand
GGGTTGGATGTCATAAGTGAAGATACTTCATCGAGACAGGCAGATACAAGCGCACAGGCTTCCAATAACAGCAGCAGTACAGCTATGTGCTGGCTGTCGGCTACAGGTTCCAAGTATCACAGTATTAATAACTGTGGCAGAATGAATCCGAATAATGCAAGACAGGTGACGATTGCAGAAGCAGAGCGTCAGGGATACGGAAGATGTAAGAAATGCTGGTAGACATATGCTAAAAACAGAACCGCATTGTCAGTGATATACTGCAATGCGGTCTTTTTGCTATGAACTATATTGTTCCATCTTTTTGCGCCTGATCTACTTCAATGGCAAGTTTCTTGACCTGACCGGAGAGCATAAGCAGGGCGATCAGGTTGGGAACAGCCATTAAGCCATTGAATGTGTCTGCAATATCCCACAGGAGTCCGAGATTGATTGTAGCACCTACTATGGAGACAAAGGAATAGATTACAAGGAATGGTCTGACTAATTTCTCACCGCCCAGAAATTCAATACAACGGGAGCCGTATAAGCCCCAGCCAATAATCGTACTGAAAGCAAAGCAGCACATGGCGACAGCGGTAAAGATAGATACCCAGCTTCCATAAGTAGAAGTAAAGCCGGAGATGGTCAGTTCAGCACCGGCAGCCTGTCCGTAAGTAATACCTGGTGCAGCCAGAAGAATGACCAGACCGGTCAAAGTACAGATGATAATAGTATCCATGAATACTTCAAAGATACCGAACATTCCCTGATGTACAGCGTTATCAGTATCCGCACATGCATGGGCAATGGAGCCTGTACCGAGTCCGGCTTCATTGGAGAAGATACCACGGGAGACACCCTTCTTCATACTCAGGAACATGGAACCGATCACGCCGCCGGTGGCTGCTCTTGGGGAGAAGGCACCGCTGAATATTTCACCGAATACAGCGGGTACATGTTCAATGTTCATGATAATAACGCCCAGAGCCAGAATTACATATAATACCGCCATGAAAGGAACCAGTTTCTCTGTGACCTGACCGATTCGTTTGATGCCACCTAACAGTACCATTGCTACAAGCGCGGCAATAAAGATGCCGAAGATCAGGTTCGCTTTGTCATTGGTTCCATCAATGATATGGAAGCTCATCAGGGCAGAATTGATGGAAGCAACGATGGTGTTTACCTGTGTGGCGTTGCCTGTACCGAATACAGTCAGCACACCGAATACTGCATAGAGAACCGCCAGAAAATACCACTTTTTAGATAGTCCGTTTTTGATGTAGTACATGGGACCGCCTACATACTCTCCATTGGAGTTCTTCTCGCGGAAATGGATTGCCAGTGTGACTTCTGAGAATTTCGTACACATGCCAAGGAATGCGGAGCACCACATCCAGAAGATTGCACCCGGTCCACCAAGGGCAATCGCACCGGCAACACCTGCGATATTACCGGTTCCTACTGTTCCGGCAAGGGCAGTACAGACCGCCTGAAAAGGACTCATGGAGCCGTCTTTTGCCTGCGTTTTATCAAAAATTTTGCCAACTGTATTTTTCATGGCGACGCCAAATTTGCGAATCTGAATGAATCTTGTGCGGACAGACAAGAGAAGACCTACGCCGATAATACATATCATAGCGGGGACACCCCAGATGAAGCCGTTGACCACTTGGTTGATGCTTGCGATTTTTTCTGCCATTTTTACCGTACCTTTCCGGACTTATTATAAAGAAGAATTTCTCAGATTAGACTCAAAGAATCTGTTAAAGCCCAACCAGCCTGTTTCTTCTGTTGCTTCCAGTATCTCTGTAAATGTCTCCATCTTCGCATCCGTATCATCCGCACGATTAAGAGCGACTGCCTCAATCAGTGCCGGTTTCTTGGGAGAACCAAACTCATACTCTCCATGATGTGCAAGAATGCAATGCTTTAATTCCATAGCCAGCATAGGAGGGAAGCCCTCAATATCACGGATTTTCTCGCCGACCATTTCAGAACCCATCACGATATGTCCCAGGAACTGTCCTGCATCTGTATAATCATTTACCGGGAAAGCACTGATTTCTTTGGTTTTTCCAATATCGTGGCAGATTGCCGCTGTCAGGAGCAGGTCCCTTTTCAGGATTGGATACGCTGTGCAGTAATACTCACATAACTTTGTTACACTCAGGGTATGCTCCAGCAGTCCTCCAATGAATCCATGATGTACGGTCTTTGCAGCGGATGATTTCTTAAATGCTGCAATGAAATCTTTATCTTCTACGAAAAAGGCATTGAGCATTTTATGTAGGTAAGGGTTCTCAATTGATTTGATAATCGTAAGAAGCTGTGTATACATTTCTTCAATGTTCTTCTTGCTCATCGGCATATACTCAGCTTCATCATATTCTCCTTCCTGACAAAGCCGGACACGCTTTATATTGACCTGCAATGCACCGTTATAGCTGGTAACTTCGCCATATACTTCTACATAATCGCCTGCATCGAACTCTGCAATTCCTGCATTATTGGGGTCCCATATCTTGGCATCCAGTGTACCTGTCTTATCCTGAATGATCACATTATCATAGGATTTACCGTTTTTTGTTACTGCCGAACTCTTATATTTGCAATAATAAATATCAAATATTCTGTCTCCGTCTTTATAATCTTTAATATATTTCATCTTCTAAACCATACCTTTCTCTTAGTTTCTTGCCTTAGGCTGTACTGTAAACATCATCTGCTCATAGTCATCTTTACTTGCCCTTAATATTGTAATCTCAACGTCATGCTCTATGGTACAGCCACGTACTGCATTCATATAATCTGTGGCGCTGTGAATCTGGGTACTTCCCACCTGCACAATGATATCACCCTTCTGGATTCCATTGATCATCGCAGGTGAATCCATATCTATATCTGACACATAAGCGCCCTGTGGCAGTCCCTGCTGTGTCCGTACATTACTTGCAATATCCTGTGCATAGATACCAATATAAGGTACATCCTCTGCGTTGGACAGCTTCGTAATCATGCCTTTTAACTCAGATACACCGATTGCAGACAGCAGATTCTTCGTATCACTATGATTATATGTGTTATCAATGATACCAATGACCTGCCCCTGCGTATTGAGCAGAATACCGCTGGCGCTCTGGCTGGCGTAGATGTCTGTTGTCAGCATCTTATACTGATTATCTGCCAGTGTTACCACATTTCCTACAGAAGTGATCATACCATAACATACACTGTCATTATATCCCTGGATATTACCCACAGCTATCACAAGCGAACCTGCAAGTCCGTTATTCACGGAGCTTCCCAATGTTGCCACCGATACATAATCCAGCGTCGTATCACGCAGATATTTCAAATCCACTGCGATGACTGCCAGATTTGTATTCACATCATATTTTTTAATGCTTCCTTCTGCACTGACTCCATTGCAGAAATTCACCAGGATGCTCTGTGCTTTATCCAAAGGAGATTTTCTTGTAAGAATCAGCAGTTCCCTGTTATTATTAGCAATAATAACACCTGCTATGTTTCCTTCACTCTGATACGTATTATTGAACCAGTCTACATCTGATTTCACCGCAGTGACCGTAACAATACTGGTGGAGGCTTCCTGATATACCTGATGAAGACTGTCATACATTGCCTGATACTCAGTCAGATATGCCTTCTGTGGGTTCTCTGTAGAAGCACTCTCTGCTGTCTCCACTTCACTGGCTGGTGTCTCCTCTGCTGCAATCTGTGTTGTTACCTGTTCTGCCGTCTCTGTCTCACTCTCTGTCTGCGTTCCGGTCTCACCCTCTGTCAGCATATCCTCCGGTAACATTTCATCCTTCTCCTGCGGAAAAGTCACCGTCTGCGGTTCTTCTTCCGGATACAGCCAGTTATTCAGCACCGGCTCTAATAACAGGAATGTCAAACATGCCACAAGCCCGAACAGCAATGCCAGTGATGCCGTAATGACCGTCCTTTGTAACAGTTTTTTCTTATCTATCGGTCTTTCCTTTATTTTCTCCTGCAAAAACTCAAAATCACTTGCTCTTTCAGACTCCTGATTCTGATTGTCCTGTTGCTTCTCTTCCATATATAATATAATCCCTTTCCAGTATCTGCTTTCTTTACTCATATAGTATATCCGAACCCCTTTGCAAAGTAAAGAAAGTTGTACAGTTTTCCAATGCGTGATATACTTATTCTGTTCACAATAATAGTATTACAGGAAGGAATGTTCTATTTATGAATGACAAGGCATTGCGAATTCTCGAATACCATAAAATAATAAATTTACTGATAGATAAAGCAACCTCTCTGCCTGGTAAGGAAGTCTGTAAGAAACTGACACCCATGACAGAACTGGCTGCAATTGAAGAAGCCCAGCAACAGACTGCGGATGCTTTTACACGCCTGATAAAAGGTGGACGTATCCATTTCAGCGATAACAAGGATATCAGCTTCAGCTTGAAATCCCTGGAGATCGGCAGTAATCTGTCTGCTTCTGAGCTTCTTAAAATCGCATCCTCTCTGGCATGTGCCGGCAGAGCCAGATCCTACGCCAGAACAGAGCGTGATGAAGAGATTGCTGACAGCCTGAATCCTCTTTTTGAAGAGCTGGAGCCACTGACCCCACTGCAGAATGAAATCAATCGCTGTATCATCTCTGAAGAAGAGATTGCTGATGATGCCAGCCCCAATCTCAAGCACATCCGCCGCAGTATCAACCAGACCAATGACAAGATTCATTCCCAGCTTACCAACATGGTCAATACAAGCTATCGTACCTATCTGCAGGATGCCGTGATCACAATGCGTAACAACCGTTATTGTATTCCTGTCAAATCCGAATATAAGGGAAATGTCCCCGGTATGGTTCACGACCAGTCTTCCACCGGTTCTACACTTTTTATTGAGCCTGCTGCCATTGTGAGCCTGAATAACCAGTTAAAAGAGCTGGCTCTACAGGAGAAAGAAGAAATTGAAGTCATTCTTGCTACCCTCAGTGCTTCCTGCTCTGAGCATATTGCTGCTTTGGGACATAATCTCAAACTTCTGACACAGCTGGACTTTATCTTTGCAAAAGCCGGTCTGGCAATTGACATGAACGCATCCAGACCTTTATTTAATAACGGACACTACATTCAGATCCGCAAAGGACGCCACCCTCTTCTTGATAAGAAGAAAGTCGTTCCCATTGATATCACTCTGGGAAAAGACTTTGACCTTCTGATCGTAACAGGTCCTAATACAGGTGGTAAGACTGTATCTTTGAAGACTGTGGGGCTTTTCACACTGATGGGACAGTCAGGACTGCATATTCCCGCCCTTGACCGTTCCGAGCTGTCTGTATTTACAGAGGTTTATGCGGACATCGGTGATGAACAGAGCATTGAGCAGAATCTGTCCACTTTCTCTGCCCATATGACGAATACGATATCCATTCTTAAACATGCAGATGAGAATTCCTTATGTCTGTTTGATGAATTAGGCGCAGGAACTGACCCTACAGAGGGTGCTGCCCTGGCAATCGCCATATTAAAGCACCTGCATGACCGCAGCATCCGGACAATGGCAACCACCCACTATAGTGAACTGAAGGTATTTGCCCTGACAACCTCCTATGTAGAAAATGCATGCTGTGAATTCGACGTAGAGACTCTGCGCCCTACGTACCGGCTTCTGATCGGTATTCCCGGTAAGAGTAATGCCTTCGCCATTTCCTCCAAGCTTGGGCTTTCCAATGAAATCATTGAATCAGCCAAACAGCATATCAGTGAGGAAGATGAAAGCTTTGAAGACTTACTGGCTGATTTGGAGAACAGCCGTAAGACCATTGAGAAAGAACGTGCTGAAATAGAGAGCTATAAGCAGGAGATCAGCTCCTTAAAAGATAAGCTGACACAGAAGCAGGAGCGTCTCGATGCCCAGAAGGACAGGATTCTCAAGGAAGCCAACGAAGAAGCCCGTCAGATTTTGCAGGATGCCAAAGATGTGGCAGATGAGACAATCCGTAATTTCCAGAAGTACAATACAGGTACTTCCATGAAGGAAATGGAGAAAGCCCGTACCAAAGTACGTGATAAAATCAGTGAGAAGAATTCCAAGATCAGCCAGCAGGCTGCCAATCCTACACATAAGATATTAAAACCCAGCCAGATAAAGCCCGGCGATATGGTAAAGGTCGTATCCATGGGATTAAAAGGCACTGTCAGCTCTATGCCCGATGCCAAGGGCGACATGTTCGTTCAGTGTGGTATCATCCGCAGCAAAGTCAATATTAAAGACCTGGTACTAATCAATGAAGATGCTATGCCGAATAATCCTTACAAGAAACAGACTGCACGTACAACACGCAGCAATACCAGCCGTATCGGAGCCTCTAAGACTTCTACCTTCTCCATGGAGATCAATCTTCTGGGCAAGACTGTAGATGAAGCAATCTCTGAGCTGGATAAATATCTGGATGACGCTTACCTTTCCCATGCACCCAGTGTACGAATTGTCCATGGTAAAGGCACAGGCGCCCTGCGTGCTGCTGTACAGAGATACTTAAAGAGTGTTTCCTATGTGAAATCCTTCCATTTGGGAGAATACGGCGAAGGCGACGCCGGTGTAACCATCGCTGAATTCAAATAGAAAGAGGTTCCTTTATGGCTAACAAACAAAAAATCCTAATCGTTGATGACGATGAAAATATTGCAGAACTTATTTCCCTTTATATGACGAAGGAATGCTTCGAGACACAGATTGTATATGATGGAGAATCCGCATTACAGGCGGCAGATACTTTCGCCCCTGATCTGATTCTGCTGGATCTGATGCTTCCAGGCATTGACGGATATCAGGTATGCAGGGAGATCCGCCAGAAATCCCAGACTCCGATCATTATCCTCTCTGCCAAAGGCGAAGTCTTTGATAAGGTACTGGGCTTAGAGCTGGGGGCTGATGATTATATGGAGAAGCCCTTTGACACCAAGGAACTGGTTGCCAGAGTGAAAGCTGTTCTGCGCCGCTATAAAACAGCAGCTCCTGTTACAGAGGCTCCTGCTTCCAAACAGGTCAGCTATCCTAACCTGACGATCAATTTAACGAACTATTCTGTTATTTATAACGGTCAAAATATAGATATGCCTCCCAAGGAACTGGAACTTCTGTATTTCCTTGCTTCTTCACCGAACCACGTGTATACAAGAGAACAGCTGCTTGACCAGATATGGGGCTATGAATACATTGGTGATACCCGTACAGTAGACGTGCATATCAAACGTCTCAGGGAGAAGATCAAGGATCATGAGACCTGGAGAATTGCTACAATCTGGGGCATTGGTTATAAATTCGAAGTCAAGAACGCATAATCTTTTACTGAAAAGAGAAAGGTATTTGCTATGAAACGTACTTTATATCTGAAATTCGTACTTGCCTATTTCATATTTGGTTTCTTTGGATTTATTGTGGTAGCAACTTTCACCTCCAACATGACTCTGGAACATATGAAAAGGGAACGGGCAGATGCATTATATAAGGAAGCCTTGCTGATATCCAATTCCTATGCTGTTGACCTGTATAACAGTGAGATCACTCTGGAATCCGTGTGGAGACAGATCAATGCCATTGATACTTTCCTGGATGCCTCTGTCTGGATTGTCAATCCATCCGGTCTTATTGTATTGGACTCCAGCTCTCCACTGGATATCGAGAATCCTTCTACGATACCGAATTTCAGTCCCACAGTGACAGGTAGTTCCTTCTATACCGTAGGTAATTTCTTCGGTATGTTCGACGAAGATATGATATCGGCATTTGCCCCAATAACTTCCCAATATAAAGTAAAAGGCTATGTAATCATCCATTCCTCCATGCAGGATCTGCATGCATCCTGTAATTCTCTGCTGAATATATCTTATCTGACACTGCTGATTCTTTTCCTGCTGTCACTGATTATTCTGCTCTTTTTCACAGAGATGGTCTATCTGCCACTGCGCAAGATCACACATGCCACAGAGCAGTACGCAATCGGTAACTTCCGCTATGAATTTCAGGTAGACAGCGAAGATGAGATTGGTTATCTGGCTGCCTCCCTGGCGTATATGGCAAGCGAGGTTGCTAAGAGTGAAGACAATCAGAAGAGACTGGTCGCCAATATTTCCCACGACTTTCGTTCTCCACTGACCTCTATGCGGGGGTATCTGGAAGCAATGCAGGATGGCACTATTCCCCCTGAACTTCATGAGAAATATATCGGTGTTGTATTAAATGAGACTGACAGACTGACCAAACTAACCAATTCCCTGCTGACTCTGAATAATCTGAATACACAGGGTATGATACTGGATCGGACTAATTTTGATATCAATCCGGTCATCAAGAATACAGCAGCTTCTTTTGAAGGCACCTGCCGCAGCAAATTCATTACCATTGAACTGGTTCTGACCGGGGAGCAGATGTACGTCAATGCTGATATGGTCAAGATTCAACAGGTTCTCTACAATCTGGTCGATAATGCAATTAAGTTCAGCCACAAGAACTCCTCTATCAAGATAGAGACGATTGAGAAGTCCAACAAGCTTCTGGTATCGGTAAAAGACAATGGAATTGGTATTCCAAAGGATAGTCTCAAACTGATATGGAACCGCTTCTATAAGACTGATCTCTCCAGAGGAAAAGACAAAAAAGGAACCGGTCTTGGTCTCTCCATTGCAAAAGAGATCATCCAGTCCCATAATGAGAACATAAATGTAGTAAGTACCGAAGGTGTTGGTACAGAATTTATCTTTACATTAGAGAAGGCTTCCAAGGTCTAAGACCGGAAGCCTTTTTTTATTTATATTTATTGCTTATAGAACAATATGGGACATCAGTTCAGGAAGCTGTGCAAATGACTCAATTGTATAATCAGGTGCAACTGCCTCTCCAAAACCATACGCACAATATACGAAAGGAATACCGGCTACCCTGGCAGACTGTTCATCCCCTGCCGTATCTCCTACATATACAGCCCTTGTAATATTGTTTCTCTGCATGATGAGCTTGTTATTCTCACCCTTTGGCAGAAGATTATCCCCCCAGCACTGGATATCATCAAAATACTGCTCCAGCTTATGAGCTGCAATAAAGCTTTCAATATATCCCTGCTGGCAATTGCTTACCACATATAACTGATATTCCCTGTGAAGAATCTCCAGTGTCTCCTCCAGCTGTGGAAACAGAATTCCGCCATTTCTCAGCAGATATGCGTTCTCTACTTCACAACATTCATCCATCATCTTCTGCTGTCCTTCACCGGTCTGCCCGGGAAAGAGCTTTGCTGCAATTTCAGTCATAGGAAGTCCGAAGCATCCGTTCAGCTCTTCCTGCGTAATCGGTCCTCTTCCACATTCAGGATGCATTTCCAATACCTGGTTCCAGGATTTCAATACACCCTCGGAAGAATCCCACAATGTTCCATCCAGATCAAACAATATTGCCTGTACTTTCTCCATAATCTCCTCATTTCTGACATATATGTCATTTTTTATTTGTATCCTATCATAATTCCCTTAGATATGCTATCGACTTCTGGTAAAATAAGCGTGAATTCGGTGTAAATTCATCATCCATGGCATGAAAGGACAGATTCATTACACCTTGAAATGTAGTCACTCCGATAATTCTTCTGGCGTTAGCTGTAACAGGTGGCACGAATACATAATTATATAACCGAAGACTGCCATACCGGGATGCAAGCGGCACTTTTACCAGATTGGTCACTGCCATTCCCTTAGGCGCCTCACCCATTCCCAATCGCTTCATGATCGTCTCTGTTACCGGATTCACATAGCGCCCATTCAGTTGAAACTGCACAGAATCCACCAGCTCTCCCGGCAATTCCCCAAGCAATCCAAGCTGCTGATATTTTTCTTTACTGTTATCCAGATGAATCCTGCTGTGCAGCTTCTTCACATTCTGCGCAAAATCCAGTGTATCATCATATAAATACTCAATCGGATAGGTATATTCATAATCTCCCATCCCATCATACTCTCCACGAAGGCTTAGAACCATTGCAATCTGGTCCGGTTTCAATCCTGCCTCCTGCTGACGTCCTTTTGCATCAACAACAACTGCTGTCCTAAGCTCTCTGGACGCTCTGGCAAAAGCAGTCAGAAGAACAGAGTTTACCGTTACCTGCTGGTTCTTTGCATACAAGGCAATACGGTATAAGGCATCCTTATGAAAGGTTTCATATTGAATCCACGTCTTTTTATTTCTCCATGCCTGGGCATGCAGCTGATAATACTCTTCTTCTGTAAAGTCTGTTCCTTCTTTATTCCAGTTTCGAAGTGTACTTGACAGCTTCATTTTCTCCATAAAGGATAGTCTACTTTCCTTTGGAAGACTGCTTAACTGAAAACGGGTCAACGGTTTTGCCTTGACCGGCATATCTGACAGTCCTCTCATGACATCATTCAGGAAAAAGCCATGGGAAGCCCCATCCCCTGCCAATGCATGCGCAATGATCAGAAACTCCTGCTTATCTTCATTCATCAGATAATAAAATCGCAGCAGTTCACCATGATCCAGGTCAAATGCAATAGACTCCTGTTCACTGACGATATCCTTCCAGTATACATTATGCAGGACTCTGACCATATCATTGGGATTATCGTCAAATTTCTGAGTCTCATAATAAGCATTTCCATCCTTCTCAATGACTACTCTGGAATTTAGTATCTCATTTCTGGCAACAGCATTCTTTACTGCTTCCTTTAATTTCTCAATAAAAATAATACCTTCTACCTCCACATGTGTCACCAGAATATCTCTTGGCGCAAATAAATGGAGTCTTTCTTTATCTATCCGTTCTTTCATGCCTTGCCCCCCATCAGACAGATAAACCCAAGTTATAAAGAAGCGCACCCCTCTAAAGGGATGCGCCATATAGCCTCTTACTTAGCAGATCTCTGCTCCTGCAGGCATAGGCTTCTCAGGTGACACAAGAGCAAGATTACCCTCTGCGTCCTCTGCGCACAGCAGCATACCCTCAGATAAAACACCAGCCAGCTTAGCAGGCTTTAAGTTCACCAGAACCATAACTTTCTTACCAACCATTTCTTCTGGTGTATAATGTGCCTTAATACCAGATACGATCTGCTTTACCTGACTGCCGATCTTTACCTGGCTGCACAATAATTTCTTGGACTTTGGAACTGCCTCACAGGCAATGATCTCGCCTACCTGGAACTGCAGCTTGGCAAAATCATCATATGTGATCTCAGCCTTTGGTTCAATGTCAATGACATTCTCATCTTCTGCTGCTTCCTGTGTCTGTCCGGCTGCGGCTGCCTGCTTCTGCTGCAGCTCTTCTACCTTAGCCATAACTTCCTTAGGGTCCAGACGGGCAAAGAGAATCTCAGGAGTCTCTGTTACTTTATTTCCAGATGGATACAGACCGAAAGTCTTCACAGAATCGAAGTCTCTTACAGTTGTATTAAGCTGTGCTGCGATCTTCTGTGCTGTCTCCGGTAAATATGGCTCTAATAGACCAGCTCCGATAGAAATGCTCTCTACCAGATTGTACAGTACAGTAGCCAGTCTGTCCTTCTTCGCTTCATCCTTTGCCAGTACCCATGGTTCTGTCTCATCAATATATTTATTGCAGCGTTTGAACAGTGCAAAGATCTCAGTCAGGGCATCTGCAACTCTCAGATCCTCCATCTTGGCTTCTACCTTATCATAAGTACCTGTTACAACTGCCTTGAGATCATCATCGACAGGTTCTGCTGCATGTCTGTCCTCTACTACACCACCAAAATACTTATTGCTCATGGAAATGGTTCTGTTGACCAGATTACCAAGCGTATTTGCCAGGTCGGAGTTAAGACGCTCAATCATAAGCTCCCATGTAATCTGCATAGATGATGTTGCCCTTGGATTTACTCATCTTATCGTTGTTCTGCAACAGCCATGGGTGCCCAAATACCTGCTTGGGCAGTTCTTCACCCAGCGCCATCAGGAAGATAGGCCAGTAAATCGTATGGAAACGAATGATATCCTTACCAATCAGGTGCAGATCAGCAGGCCACAGCTTCTTATACTGCTCAGAACTGTTGCCGTCTGCATCATAACCAATACCCGTAATATAGTTGGTCAGCGCATCCAGCCATACATATACAACATGCTTATCATCAAAATCTACAGGGATTCCCCACTTAAAGGAGGTTCTGGATACACACAGATCCTGTAAGCCCGGAAGCAGGAAGTTATTCATCATTTCATTCTT
>ENA-UEPJ01004001-UEPJ01004001.1-human-gut-metagenome-genome-assembly--contig:-NODE-4001-length-12235-cov-4.593683_pt1 | contig 12235 bp, 10 predicted proteins | sample MGYA00242890_ERZ507896 | MGnify/ENA primary metagenome ERZ507896 (study PRJEB26167, sample SAMN06115508) | human gut metagenome | host: Homo sapiens | place: China:Qinghai | collected 2015-08-20... | reverse complement strand
TTAACTCCTTACCTAGTGCCGCATGAAAGTGCGGGAAGTTTTCTTATTATGGAGTCGGGAAAACCCGGCATTATACAAAGAGAACGCTGACGGAGGAACCCGTGTGGATGTTGTGGATGGTCTTGCCCAGCAGGGCAGCCACAGACACCACCTGCAGCTTGGGACACTGTGCCAGCTTTTCACCCAGCGGGATGGTATCGGTCACGATGACGCGGTCCAGAGCCTCGGTAGCATTGATGCGGTCGATGGCGGGGCCGGACAGCACACCGTGGGAAGCACAGGCGATGAGCTTCGTGGCGCCGTACTTGAGCAGCACGTCGGCACCGGCGCACAGGGTACCGGCAGTATCGATGATGTCGTCAACGATGATGGCGGTCTTGCCTTCCACGTCACCGATGACGTGCATGGCCTGGGCCTGGTTGGGCTTGTCGCGACGCTTGTCCACGATGGCCAGAGGAGCATTCAGGCGCTTGGCGTAGGAACGGGCGCGTTCCACACCGCCGGCGTCGGGGGAGACGATGACGATGTCGCCTTCGATCTGGCGCAGGGGTTCCATCATGACAGGAGCGGCATACAGGTTGTCCACAGGGCAGTTGAAGAAGCCCTGGATCTGACCGGCATGCATGTCGATGGTCACCACACGGCCGGCACCGGCCACGCTGATGAAGTCGGCCACCATCTTGGCGCTGATGGGGGCGCGGGGGCTCACCTTGCGGTCCTGGCGGGCATAGCCGTAGTAGGGGATCACAGCCGTGATGCGGCCGGCGCTGGCGCGCTTGAGGGCGTCGAGCATGAGGCAGAGCTGCATCAGGTTGCGGTTGACCAGCGGGGGACAGGTGGGCTGGACAACGAACACGTCATCGCCGCGCACGTTGTCGCCGATTTCAATGCGCAGCTCGCCATCGCTGAAGGTGGTTGCCAGAGTAGGAGTAAGCTGACAGCCGAGGTGGTCGCAAATGGCTTTGGCCAACTCGGGATTGGAAGAACCCGTGACAATCTTGAGATCGCTGAACATGGTCCGTTCACCTTGCCGATAGCGGCAGCAGTTATGGTTTGGGTGTGGCTGGGATGGAAGGGCTCGAACCTTCGAATGACGGAGCCAAAACCCGTTGCCTTACCACTTGGCTACATCCCAGCATTCATGGGCAGCACAAAGACCTTCCCGTACTGTGACTCCGGGCTTTGCGCTGCCGCCTCGGCTGCGTGACGGGCTGAGAACAGGCCGAACATGCTCGATCCACTGCCGCTCATGCGTGCACAAGCGGCCCCGGAATGGAGTAGATATTGGCGGATTGTCTCTAATTGCGGGTATTCACGCACAACGGCGGGCTCCAGATCGTTACGGATTTGGAGCACGTTTTCTGTGGTGATGCGGAACGTCGTTCCCGTCCCGGCATATTTACCCATCACGAGAAGCGTTTCATTATCCTTGCTCTCCGGATTTGTCAAGCCTTTACCACCAGCTTTTTCCGCTTCCGCCATCAAATCGTCATAGGCGCGGTAGGCCCAGGGGGTGGAGACCGACACGGGCGGACAGACCAGCACCAGCCACCAGCCGGGCAGATCCACTGCCGCGGGCGTCAGCACCTCGCCGATACCGGTCACGCGCCGGGGCTGCCCGTGAAGGAAAAAGGGGACGTCCGCACCGACCTTGATGGCGGCTTTTTCCAGCTCTTCCAGCGGCAGAGGCGTCTCCAGGCAGCTGTTGAGCCACAGGAGCAGGGCTGCGGCATCGCTGCTGCCGCCCCCCAGGCCTGCGCCGTGAGGGATACCCTTGCGCAGGGTGACATCCACGCCCGGGCAGACGGCCTGTTCCGGCAGCAGGGCCGCGAAAGCGGCATGGGCCTTGGTCAGGGTGTTATGCTCCAGGTCGATGCCGGGGGTATCGCAGAACACGCGGATGCCTGCCGCTTCCCTGCGTTCCACTTCCAGGACGTCGAACGGCCGGGCCAGCGGATAGAATACGGAATCGAGGGTATGATAGCCGTTGGGCAGGATGCCGGTTATCTCCAGCCCCAGATTGATCTTGCAACCGGTGCGGATCTCCACGCTGTCCCCCTACAGGGTCTCGACCACGAAATGGTCGTTGGTGTAGACGCAGATCTCCGAAGCGATCTTCATGGATTCCAGGGCCAGCTCCCGGGCGGGGAGGCTGCTGTGGCGCAGCAGGGCGCGGGCTGCGGAAAGGGCATAGGGGCCGCCGCTGCCGATGGCAGCCACGTCATCGTCGGGCTCGAACACGTCCCCGTTACCGGAAAGCAGCAGGATATGTTCGCCGTCAGAGACCAGGAGCATGGCTTCCAGGCGGCGTAGGTATTTGTCCTTGCGCCATTCCTTGGTCAGCTCCACAGCGGAACGCTGCAGATTGCCGCGAAATTCCTTGAGCTTGGCTTCGAACAGTTCGAACAGGGTGAAGGCATCGGCCGTGGCACCGGCAAAGCCGGCCACGATCTTGCCGTCATACAGGCGGCGCACCTTGCGGGCGGTGTGCTTCATGATCATGGACTGGCCCAGGGTGACCTGGCCATCCCCGGCCATGGCAACCTGTCCGTCCTTCTTGACTGCCAGAATCGTCGTCGCGTGCGTTTCTATCATCGGTCTTCCCAGATTTCCTTGCGTTCTTTGTACACCGCATCCAGCTTGCGGAAAGCCGCACTGTCGGCGGATTTTTCCGTCTTTGCCTTGGCCTGCTTGAAGTAGCGCTCTGCCAGCTTGCGGTTGTTGGAGTAAATGGCACTGTAGGCCATGTGGATGTAGGCCAGTCCGGTCTTGCCTATGGAGCCCAGCGAACGGGCATAGGCTTCATGGACATCGGCGGCTTCCGGCACGGCCCGCAGGACTTCCGTATAGTACGGCTGGGCCTGCTGGGCGCGGCCGGTCTCATCCAGCATGCGCGCATAAAAGAATCTGGCCATGAAATCGTTTTTGTCCAGCTGCATGGCCTGACGCAGCAGGCCTTCCGCCCTGGCCATGTCGCCTTTGCGGTAGTGGAATGTCCCGGCTTCGCGCAGCACCAGCGGGTCCTTGGGGGCCAGCTGCAAGGCCTGATCGAAGGCGGCGGCAGCTTCGCGCACGTTGTTCCTGCGCGAAAGGACCATGCCCCGCCCCATGCAGGAAAGGGCGTCCTTGCCGGAAAAACGCTGCAGGGCCGCCTGGCTGTCGCCGTAGCGTCCCCAAAGGACGGTCTGGACCCTTTTGAAGCGGCGATTGTCGAAGGACCGGTTGCGGATGGAAGCGGGGAAGGAACTCAGCCGGGCCTGGATGCCGTTGATGCGGTCACCGATATCTGGGTGGGTGGACAGATAGGCGGGCACGCTGGCTCCCGCCATCCAGCTTTTCTGGCGCATAATCTTGAAGCCGCCCACCATGCCGGAAGGCGGATAGCCCGCTTTGGTCAGGTACTGCAGGCCGATCTGGTCGGCTTCGTTCTCGTCCAGACGGCTGTAATTGAGCATGGCGGACTGGCCTGCGCCCAGGGCCCCGACGGCCACGGCGCCGCCTGCAGGCCCGCCGACGGCCACGCCGGCGATGGCCAGCAGCAAACTGCCCACGGACAGATACTGGGCCCGCTCCAGACGCGAGGCCACATGGCGCTGGGTCACATGGGCCAGCTCATGCGAAAGAACGCCAGCCAGCTGGCTCTCATCCTCGAAGTTCATGATCAGTCCGGTGAAGACATAGACATGACCGCCGGGAATGGCAAAGGCGTTCATGGCGTTATGCAGGATGACGCCGGACGTGAAAGTGAAGGGTTGGGGCGGGATGGCCTTGACCAGACGACGGACAAGGCCATCCACATATTTGCTGACTTCGGGGTCGTCGACCATGGGCAGGCTGGAGCGGATGGCCACATCGAATTTGTGCCCCATCTCCTTCTCGTCCTTGAGGGAGACCCCTCCGAAGAAGAATGCCCGGGCCGTCAGCGGCAGAAGCAGCTGGGCGACCAGGAAGACACTCAACATCACCAGCGCCACAGGGCGACGGAACTTCCCGAAACGATGCAGCATCGTCACCTCGCTAAGCTATATCCCAGACCTGCCCTTCCACGGTGTCGCGCACGGCCACGCCCAGTTCGGCAAGCGCGGCGCGCAGTTCGTCGGAGCGGGCAAAGTCCTTGGCGGCACGGGCCGCGGCACGCTCGTCCAGAAGGGCCTGCACGCGCGGCACGTCGATATTCAGACGGGCCGCCCGCTGGTCACGCAGGGCCAGCAGGAAGGTGGCCGGATCCTGGCCGAACAGGCCCAGCTGGGCCGACCAGTCATTGCGGCGCTCGAAGAACTCTTCCAGCAGACGGCGGGCGCCTTCGCCCGCGCGCAGGGCCTTGTCTTCCAGCACGCGGTTGACCAGGCGCACCTGGGAGAAGATGTGGCCAAGGGCCTGGGCCGTATTCACATCGTCGTCCAGAGCGGCATTGAAGCCCTGGCCGTGTTCGTCCCATTCCTTGAGGATGTCGGCGGGCAGATCGACTTTCTTCCACTTGGCGCGCTCCAGAGCCTTGCCGGCTTCCAGCTGGCATTCGTAGATGCGCTGCAGGGCCTTTTCGGACTCGTCCATGATGTCGGCCGTGAAGTCGATGGGGCTGCGGTAATGCTTGCCCAGCAGGAAGAAGCGCAGGGTCTCGGGCAGGTAGCTGGCCAGGATATCGCGGATTGTCTTGAAGTTGCCCAGCGACTTGGACATCTTTTCGGCATTGACCTGCACGAAGCCGTTATGCACCCAGAAACGGGCCAGCTGGCAGCTGCAGGCGGCTTCGGTCTGGGCGATCTCGTTCTCGTGATGGGGGAAGATGAGGTCCTGGCCGCCGCCGTGGATATCCAGGGGCAGATATTCCTTGCTCATGGCCGAGCATTCGATATGCCAGCCGGGACGGCCCTTGCCCCAGGGGCTTTCCCAGAAGGGCTCACCGGGCTTGGCTGCCTTCCACAGGGCAAAGTCCAAGGGATCCTGCTTTTCTTCACCGGGCGCCACGCGGGCACCGGCCTGCAATTCGTCCAGGCTGCGGCCGGAGAGCTTGCCGTAAGGCGGATAGGCACGCACGCGGAAGTACACGTCGCCGGACGGCACGGCATAGGCCTTGCCCTGGGCGATGAGCTCGGAACAGAGATCCTGCATCTGCTGGATGTATTCGGTGGCGCGGGGCTCGTGATCGGCACGCACCACGTTCAGGCGGTCCATGTCTTCATGGAAGGCATCGATGTAGGTCTGTCCCACTTCACGCCAGTCGCGTTTTTCTTCATTGGCGCGGCGGATGATCTTGTCGTCCACGTCGGTGAAGTTGCGGACAAAGGTCACATCCAGCCCCAGGGCGCGCAGATGGCGCACCAGCACGTCGAAGACCAGGGCGGACCGGGCATGGCCGATGTGGCAGTAGTCATAGGCGGTGATGCCGCAGACATACATGTTGACCTTGCCGGGCCGGACAGGGACGAATTCTTCCTTTTTACGGGTAAGGGTATTGTACAGCTGCATGACAGGTCCCACAGACTAGGCGTTGAGGAGGTCGATGCGGCGCTGATGGCGGCCGCCTTCGAATTCGGTGGACAGGAAGGTATCGACGATGGCAAGCGCCAGCTCCACGCCCGTGACCCGGGCCCCCAGGCACAGCACGTTGGCATTGTTGTGCAGGCGGGTGAGGCGGGCATGCAGTTCCGTGGTGCACAGCGCCGCGCGGATGCCCTTGTGACGGTTGGCCGCTATGGACATGCCGATCCCCGTACCGCAGATCAGGATGCCGGGCACATCTTCGGCTTCGACAGCATTGCACAGGGCGTGGGCGAACACGGGGTAATCGCAGCTTTCCTTGCTGTAGGTGCCGTGGTCGGTGACCGTATAGCCCATCTTTTCCAGATGGGCGCGCAGGGTTTCCTTGAGTTCGATACCGGCGTGGTCACAGGCCATGTGGATGGATTTCATGATCTCTCCTTAGGGTTATTGCTGGGGAGCCGTGTAGCGTTCCAGGGGCAGCACCGGGGTGCTGTCCGGCAGAAGCAGACTCAGCTGTTCGTTATTGAAAGGAGCCGGGGCCTGACGTTCCTTGACCAGTAGCACGGCCGTCTGGCCGTCGGGGTGGCGCAGGCTCACGCGACGGGGCAGACCGGCCTCGTCATACGCGATGGCCATGCTCCAGCCGCGACTGCCGTTTTCCTGCCAGGCCACAGCCTGGCCCTGGGCGTCGATCTCCAGAAGGCCGCCCACGGCAGAAGAAAGGATAAAGCCGACATGGCCGTTGGCAAGGGCCTGACTGTCGGAGTAGCGGTCACCGAAGACCGTCACGAGACGGCCGTTGAGCAGGGCCGCCAGCTCATCCAGGGCAAAAGGCACCGGTACGCCGACGCGCAGCAGAGGCTTGTTGCTGCCCTGATGGAAAAAGGCCCGGTTTTCCGTGGGACTGTACACGAGGAACTCATCGCCGGATTCCCAGATCTTGGCCACTACGGCCCCGATACCGGCCATGACGTCCATGCGCAGGCTCCGGCTGTCATTGCCCCAGAGCAGGGCCGTGACACGCCGGGTATCGCCCTCCGTACCAAAACGCAGACTGGCGTTCAAAAGATAAGGGGCTTCCTTGACGGCTCCGCTGCGGGCCACGAAGGCCTGCCAGCGGTCGGCGCTGTCGGCAGGCGGCACGGTGGAAGGCTGGCGGGCACAGGCCGAAGCCATGAACATCAGGACGATGAGACAAAGGATCTTTTTCATAGGTCCCCCAGACGCTGGCGCAGGGATTTCGCATTGGCGGGTTTGAGTTTCAGGGCCTGTTCGTAGGCCTTGCGGGCTTCCTCTTTCTGGCCCGCGGCGGCGGCGATGTCGCCGTAATGTTCCAGTATCTCGGCTTCGGGCGAGGGGACGAGAGCCACCGCACGCCGGATGTTCTGCAGGGCCTCTTCCGTACGGCCCAGGCGGAACAGGGCCCAGGCCAGGGAATCCACGATGAAGAACTGGTCAGGGGCCAGACGGTCGGCCCGCTGCAGCAGCTCCAGGGCGTGTTCCAGATCCTTCCCCTGGACGGCCAGGCTGTAGCCCACATAGTTCAGGGCCTGATAGTGCTCCGGATGGCTGGCGATGATGCCCTGCATGACCTTCATGGCTTCATCACGCTTGCCGAGGCTGTCCAGAAGGCTGCCGAGGGTAAAGGCCAGTTCCGAGCTTTCCGGGACGATCTCCACGGCCTGACGGGCCCTGGCCAGGGCCTCGTCCATGGCCTTGAGACGGGCCAGCAGACGGACCTCCAGCAACAGCAGGGTCTCGTTGCGGGCATGGCGCTGCTGCAGATTGCGCACGGAGGCCAGCGCCTCTTTTTCCTTGCCCGCATCGGCCAGGATCTGGGCTTTCAGCCCTTCCGCCTGTACGGCCGTGGGACTGCTGGCCGGGATCCGGGCCAGCCAGCTCAGGGCCAGTTCCGTGTCACGGCGCTGGTCGCGGGCGATACCGGCCAGCATCAGGAAAACGTCAGGCGGTACGCCCGGCTCGTCCAGCATCTCCTTGAGCAGCCGCTCTGCCTGCAAATAATGGCGGCTTTCCAGGAACATGCTGATGGCGGTGAGCTTGAACGCCGCGGCATCCGGGCCCTTGCGGAAATATTTCAGGGCCTTTTCCGGCTGGTTGAGACGCAGCGAAAGGTGGACGAGGCGCAGGCATACATCCTGCTCGGAGACCTGGAGCTTGAGCAGCTTTTCGTAGATGGTGCGGGCCTCGTTCCACTGCTTTTGCTGTTCGTAGGCATAGGCCAGCTCCACCAGGGCCTCGACAAAGTCCGGCATGGCCTGGATGGCCTTCTGGAGCAGCGGGATGGCTTCCGCACGGCGCTGCATCCCGATCAGGGCCCGGGCATGGTAATAATCCACCATGGGCGTCCGTTCACCGGCAGCGATACTGCCGATGTGCTTTTCCGCCTCATCGAATCTTTTGGCCTTGACCAGCAGCAGGATCAGCTCCATGCGGGCATCCAGGGAGTCGGGATGCCGCGCCACGAAGGCCCGGATCTGCTCCAGGCCCTGTTCCGTCTTGCCGTGGGCCGCCAGGGCCTCGGCGCTGAACAGATTGAGGGGCAGATCGTCGGGCCAGACCTGCAGGCCCAGCTCCAGCAGGGGCAGCACCTTTTCCGAACGACGGCTGTCCAGCCACAGGGCGCCTTCCAGCCAAGCCTTGGCAGGCAGGGTGCCGCCGGTCATCTGCTGGGCCGCCTGCAGGAGCAGTTCTTCATCCTCGTCGGCAAGGGCCTGCATATAAAGGAGATAGGCGTAGGTATCCTTGGCGGCCGGCGAAAGCTCTTTTTCCTCGGGCAGGATCTCGATGCCCTGGAAAGAGGGGGAAGCGGCCCCGCTCCGGGGCTGGGTGGAGGCACAGCCGCCGCATCCCAGCAGGGAAAGGGACAGCGAACCGCTCAGCAGGGCAGAGCAGAGCAGGAGGATGGTCTTGTTTCTCATAGATTATTGAATCCAGGCGTCGGAAAAGTCCTTGATGTCCAGGGCCAGATGCTGGCGGATCTTCTCCAGGAGACGGGCTTCCAGCTGGCGCACGCGTTCGCGGGTCACGTTATATCGTTCACCGATCTCGCGCAAGGTGACGGGGTCATCTGTCAGCAGCCGGTTCTGCAGGATGTAGAGTTCCTTCTCGTTGAGCTTGGGCAGGATGGTCTTGAGCTTTTCGCGCAGCAGCTCCGCCACTTCGGAATCCCCCAGACTGTCCTCGATGCCCGGTCCCAGGGCCGGAAGGAAGTCCATGCGGGTGGCGCCGCCCGTATCTTCCCCCACCTGGGCGTTGAGGGAAAGGTCGTTGGCGGCAAGGCGCTGATCCATCTCCGTGATCTGTTCTTCACTGACGCCCAGACGCTCGGAGAGCATGGCGGCGTCGGGATCGAAGCCCTGGGCGATCAGCTTTTGCCGTTCACGGTTGAGATTGTAGAACAGCTTTCGCTGCACCTGGGTGGTGCCGATCTTGACCATGCGCCAGTTATCCATGATGAACTTGAGGATATAGGCCTTGATCCAGAAAGAGGCGTAGTAGGAGAACTTGATGCCCTTGTCGGGGTCGAACTTGTTGACGGCCCGCATGAGGCCCACATTGCCTTCCTGGACGAGGTCGAGGACGTTCTGCATCCAGCGGCGCTGGAAGTCCATGGCGATGCGTACCACAAGGCGCAGATGCGACGAGACCAGCCTGAAGGCGGCGTCGGGGTCGTTGTGATCGCGCACCCGCACGGCCAGCTCGTGTTCTTCCTCGGGCTTGAGCATGGGGAAGCGGCTCACCTCGCGCAGGTAAAGCTGCAAACTGTCCCGGCCGCCGGTGGACGGCAGGCGGGGCATGGACGGCGCAGGGAGGCTGGATTCGTCATGGCTGCCTTCGGTAAGCAGCATGGGGCCGTCGTCGCCCACATCCAGAATCTCGCCCTGGTCGAGGCTGTCCTCATCGAGTTCTTCCAGCGAGTCCAGAGAGCTGTCTTCGTCTGCGGCATCCAGGACTTCCACGTCCGCCACAGGCGCGGAAGAAGGGTGATCGGGGACATTCTTGTTGTTTTTCTTCATTATTTTCCTCAGGGGGCTGATGACATCCCTGATGTCGGTGTAGCCCCATGCTATAGTTTTGATTTGTCCTTTTCAATGATTTTCAGTAGTAAAAGCCTTGCGGCTGCCTTGCAGCCGGCCCTTTGACGGGCAGATGCCACATTTTATTACAAAGGCTGGGTACAGGAATGAAATTTGTTCAGCGCCTTGCGGAAAGGCGCCCGTTGTTGCTCGATGGCGCCATGGGGACCATGTTGCAGGCTTCCGGCCTGCCAGCCGGGGTGAGCCCGGAAGAGTTCTGCATGGAGCGACCGGATATCCTTCAGGGTATCCACAAAGCCTATCTCGATGCAGGAGTGGACATCATCACTTCGTGCACGTTCGGCGGCAATCCCTGCAAACTCTCGGCCTCCCTGGATGTTTTTACGTTCAACAAGCGTATGGTGGAGACCGCGCGCGCCGCGGCCGCCCAGGCCGGGCGTCCTGTCTTCGTAGCCGGCAACGTGGGCCCGAGCGGTCATTTTGCCCGTCCGCTGGGCGATATGGAGCCTGAGGAACTCATCAAGGCCTTCTCGGAACAGATCCGCGGCCTCGTGGCCGGCGGGGCGGACCTCATCTTCATCGAGACCCAGTTCGACCTGGCCGAAGCCAGGGCCGCCGTGACGACTGCGCGTCAGGTCTGCGACCTGCCCGTCATGGTCTCCATGACTTTCGAGCAGGGCGTCAGCCTGACGGGCTCTTCGCCCACCATCTTTGCCGAGACCATGCAGAACATGGGCGTGGCGGCCCTGGGCACCAACTGCAGTCTGGGGCCGGATCAGATGCTGCCCGTGATGGAAGAGCTGCTGTCCGTCTGTTCCTGCCCCGTCGTCGCGGAACCCAATGCCGGTCTGCCGGAGCTGCGCGGCTCGGAGACCGTCTTCCCTCTGGGGCCGGAGGCCTTTGCCCAGAAAACGGCGGCCTTCGCCGCCCGCGGGGCACGGGTGCTGGGCGGCTGCTGCGGCACCACGCCCCAGCATCTGGCGGCCCTGCGTCAGGCCCTGGAAAGCGTGACCTGCGACGAGCGTCCGGTGGTCAGCCCTTCGGGCATCTGCCTGACCAGCCGTTCGCAGCTCCTGCGCCTGGGAGAAGGGCAGCCGTTCAGCGTCATCGGCGAGCGCATCAATCCCACGGGCAAGAAGGAACTGACCCGCCAGCTGCAGGCCGGGCAGTTCGATGAAGCCTTCCGCCTGGCCGATGAGCAGCTGCAGGCCGGGGCCCGCATCCTTGATGTGAACGTGGGCGCCTCTCTGGTGGACGAGACCGTGCTCCTGCCCGATCTGGTGCAGCGTCTGGTCTCCCGGGTGGACGTGCCCCTGTCGCTGGATTCTTCCAATGCCCAGGCCATCGCCCGTGCCTTGCCCTACTGTCCGGGCTCCTTCCTTGTCAATTCCATCAGCGGCGAAGCCGGGCGCATGGAACTGCTGGGACCTGTCTGCCGCGATTTCGGCGCGCCCTTCATCCTGCTTCCCCTGCAGGGGACGAAACTGCCCGTCCGGGCCTCCGAGCGTATCGCCATCGTGGAAAAGCTGCTGGAGCAGGCCGACTCCCTGGGTATCCCCCGCCGTCTGGTGATGGTGGACATCCTGGCACTGTCGGTGTCCTCCAAGCCTGAAGGCGCCCTGCAATGCCTTGAGATGGTCCGCTGGTGCCGCAGCCAGGGGCTGGCGACCACACTGGGCCTTTCCAACGTTTCGTTCGGCCTGCCTGCCCGCGACCTGCTCAATGCCACCTTCATGGCCATGTGCGCGGGCGCCGGTCTGTCCTCCTGCATCGCCAATCCTTCCGCTCCCCGTCTGCATGAGGCCTGCGATGCCGTGGCCGTGCTGCAGGGGAGCGACAGCAACGCCGGTTCGTTCATCGCCTCCTATGCCGGCTGGAAGGCCAGCGGCGGTGTGGTCAGGGCCGGCAAGGGCCCGGGCGCCGCTGCCGAGACCCTGGGGGATGCCGTCCTTTTCGGCGATCTGGAAAACGTGCTGCCCCTGCTGGAAAAGGAACTGGCCGCCGGTGCCGAGCCTTTCGCCCTGGTGCAGGACGTCCTGATCCCGGCCATCACCGAAGTGGGGACGCGCTATGAGCGCCGGGAGTATTTCCTGCCGCAGCTCATCCGCGCGGCGGAGACCATGCAGAAGGCCTTTGCCCATCTCAAGCCCCTGCTGGAGAAGAGCCGCGGCCCCGAGGAACGTCCCGTGATCGTCATGGCCACTGTGGAAGGGGACATCCACGATATCGGCAAGAACATTGTAAAGGTACTTCTTGAAAACTATGGTTATGACGTTATTGACCTTGGCAAGGACGTTGACTATCAGACAGTAGTCGATTGTGCAATAGAAAATGACGTTCATCTTATCGGTCTTTCTGCGCTTATGACAACAACTCTTGTGAGCATGGAAAATACAGTTAAGCTTCTTCGTGAAAACAATGTTGACTGCAAGATAATAGTAGGCGGTGCGGTGGTAACGGCTGACTATGCAGAGCAGATAGGCGCTGACTATTATGCAAAAGACGCAAAAGAGTCGGTAGATATCGCAAGAAAATTTTTCGGAAACTGAATAAAATAACTATGACCTCCCATAATCTGAACAACAGATATTTATGGGAGGCCATTTTTAATGAAAAAGTTTGTTACAGCTATCATCATTTCATTTGTCATTACAGTAAGCTCTGCAGGCATCAAAGCCGCTGCTTTTTCCTCA